>Ga0172382_10007166_pt1 | contig 15927 bp, 11 predicted proteins | sample Leawel138RmetaG_FD_122245 | JGI IMG/M metagenome (GOLD analysis project Ga0172382, IMG submission 122245) | Leachate microbial communities from a municipal landfill in Southern Ontario, Canada - Leachate well 138R metaG | ecosystem: Engineered > Solid waste > Landfill > Unclassified | place...
ATGATTTTGGGCTATGGGATGATAAAATTGAGTTTTTCGGTTACTGGAATAACTCGCAATACGTGCGAGTCATGAGTCCCCAATCGAAAAACAGGGTGGTATCGATATACAGGCGGACCGATTCAGGCAGAGTGATGCTTGTTCTGTTTAACGATACTGATGAGGATGTTAAGCTGGATATTTGGATTGATCGCAAAGGGTTGCTTGGAAATAACGTCGACAGCTTTACTGATGCGATTACGAAAGAGCAGTTCCACCTTAGCAGCGATAGACTCTTGGTGCCGGTAAGCGCTCGTGATGTGCGCTTTTTAACGACAATAAAATAACGCTTGGATCTATAACGGCACGGCTTAAAAACGATTGTAGTCGGAGGGGAATAGTGTCTATTCAAGAGGGCTCTGTCAAATTAGTTGATGAAAACGGTCATTGGCTTGCTTACGTTGATGCAGATAAGGCAATGCCGGTGGAAGGAGATAGGTCACGGCAGTTGATTTATAGGGCTGCCGGATTGGATAACATTGCTTTTGGGCTTGATCCAGCTCTACGTTACTTTTATTGCAGTGAAGATGTGACGTCGGATGGCACACCTCTGGCCGGTGCTTTACATACGGATGGCTACTTTTGTGGCCAAGGCTCTTTGAGTCTTTTTAGTGTGGTTGATGCTCAGCCGGGGTGGGGTGTTTACATAGATTCTCCGGATGCGTTATGGAAAATAATTCGCGCAGGTGACGGCTTACGGTTGGTCCTGCAAACCTCTGAGGCTTGCTTGTATACCTACCAGGGGAATGAACCCGACTGGTCAAGGCATCCTTTCCCTTTTCGTAATTTGCCTGAGGCTGATTCGATAACAAAGCATGCCTTTATCAGGGGACTGCTTGACTATTTGGGAGGCACAAGGAGAGGAAAGGGTGGCGTAATATTTCAACGCCCGAGTACCAACGATGGCTATGGGGAAGACGGCATCCCTGATGCATATTTCCAATTCCTGGGTTCTTATCCGTATATCTCCGACCAGCGACGGGGCTTCTGGAAAGAACAAATAGACTGGCTTGGAGAGCATATGCGTTTTGACGGGTGCATACCCTGGGGCGGGTGCCAATCGGGCATACCATACTACCATATATGGAATAGCGATAATTACGGTCTATTTTTCGACGCTAATGGATTATGGCTTGATATGGTATATCGTATGTGGAAATGGGGCGATATTGCGCCGAACATATCTCTAGTCATCCGGGCTGCTGATTTCTATTTGCATTATATGACGGATGACGGGCTTGTGGCTGCTGAAAGTAAGATGAAAGGATGCGAGTGGGCGGATCTTTTAATAAACGGCTGGCATTCTTCGCTAATTAATATTCTGGCATATCGTGGGTTGTACGTAACGGCTGAAATGTTGGAATACTACGGTTCTGCCGAACTGGCCGGCCGTTATCTGGACTTTGCAGCAAGGTTGCGTGGAGCCATGAACAGGAATGTAGCCGAAGGTGGACTATGGAACTGTAACGGCTATATAGACTGGCGGGATGTTGAAGGGAACATACACCCTCATTACCGGATAGATACACATATGCTGTCCATAATTTTCGGTGTTGCTACAACGGAGCAGGTGAATGAAATATGGCAAGCTTTTGCCGATCATCCGTTCAGGGAGAGCACTATCCCTGCACCGTATCTTCTTTACGGTTCATGGCTTGAGCCGGTAAACGATATGCTGGAGGATTGTACGGCGTGGCATGGCGGCAGGGATACGATGATCGGCAGATGTGGCGCGACACTGATCGCCGCATTGCGGAGGACCGGCAAAAAGGATATGGCTGAGAAATATCTAGCGTGTCTAGTGAATATAATCGCTGCTTCTCCTGCCGTATATGAAACGTACACTGTAGAAGGCGTACCTTCTGGAGCAAGGTCGTATATAGAGCATGCATTGGCACCTTTGATAGCTGTAACTTTATCAGAGAATTGATTATCCAATAAATACAAAGTTATTATCAGGGATGTGAGGAAATAGTCTATGGAAAACAGCATATTGAAGATAACATCAGATACGGTGGGAGTGATATCCGTCCTTGACAAAAGGACGGGGAAAACATGGTTTGCCGGCGACTGCCCAATTATAATCAGATGCTTTAATGTAAATGAGGACAGATTGAAAGAGGTCTGCCTTCCTGCCGGACAGGGCTGTTATGTGGAGAAAATAGATTCCGATAGTAAGGTCGAGATGATTTATAGGTGTTCAGAAACAGGGATAATCTTCCATATAGAGTATACGCTTTCCGGCAATGAAGTGGATATTCGTATCCCTACTTGCAAAATTGAGGAGACAGACCCGAATTTTCGTTTGCTTAGCATAGTGCCGCTGGCAATGTTCGGTTATACACCTACCGGACAACCTGGATATATGTTATTGCCGAATTACAGTGGCGTGATATGCCGTTTCGATAAAAACGTCACCAAAAGGCACGGCAATCTTGTTTATAACCACCAAAGCCAATGGGAAGATTTTGCTGTTATGCCTGTTTGGGGCGTTGTTAATGATGATTCGGCCTTTATCGGGATAGTAACCGGTGGGGAATTCGATACAGAGATTATTGCTGAACTGAATCAGGGAGTGAAGAGGAGTAATTCCGTCTACCCTTGTTTCCATTATCGTTATGGAAAAGCGGATAAGATAGACGAAGTTGATCGTGTTGCCCGCTACTGTTTCCTGACGGGAAAAGATGCCGATTATGCCGGTATGGCTAGGGCATACAGAGATTATCTGATAACAAATAAAAACATTAGGTTGCTCAAAGACAGATTGCCGAACAATCCGGGTCTGGATTATTCTGTGGGCGCCTATGACTTTATAAAAGTTTTCTGTGCCAGTAAAAAGCCTTCGCGTGACGGCAGAGGGGAACTTGAGATATACACGACTTTTCAGGAAGTTGAGAGAATGCTGGATAGTTTTAAAGAAGTTGGTATTGAGAAAGCGTCTATTATTCTGGTTGGGTGGAACAGCGAGGGACATGACGGCAAATATCCGACCAGGTTGCCGGTGGAGCCCTGTTTGGGGGGAGAGGACGGACTTAGGAAACTAATAGAGCATGCTAAGAGCTTAAACTACCAAATCACTCTGCATGATAATTATGCGGATGCATACGAAGGCGCTCCTGATTGGAAGCCGGACGATATAAGCAAGGATAGAGACGGATGGCTGATTCGAGGTGGCGTTTGGGCCGGAGGGCAATCGTACATTATCTGTCCGGAAGAAGGATTGAAGTTTGCACAGAGGGATTTACCAAAGATAAAAGAGTTAGGGATAAACGGCTTTTATTATCTTGATGCTATGGTACAACCTCCGCGCATTTGTTTTGACAAGAAACACTCACACGCTGCCAGCCGAAGGGCATATGCTGAAGGTGTGAGGAAGATAGCTCTTGTGGCGAGGAATGTATTTGGAAGTTGCGCTATCGAAAATAACATGGATTTCATGTCGGATGTTATCGACGGCGTAGCACAAACACAGGTAGCGACGAATCAATTTATGGTGGATAATGAATTTGTGAGAGACTACATCGATGAACATGTGCCTTTCTACCAAATTGTTTATCACGGTATAATCCGATACCATTTGTACGATGCCGGAAGTGCGGAATACGGCGATCAAAGGGAAGGGCTTCTTCGCGAAATAGAATACGGAGCATTGCCGAGGGTAGCGCTGACTTACAGGCAGCATCAGGAGTTCGGTGATTCATATCTGGAACGGTTATCGGATATGAGTAAACAGTATGAAACGCTGTGTAAGGAACTAGGGTATCTCCAACTCGAGCTGATCGAGAATCACCGCAAGATTGCCGATGGCGTTTTCGAAACGACTTACTCCGATGGGACCGGAATAATCGTGGATTATGATAAAGGCAGTTATAATATTACAAAGTAGCGGCCGAGGAGGATAAGAGTCTTGAAAAAAAGTATACTGGTGTTGATACTGCTGCTTTGCACTGGTCTGTTCAGCGGGTGTGGCTCTCAGGGTAAAAAAGAGATAACAGTACTGTGGTGGGGCGATGTTTATAACTATAACTTTGCTAAAAAGCTGATAGCTTCCTATAATGCCGATAATCCGGTAATGCCGGCTAAGCTGGTAGTTGTTCAGGGGGAGTATACATATAAATTGCTGGTTATGGCGGCATCCAAAACTCTGCCGGATGTAGTGCTTGTTATTGCTCCTGATGTTTATAATATGGGCTCCAGAGGTGCTTTGCTGCCGTTGAATAAGTATACCGATACAGCAAAGTTCAAGGCGGTTGAAGAAGAGATGTGGCCGAGGCTTATGGCGAGTTTTAATGTGGATGACAAACAACTGGCTGTACCCATTTGGACCTGGACTCCGGGTATATACTACAACAAAGACCTCTTTGATATGGCTGGTGTGCCTTATCCTTCAAAGAATTGGGCTTTCAAGGAGTTTGAGGCCAAGTCCAGAAAGCTGATCAAAAAGGAGAACGGGAAGATAAAAATCTATGCCCATGACACCACTTTTTCACTGAGTGATCTTTTGCTCTTGTCATATCTTTACGCCCATGGTGGTGGCTTGTACACAGATGATCATAAAAAATGCTTGATAAACACACCGGCCTCAGTGGTTGCTCTCAAGGCCTTTTCGGAACTGCGCTTGAAAGACCATACTGCACCTAAAGCCTCTGAAGTAGCCTGCATGGGCAACTCGGGTCGCAATATCGATCTGTTCCAATCCGGCAGTGTATCCATGCATGTTGCCGGGAGGGATTATATGGATGTGCTACGACAACGTGGCGGAAGCAAGTTTCGCTGGGGTGTAGCCCCCATGCCGTCAGGAGATAAGCCGTCTCGCTTCTTGGTAGCTTCCAGCCTAGCCATATCGGCCAACAGTAAACATCCTGATGAAGCATGGAAATTCATTTCCTTCGTAACCGGTGAGAAAGGACAGAAGTTGATCACGATGGATAGGTCGGATATAACTATCTTCAAGAAATGGGCTTACGGGAAGGATTTTCTCGATTATCAGAGTAGGCCTGATGTGAATATAGTCTTCAGAGATATGCTCTTTACGACTGTACCCATGCCTTATCGTATAGGTGATAATGAATGGAAGACCCGGGCCGGGGATCATTTGGCTCTAGTTGAACTTGGAAAAATGAGCATCGAAGAAGCCTGTGCCCGGATTGCTGCAGATTTCAAGCCTTAAAGTATGTAAGATAGCATATGAATGCTGTAGAGTAAGAACGTAAGACAGACGATAGGAATAGTTCATTTTCTTTATACATGAATCCGGCGGTAGGCTGTATGGCTTATCAGACTAGGGATGCGCAGGGCCGAGTCGTCGATATCGCCTCGGCTACTCCTGATGCCGATCCCTGCTACCATACCGGGTTGAGCATTATCGATTTTCTGAGACTGATCGATGAAATTCATTAATTAGCCTGCCCGCCCTGCCTGGGCGCACCCATGCCCTGCGATGCCCTGCGGGCTGATTGACAAATCACCATGTGAAAGATAAACTGACTATAAGTTTTCCTTGTGATGATACGCAGCTTATCTGCCTATCCGAAAATACTTTATACAGAGTGGATATATGAGCGGATACTTGGATTTAAATACAAAAGCTTTGCCGGCAAGCGAGTTAATACGTATTCTGGAGAGCGGTAGTCCGGAGCTGGATAGTTATCTCTGTGATGAAGTTTATGCCAACTCCAATAGCGAATATCTAAATCGACAGAGAGCACGTTTAGCGGAAACGGTAAGGTTTCATCTGCATCGGGTAGGGGATAAGCCTACTTGGTTGCTCAGGGTCCCCGGTAGACTGAATGCCTTTCTGGAGTATCTGGATATGTGTGCCGGAGATCATATGTCAACAACCATAGATGGTGATATCCCGGCAGCTCTCTCGCCGCGGGAAGATGATATTATCAGTGCGGCCAATATCAATCCACTCTTTCCGGCAGAGGATATATCTATTAATGCTGAATTTGAGCGTTTTACCGCTGAGCCGCTAGAGAAGCATTCGCCGGGCATGGAGGATACCTGGGATAACAGAACTAAAATACTGCCTTATTTTGGAAGGCGCAAGGGCAATTGGCTTAATTATGTTCTCAGCCCTTATCTTAGGACCATGTGGGCCCAGCCTGGGGAGCCGCTCAGGGGCGGGGATATCTCCTTCGGCACAGCAACTCTGCCCTTTCGGGCCGGAGTCAGCTCCTCCTCAGCCATTGTAGTGTTGTCCTTTCTAGCGCTATCTATCTGTAATCGCCGGCGCATGGCACAGCTTACCCTGACCGACGCCTGCAAGCTACTGGGTGAGGCAGAATGGTATGTGGGCACCCATGGCGGAGCTAATGATCAGACCACTATTCTCTGTAACCGTCCTAACAGCGTCCTTTACAATCGTCACTCGTGTGAACAGCTGGAATCCACACCTTTGCCCTTTCTTAATGGTGTCCATGTAGTGCTGGCTAACTCTCTATGGGAAGTCAACAAATCGTTGAACGGCAATCAAAGTTTCAATATGCGCAAAGGATGGATGGAGATTGGAGATGAGATTCTGCGTCTCATTATTGCCGCCGTTACCGAAGCCATTGCGACCGGCAAGGCATCCGGTAAAGGCTGGGTATCATCCGTTTTAAAAGAGACGCTGGGGTTCGATTTTGTACCTGAACTACCGCTTTTGGAAGATAATCCCGAGCTTTGGGAGAAGATCAAGGCCAATTACAGGAAATTCGGCAGCCTTGATGAGAGCATCTTAGGGATACCCGGTAAAGCTGTCAAGGAGCTTATCGCAACTTTACCGGTAAAGGTTACTGTAGACGACGCTGCCAGGTTGCTTGGCAGGGAGCGGGATATTATCGAGAAGTTATATACCCGTCCCAGGCGGGTTATCGGCGGTTATCATATCCGTACCACCGCTAGATTTTTTCATAGAGAAAACATTATCGGTAGGAATCTGGAGCGTATATTTTTGGAAGCGGAAGAGAGGGTAGCATCCGGTGAAATCTCCATCGATTCTCAGGAGTACGACGCTTATCGTAGACAGGTCGGTGGTATGATCGACCATTTACAGCATACTCTCTGCTTTGATTTTCGTGTTTCCAACAGTCAGTTGGACAGATTACTGAGTATCGCCCGTCGAGGCCCCGGTTATCTGGGCGGCAAACTTACCGGCGCCGGTAAGGGCGGCTGCGTTTCTATTCTGGTAAGGGAAGCCGAATCGGAGGCAATGTGCCGTTATCTGGATCGTGAGTATTACGGTAAGCCGGCTAATTTTGAAGAATACCGTCAAATATTGGAGGATTCACTGCGTTATTTCCATGATGACGATTTTGAGCGCTCCTCTGCTGAAGAGCGCTTGCGTAACCTTGAAAAGGCATTGCAGTCCATAGAGGATCAACGGCGTGTTGTTACCTTTAGCCGCGGTGCTTCTATTCTTGACCTGCAAAAAGTAGATAATATACCGCTTCCGCCGCTATAACCAGCATCTCAATAACGATAATTCGCCAGGGAAGAATTACGGCCTGATTTCTATTCTTCGGCAGGGAAAGAGGGGCATCGTGTCGAATTTCAATCGTAACTAACCATAGAAGAGCTTTCATCCGATTGTAATAAATGTAAATGCTTAGAGCTACTCCATATAAATGGAATAGGTCATGGGTCTGTAAAGTGGAGGGGAGAAATCAAATTGTTCAAATGCAGTTGTCGCCTCATCATCATGCTTTTATTCGTGCTGTTATGGCCGTTGCCTCCATCATCTTTTGCTGCTGCGGAAGATATTGCCAAGCCATCTGTCGATACGCAGCAGCAGGCTGTGGAAGCAGCTATTGCCAGAGTAAAACCTGCATTGGTACGTATTCATGTGGTATCGGCAACCTATTATAGAGGGCGTGAAGAGAAGGTTGAGAGCTATGGCAGCGGAGTCATTATTTCAGAAGATGGATATGTGGTGACCAATCATCACGTGGCCGGCAACGCCAGGTATATAAGTTGTACCATGGCTGACAGGGAGGAGATAGATGCCGAATTGGTAGGGACCGATCCTCAAACCGATATAGCTATAATCCGTCTTTGCCCGGATAAGCCTAAACGCTTTCCTTTTGCTCTTTTCGGTGACTCATCAAAGGTCAAAGTGGGCGATAATGTGCTGGCCATGGGAAGCCCCTTAGCCTTCTCACAATCCGTTACTAGAGGTGTAGTCAGTAATACCGAGCTCACCATGTCCGATATATTTAATGAGATGCTTGAACTCGATGGAGAAGATGTCGGTTCGATTGTTGTTTGGATAGCGCATGATGCCGATATCTATGGCGGTAATTCCGGCGGGCCTCTGGTGAATTTGGAAGGTAAGATTATAGGTATAAACGAAATCAGTGTTGGCCTGGGAGGGGCCATACCGGGTAACCTGGCATCCGAAATAGCTGATAAGCTGATCTCAGCTGGCCGGGTGCGTCGAAGCTGGCTAGGAATTGGCGTGCAGCCTCTATTGAAGAATTCAACGGAGAAAAGAGGGGTATTGATTTCCGACGTTATGCAGGGATCGCCGGCACATAAAGCCGGCGTTCAAGCCGGCGATATATTAGTTAAGCTTGGTGAACAGCCGGTGGATGTCCGCTTCAGAGAAGAGATGCCTGCTTTCAACCGTTGTGTGGCGGCTCTGGAGATAGGCAAAGAGATCGAAATGGCTCTTATTCGCCAGGGTAAGGAATTATCTTTGAGCGTAACTGCGGAAGAGCGGCCTTCCGCAGTAGAAAAGGTAAGGGAACAGAAGATATGGGGTATATGTGTCTGCGATATAACGCCAATGCGAGCCCGGCGGATAGGACGTAGTTCTCTTTCCGGTGTGCTGGTGAAATCGGTACGCACCGGCAGCCCCTGAGATAACGCCAAGCCCTCTCTGGAAGCTGATGATATTATAGTATCGATTGCCGGTAAACCTGTTGCTGCAATCGATGAATTAACCGACATAACCGAAGAATTATTAAAGGGTGAGACTGAGCAGATACCCGTACTGGTAGAGTTTGAGCGTAAAGAGAGTAATTATTTGACAGTGCTTAAAATAGGTCCGGATGATTCGCGTGATCAGGGCTTGGAAGTAGTCAAGGCTTGGATACCGGCAGGCATACAGGTATTGACTGCAGATATGGCATTCGCACTGGGGTTGGAGGGAAAAAGAGGCGCCCGTATAGTTCAGGTGTATTCCGGCAGCAGTGCGGAAAAAGCCGGTCTTAGGGTGGGAGATATAGTTGTAGCCCTGGATGGGCAGCCTATCGAGGCCACCCGACAGGAGGACCTTGAGGTCTTGCCTACCATGGTAAGGCAATACAGGATAGGCAGTGCTGTAGAATTAACGGTGCTGCGTAATGCCGGAGAAATAAAAATACAGATGAAGCTGCCGGCTGCTCCTAAGCCCGCACGTGAGATGGACAGATATCGTTGCGAAAATTATGATTTTTCCGTCCGTGACATAGCCTTTATGGACCGGATAAAGGAGGGCTGGTCTGAAAAACAGACGGGAGTCATAGCCGAGGCCGTTGATGATGGCGGATGGGCCTCTTTGGGCGGTCTGTCCTCAGGCGACTTGATCTATGCCGTAGGCGGATATGTTATTAATGATGTGGCCGGATTCGAAAGGATTATGCAGCAGGTTATGGCGGAGAGCAGCCGAACGATTATTGTTCAGGTGGAACGGAAGCGTCAGAATATATACCTTGAGTTGCAGGCGGCAAAAAACCGAAAGTAGTATCTAAATAATCGTTAATAATGGCGTTCGAGATTTAAAAGGAGGCTTTCTGTGTCGATACGTAATGTGAGTATATTTATGGTTCCGGTATGTTTCTTCTCTATTCTCTTTGCAGCTTTACCGGTACAGAGCGATGATGCTGCTCTTTGCAGGGAGACCATTGCTAAAAATCAGTCTGCCGTGGTAACTCTGGAAGTTGTAGCGGTCAATAGAGTGAGCATGTTCGGTGAGGAGCGTAAGAGCGAGAGCAAGAGTGAGGCTGCCGGCATGATCATCGATCCTTCCGGGCTTATTGTGAGCTCTCTGGCGATGATCAATCCATCCGAGTTCTTCAGCGAAATCTTCTCTTCCATCTCTGCAGAGGGCGATATTAAGCAGAGCGGAGAGATCACCGGCCTGAAAATTTTGCTGCCTGGCGGTCAGGAAATCCCCGCCAGGGTAGTGCTGCGTGATAAAGATCTGGACTTGGTTTTTATCAATCCGTTGAAAAAGCCGGATAAGCCTTTGCCGTTTATGGATCTGAATCAGGTATCAACGCCCGCTCTTCTTGATCAGGTGCTCTTGCTAGGCCGTTTAGGTGTGGTGGGGAACCGTACCATTTGTGCCGATCTCTGTCGGGTTAGGGCCATAATTGAGAAGCCCCGTACTTTTTTCGTGCTGAATGATGCCAATAATTATGGGGGGCCTGCTTTTACAATGGATGGCAAGTTGCTTGGTATTACAACCATACGCAAGCTTCCCAGGGAAGCGGTTTCGTCATCAGGTATGGGTAATAATATCCTTCCGGTAGTTCTACCGGTTGCAGATGTAGCGGAAGTTGCCAAGGAAGCTCTGGCAGCAGTAAAGAAGAAACGGTAGGCTCAAGTTCGTTACTTAAGCCAAGGCACATAGGCACCTGTAAATATGCTTGGATATCCAAGGCCTTTATTATTTCACCATCAGATTTAAAGCTGCCAGAAGAGCCAATATCTGTGCTGCCTGGATAAATCTCTTCTCCGGGATGCGTTTCAGAATGACTATGCCGATAACGGCACCGGCAGCCACCACCGGAAAGAGCAGCAAATTGAATGATAGAGAGCCGCTGTTTATCAAACCCAGATTGAGGCTGAAAGGCACTTTAAACCAGTTTAGCAAGAAGAAATACCAGGCGCCTGTTCCTATAAATTCCATTTTGGGCAGGCGCATGGCTAATAAGTAGATAATCATGATAGGCCCGGCAGCATTGGCCAGCATAGTAGTAATGCCTGCTGCCAGGCCCATCAGGCAGGCGAAACTCCATCCGTTAGGAATATCCCTTTGCGTGCTGTATTTTTCTTGCCAGAAGTTGATTCCCAGCATAATAAGCGTTATGGCCCCGATTATAGGCTTAAGCTGTTGATCCTCTATTTTACCCATTATAAGATAACCGCAGGTTATGCCTGCGGCAGCCCATGGGATAAGAGATATCAAGTGTGTCCAAACAGCCCTTCTGCGATAATAAATCACTGCGAAGGCATCGGCAAAAATAAGCATGGGCAATACTATGCCGGTGGAGATGCGGGCAGGAAAGACGTTTGCCATAAGCGGTACAGCCAATATTCCCAAACCGGGCAAGGCTGTTTTAGATAAGCCGAAAATTAGAGCGCTGGCTATGGCCGCAGCCCACTGCATAAAAGATAGATTGTACATGGTCGGCAGGGTTCCTTTCTGTGGCATAAACGCTTCAATTATACCACCTGCGAGCAGATCATTACATACCCGTGTATATATTATAATACAGGAATAATAGATGTTTATTTCCTCTTAACCCGGGTAAAGATTGATTGGTTTGATTATATAAGAAACTTAGCCTGTGGTGTGAGGAATATGACACTCTGTTTAAAACGTCTGTTGAAACGCCAGCTATACAGTATCATAACTTTGCAGGACGAATGGTCTATAGGTCTTTACTCGGGCAACTCCCCCCTCTCTTTGATGCCGTGCAGTAATCTAAAAAACCCTGTTCTAACGGTAGCTGATATTACTGATATACCGGCTGCAGCTGTGGCAGATCCCTTTGCCCTTCGCAGAAATGAAGGTTGGTACCTCTTTTTTGAAGTTGTAAATGCCGATAATGGGCGAGGCTCTATCGGTTATGCTACCAGTGATGATGGATATAGCTGGAGATACGGACGTATTGTCCTGGAGGAACCTTTTCACCTTTCGTATCCTTATATTTTTGAGTGGGAAGGCCTATATTATATATTACCCGAAGCTTCCGCTTCAGGCTCTCTCAGGCTTTATAAAGCAATAGATTTTCCTGAAAAATGGGCCTTTGCAGGTAGTTTAAAAGAAGGAAATTTTGTTGATCCGTGTATATTTTTGTATGATAACAGATGGTGGCTGCTGACATCGACAGGGCGGAAGGATAGAATAGATACTCTCTGTCTCTTTTATGCAGATCGGCCTACAGGGCCATGGCATGAGCATCCTCAAAACCCCTTTGTCAGCGCCGACAGAAGATTCTGCAGATGCGGAGGTAGAATCACATTTGCGGACGGCCGCATCATACGCTATGTTCAGGATGATTATCCTACTTACGGTTATCAGGTTTGGGCCTTTGAGATAACCGAATTATCCATCTTCGGATATGCCGAAAGGCCTATTGCCGCCAAGCCGGTTATTAGTGGTAACGGCAGAGGGTGGAACGCTGAAGGCATGCATAACATCGACCCCTATCGTCTAGATAAGGATAACTGGCTGGCTTTTGTCGATGGCTACAGATTGGTCAGGCCGGGCAGGCCTTATAGTTGTCTGTTAAAAGAGATGCAAAGTGCCTGGTGATAAGATTCTCATCATCAACTTGTGCTCAGCCGATTACCCCGGTGGAGTAGAACGGGTCCTGGCATCAATTGAAACTCTTCTTTCCCAAGCCGGATATAAGGTGGATTGGCTGGTAGAGGAAGCGCTCTCTCCCAGACAGATCTTTTTTCTTGCTATCTTATCCTGGTTAAGGCTTAAAGAATTTGCAATCAATATAATATTTGCTCGTAAGCTTAGCCGAGGCGAAGAGTATGCCGCTATTATAACAAACGGTTTTTACGGTATGCATATCAAACGCAAGTGCTGTATACATATCTATCACGGCACGGTGGCAGGCTATAGAAGGGCAGTGGCGAGCCATCTTTCTTTTTTTAGCCATCTGCGTTTGCAATCCATGGAGATGCTGGAGCGTTTCAGCGGCCGCGGTAAAACGGTGGTGGCTGTATCCGAATATTGTGCTAAAGAGCTCAAGCGATATTATGGGCTCAGTACGTCGCATATCATAGAGAACGCCGTTGACACCTCTTTCTTTACCCCCGTTTTCGATGAAGAGCGTAAGATGAACAGGCAAAGGATCTTTGAATCGGATGCACCGGTGATCATTTTTGTCGGCCGGGTTGAATATGCCAAAGGTGCCGATATTCTTAACGAGATCATTTACTTATCACAAAAAAAATATAATTTCCTGATATGCGCCGGTGAGATGGAAGAAACTTACAGAATAAGAAATACCTCAAATGTAATTTATATGCTGGGATTGAATCCGGCAGCAATGAAAACCGCATATAGGTCTGCAGATGTTTTTCTGTTGCCCAGCCGATATGAGGGATATGGGTTGGCTGTTGCTGAGGCTTTATCTTCCGGTATTCCGGTAGTGGGGAGCAAGGTAGGGCTGATGTCGGATATTCACAAAAAAGATTCCGTTATCGGGCACTATATTCTGGATACGGATGCTGATGCCTCTGAATATCTCCAGCTGATAGATGAAGCCGTTGCAGATCGAGAACGGCTATCGATTCTTTCCAGGGAATATATTCTGCAGGTCCACGACCCAGAACTTTACAGTAAGAGATGGCAGCAGATAGTCTTTGATTTGAATAAGTCAAATATAGCTGATAATAGCTCTGAATTTACCATTTTCTTCCCGGGGGATTGAATGCAGCTCGCGGATGTTAAGGGTGATGTTCTGTCCCAGCATATCTGCTATACTCCTTTTCATGATATTTCCGGTATTCTTTTCATATCCGAAAGAGGGCACGATATTGATAGTGAATGATGAAGCATCAGTCCTTATAAGTTGAGCCGCCAGGACTCCCGGCAGGCTGGACAGCATATGATAGAGGGCTGTATTAATAGGTCCTTCCTCGCCGATAATCATATCTTCACAACGGTTGACGCTATCCTGTAATGGCGGCAATGTATCTCGTCCGCAGGGGCAGCTTTTTTCCGCCCAGGCGGCCATATCGCCGCTACGATATCGGATGAATATTTGATTAACGTTGGCAAAGCCGGTAACCACCATCTCACCGGTTTCACCCTTTGCCGCCGGGCTTCCGTCCGGTCTGAGTATCTCCACCAGGCCGAAATCCGGATTGATATGCAGGGTGCCGTATTCGCATTCAGTTGCCAGAGCGCAGTTCTCCGAGCTGCCGTATTCCTGAATGACTCTGGTATGAAAGACGCTCTCCATGATGGGACGCATTGAGGGCTCAAGTCGCTCCCCACTAGCAATTATGGCTTTAGGAGCATGCACTTCAAGTTGAAATTCGTTTATCAATTGTGCCAGAAAGTAATGTCCGGAAGAATACCCCATCATGACTGAAGGTTTGAATATATTTAATTTATCTGTAAACGCCTTGATATTATCCGGAGCGATGTGAAAAACTGAGAGATAGAGCTGTTGTTCCCAGCGGTTGTGCCTCCAGAAAGGGGGATAGGAGTTATTGGCTGAAACTACTTTGCGTCCTCCTATTACCGTCCGAGGTTGATGATAACTCACATTAGCCCATCTGAGCGAGCGCGCCTCTCTGACCCCTCCGGTATGTTGATGCATAGCGGCGTCTACATAGATTCTGATACGTTTGCCGGCGGTGCCGCTGGTATAAATATGAAAAAAAGCACCAGGCTTGCGCCGGGCCTCTTCTGTAAGCAGGATGCCAGGATCGCTGCGCACTACGGCTTTCTCCAGTAACGGCAGTTTTTTGAGATCATCGATTGTAAAAGTATCTATCATCTGTGCGGTAATGCCGTATTCACTAAAGATGCGACGATAATAGGGCACGCTGATATAGGCCAGCTTCAATTGCCGACGCAGCCTGGCTTCCACAAAATCCATCATCCTATCGGCCGGCCATCTCTCACGCTCGGTATACTCCTGTTGCATCTCTTCGAAGATCGGTCCGAATCTCTGTCGTGCCTGATACCACCCCAAGAGATCTATTCCGTATTGTTGCAAGTTTGCCGGTAGTAAGCGAAAGAGCTGATGAAAATGTTCGTTCATAAATCACGGCTCCTCGTATAAAAGATTATAGAATTTACCCCTTTTCATAATTTATCCGGTTGCTGCATAATGCATTTTCTATACTTTTTTCTTTATCGCCCAAACATAGCAGCTCTGTTCTAGCAATCAGCTTATTTATACCCATATCATCATAACCATTATCACCGATGTATCAGCCGTTTTTCTGCAGAGAGTAAGTCCGTTCTCTAATAATTTGGGAGCTGAAACCGTCATCATGCTCGATAAAGGCCGTTCTTTTCATGGTATTCGCCAATTGCTTTTCTGCCTGTCGTATAACGTCGCAGCCTTCAGGCGATAGATATTGATCAAATTGCGTTCCTCTTTTGAAATGAGCTCAAAGCGCCATTTGAGCAGCGATCGGTTGATTACATACCATGCACTAACAGCTGCAGTAACCGCATAAACACTGATATTGGCCAGTGCCGTTCCCATAGCCCCCCATCCCCAGGCGAGCAGACTGTAAACCATAAGTCCAAAGATTATCGACGGCATGGATACTTTGATAAAGGCTTCTTTGATATTCCCTTTTACCAAAATCAAAGATTGAAAGGGTCTGGTGATATTCAGGAAGACGACCCCGATATTCATCAGAAGGGCGTAAATGAAGATAATATTCTTATCTCCATGCGGCAGTATATAATTAAGAAGGGTCTTGCCTAATAGCATAAAGACGGCAAGTTGCAGAAGGCTGAGCACAAAACTATATTTGACTGAATGATTAACAAGCAGATCGGCATCGCTATGGCCGTATCTCTTAATGAAGACGGTAACTACGCTAGATATGAGTGTAGGGACAATAAGAAAAATACTGGTCAATTTAAGAGCTACCGTATAATTGCCTACATCGTGATAAGATGCAAATATGCCCAAGATAAAG
>Ga0172382_10007167_pt1 | contig 15927 bp, 7 predicted proteins | sample Leawel138RmetaG_FD_122245 | JGI IMG/M metagenome (GOLD analysis project Ga0172382, IMG submission 122245) | Leachate microbial communities from a municipal landfill in Southern Ontario, Canada - Leachate well 138R metaG | ecosystem: Engineered > Solid waste > Landfill > Unclassified | place...
AAATTCCAGTCCCGAACCGTTCCTGATGTCAAAGGCCCTCACTCCTTTGGCTTTTCCACCCGAAAGAATGTAATCCTTTATTCCAAAAACCTGTTCCGCATCCCCGACATACCGGAGTAGCTCCCGTTTACTGAAGTTAATACTTTTCATTTTAAAACTTCTGTTAACCAGCACTTGTTCATTAACGACAAATTAAGAACTCATTTTTTACCTTTCCAAATCAAATCTCCTTTTTCTTCAGGAAATTCCTTCATTTCAGGTCATGCCCCGGAATACCAGAGAGCCGGTATACCCTCCGGGGCTGACCTCCTTTTTAACGAATCCCGGAAAACAGAAGCATCCAACGCGTTCTGAAACAGCCAAAGCCAGTTAAAAACAAAAAGTCAGGGTCATCTTCAACTCGCCACCATCGATTCTTTCTGATTTAAACCAGAAAGGATTTGAACCAGGTCCGAGTTCGGACGGCTCAAAGAATTTCGTCCCGATACTGTTTATCGCGTGTAAAAAACTAATATCTCCCCTCGGATAGACCATTTTTGCCTTTTCAGGTTTTTGGGGCTCTTGTGGCGTTAACATTTTCAGAAAGATATCATTCGTGTGGACGAAGACTTTAAAGTCCGGACATGACTTACCAAGAACGTGCACCCAATAAATATTCGAATGATATCCCTTAAATTCGGGATAAATATATGTTGATTCTCCCGTGACGGTGTGATTATACTCTTTCGACCAAAGTCCAAAGTGACTCCCCTTCATCCGGTTTTTATAAACCCGGTATGGCCCGTCTCCCAGCCACTCCATTCCTTTCATCTCGGATTCGTCAAAATCAAACGAAACCCCTGAGAAAAGGCTTAACAGCTCCGGTTGATAAGCAACCTCCAGACGCACATACCCCAAGTTATCCACGATCCATCGAAACCGATCTCCTCCTTCAAGTGCCGCGGCAACAATGAAAAGATCGTCAGAGAAAGAGCCTTCTATTTCTTTAACGACATTTGCTTTCCCAAGAAATGCAGGTCCGTTTGAAAAAGGGATTAATCTGCCGTTTCTGCGAACCTCTGTGATTGTTCCTGAGCTTTTTTCAAAAACAAGTTTTAATTCTTCAACGCTGACTTCCCAAGCCGACTGGGTTTCCCTGACTACAGGTCTGTTCCCCATCTTATTTTCCTGCGTAAGCTGCTCATGGTAGTCCACCGCTGATTTCAACGGCCATGACCCGTCATAGATGTTTCTGCGGTACGAATCGGTAACCTTTATTCTCAACACGTCATAGTTCATCCAGTTCTTCGGCGGCACCAATCGAAATTTCCCTTTTTGACACGGAGAAAGCGTTACCGGAACACGTTCAGTGTGCCCTACGATCTCGCTCAGTACCTCTCCAGGCTTCGAGAACTTAACCCATTCCACCTGAAAATCACATTGTTCCAAATTTGTATAGTGATACCTATTTTCGATATCGAACGTACCGTCAAAGTCAGCAGTAATGAAACGTTTTTCAAAAAAAACCGGCGACCAGATTTCCTTAATCGCGAAAAAGCTTCCCTCTTTCTCCAGGTACGGACCCAGTATGCCATCAGGGCCTTCATTTCCGTAGCTGTCCAGTCTTCCCTCGTGGTCAGATCGTGCGATGGCTTCGTCCGCAAAATTCCAGAGAAAACCGCCTGCGCACAAAGGATCATTCCACATACGAAACCAATAGTCATCTAACCCGGCACCATGCCCACCATCGTATAACCCATGTAAAAATTCAGTGGGCATAAAAATCTTTCGTTTCCTGAACCCATCACTGGCAAGATAATTATAGGTCATATAATGGTACGTGTTGAAAAGCCCATAATCCTGCCAAGGATGGATAACCTCGCGTTTTTGAATGTCAACGTTTTTAAAAACAGGGCTGAGATTCACATTCCAGCCTCCCTCGTTCCCGTTACTCCATAAAATGACGGATGGGTGATTCACATCCCGTTGAACCATCGCTCTCAACAGTTTTTCCCCAACTGCGTCGTCATACGCTGACTGCCATCCGGACAATTCATCAATCACAAACAGGCCCAAAGAATCACACACATCCAGGAAATGTGTATCGGGCGGATAATGGGACATACGAACGGCATTCATGTTCATGTCTTTCATGAGATTTACCGCATGAATACTCATATCCTTCGAAGACGTCCGTGCGTATTTTGGATGAAATGTGTGACGGTTCACGCCTTTCAGTTTTACCCGAACGCTATTCACGTAGATCCCGTCATTTGCCTTTACCTGCACCGTACGAAACCCAAACTTTTTTGAGTCCTGATGAATGACATTTCCATGTTTGCCGTATAAGCGAAATATCGCTTCGTACATTTGGGGAAACTCCGGAGACCAGAGGCAGGGATCTCTGTAAATACCATTGATCCTGCTGGTTTGACGCACTGTCCCGGATTGAAAAAGGACAGATTTTCGCTTGCTTCCCGGTTGACGGATTTCGACCTCCATTTTCTTAACATGCTGAGGATTTTGAATCTGTACGTCGGCTTTGAATACACCATCGGCCCGGGCATCGATCGCGACGGAATGAATATTGGTCTTCGGTTTTACCTCCAGATAGACCGGCCGGAAAATACCCCCAAACACCCAGTAGTCTGCATCCCGCTCTGCCCGGTTCACACTCTGGTTGTCTGAGTGCTTTTTGACGAAAACCTCGAGCAAATTGCGTTCATTAAAACGCAAGATTGAAGTAATATCATAACTAAAACGGCAAAATGCCCCCTGATGAACCGGACCGGCCGGGTTCCCGTTTATGAACACTTCTGCATCGGTCATCACTCCCTCGAAAACGACAGAAACCGCTCGTCCCCGCCAGTCATCGGGAACCATGAAGGAATGCCTGTAACGGCCTGTTTCATAAATCCGTTCACCCGACCCATAACCATAATAATAACCACCGAATCCTTCTTGCTCCCAACAGGAAGGGACGCCGATTGTCGTCCACTTCCCGCTTTTCCTTCCGGCAGAACAATAGAAATCCCATGCCACAGCATCTCCGGCACCTTTTCCCGACAAATAACGGATGACCGTTTCATGGCCAAATGCAACCTGCACAGTAAGCATCAAGACCAACAATTTCACAAGTAAAAACTTTCCTTTCATAATTTCTCATCAAAAACAGTAATGGATTTCGAATAGCGACAGCAATCCTCCGGATCATGGGAGGATAGCCGGCTGTCCTGTTCTGTAGCAGAATTTCTTTCCGTTTACATGAACCTGATAGTTATCCGCATTCGCTGTGATATCAATTTCCTTACCCAATAACTTTAAATTTTTAAGACTGATCTCTCCGGCAAAGCCGGGCACCTGTGGATTAACCGATATGGCGCCGTCGCTGGAAACTCTAACTCCGAATAAGCCAAAAATGATCGACTGTGCACCGGACGACGCAGAAAAGTCGCTTTGTAACGGTGTATCGCGACGATAATCAACAAAATTAGCCACATTTGAGTCGCCCCAGTAGGGAAGCCTTTCTCCCCACCACAAGTGGCGCCGGAGCAGATCATCGGCAAAACTTTTATAACCCGCATTGTACAAACGTTGGCAAATCAAAGGGGGAAACGCGATATAACTTCCGCCACCGCCATGATCAATATCGACCTGATCATACGCGATATCTTTCTTCGAGATGCTGTGTATTCCGTAATCACTTAAAAACTCACTCTCATTGAGGTGTGACAACAGCGATTCTTCAATGTCCTTATCGAACACCCCGGTACCAATCAACGTATACAAAAAGTTTGTATAGCGGATATCCTTTGTTTCTCCGGACAAAAAATAAAACCACTGATCCTTGAAACTCCACAGTTTTTCACGAAGAAGTGTCTTTAGCGATTCTGCCCGTTCAATGAGTATATCGTTCTGTCTACCTGTTAGTTTCGATAACTCAAACGCTCTTAAATAAGTTTGGTATCTTAGGGCGTTGACATCGGGTAAAACGCCCCTGTAAGGGAATCCTCTTCTTAATTCAAGATGATTCTCACCTTCTGTGCCATAGTCAATTAAGGACACCGGTTTATCCAGTTGGTCTCCCCATAAGGCATTTTCCAGGACGTGTTCAAAAATGCTCTTTCCTTCAAGATTCTCCTTCAAAAATTCGACATCTCCGGAATGAAGGACATAGTAGTAAATCAATTCCACAATTTTGTCCTGATTAACCTGATACCATTGTCCTCCGGCTTCACCGGTCATGGGGTCAAAAAGAAAATGCCTGGTAATATCAATCTTCAGAAATTGTTTGATATGCTCTTTAGAAGCCTGAGGGTCATAAAGGGGGAAAATCTGAGCCGGAAGACCGAATTCCCAAAGGTAATTTCCCACACATCCTCCCAGTATGGCGCCGCTCCCGTAATAAGGATAAAGGATAAACTCAGGGACATGCCATCTATTCGTTAACAAAACGACCAGCGAACGGTAGTAATATTGCTCCAGTCGCACGTCGGACGAACGGAATATTGGAAGTTTATCGAACAAATCCTTCACATCTTCTTCGAAAGACGCTCTGGCACCGTTGATCACCGCAGAAGGATCAGACAGGATCATGTCCGATAGTTTCTTTTCATAACCGGCTTCACCGATCTCAAATGCAACATAACGGGTTACTTCAGCACCGGAAGGAATTGTCAGTTTCGCATCCCATTGATGGCCTAACTCGAACCAGGACAGATCAGGAACATCCGATTGTATCACAATCGTTCCCTCATCATTGTGCCTGACCATTCGTCCCGCCAACACGGTACTTTCGGTTCGTTTTCTCGCGTCAGGCCTTAAAAACTCCCACTTTTTTACCTTGTTCACGCCTCCTTTCACCCGCAACTGAAACGGAACCACCAGCTTTTCGTTAGTCTTGTTTTTTAGTCGGATCATCATCAGTCCCGCTCTTTCGCCTTTCACCAGAACAGTAACGGTTTTCACGGTTACTCCGTTGATCGCTCCTTCCCGCTTCACTTCACTCGGGTACCATTGATAGCTTTTTGTCTGAACCTTTTCCCCGAACAAACGCATTTCGATGGCAAAATCAGAGCTTGCATAGGGCGGGGCGTAAAGGCCCTCTATTGACCCAACATCGTGGTAATTAATCCCCGTCGTGGCATGCCCGTTTATAATACCAAAGGATTCCTCCGATCGAATATTGTCGGCCCCGTCAAACGAAAAAACAGCAGACAGTTTATCCTGAGCCACTCCACACCTGCAACCCGGCAATCCATAAAAAAACAGGAACACCGTGATCATCCGAACAAATAAGACCTGTGCGGCCGATCCAAAATATCTCATTCTCTTCATTCTAAGTTATATTATCAATTACAAATTGGTTCTCATAACACGTGACTGGATGTCAACGTTCCCGATCAGGGTTCACCCCGGGGCCCGGACAAAAAGAAAGACTTAAAACGATCAATAACGCCAGAAACAAATAGTTTAAGGATACATCCAATCCAACCCAGTCGGCTGCCCGGCCGATAATGCCTGGTCCGAGAGCGCCTCCCACGGATGCCGCGAACATAATTCCCGACAGCGTTTCGTGATGTTTCCTGACGGAATTAAGTGCCATGGATAAAATGACCGGCCACATCACCGACTCAAAAGCGGCCATCGCGGGAAAGGCGACTCTGGAAACCGCAGTGTTTCCATACAATGCAAACAATAAACTGATCAAGGCCAACAGCGCAACCACGAACAGTACCATACGGCTGTTCAGCATTTCTAAAAGAAACATGCCGCCTAAACATCCCAACATCAATAAAAACCAGTATGCAGATAATAAGGCAGCCCCTTCTGTCTGAGGGTCTATCCCGTGATAATCCTGGAAAAATTTTGACATCCACGCTGCAATACCCTGTTCACAACTGGCATACGCGACCAAACCAAGAAAATAGAACAGCAGATACTTTCGCTGAAACAAATACCGCCAGGCCTCAGTACTGCCTGCAATGGGATCATGGATGGAATGGTCTTCAATCCGGATCAACAATATGGTCACAATCATAATTATCAGAAAAAAACCTAATACCCAGTACCCCGCGACCCATTCCAGTCCCTGTGGTCTCACCCAGGTCAGGAATTCCGGAAAGGCATTCTGTTTCTCCTCAAAGCCGATGGTAGCCCGGGACAACCAGGAATAGATCAAAGGACTTAAAAACGCACCCGTTCCATACATGAACTGATTCAGTGTGGAATGAAATGCAAGATTCGCCGGGCCGCATGTTCTTCGTAAAAGAGGAACCGCGTTTACCTGAACGACGGCAACTGAAATTCCGGTCATAATCAAAGACAACAGAAGCGTCCCATAACCCGGCGAAAGACCAAACAGCAGAACGCCCGACAGGCTGAACAAATAGGCAAACAGCAGCAAGGACTTCGTCCTGAATTTTTCTCCGGCTATCCCCGCGGGAATACAGGCCAGGGAAAGTGCCAGATAAAATGAAAACGGCAGCAAGGATGCCATCCCGTAAGTTGTCTGAAAACCATCAATTACTTCAGGAATCAAGACGCTCACGAGTGAAACACACAAACCGATGTGGAAAAACATCAGATTGATGAGCGTAATTATCTTTTTGTTATCCATTCTGAATTACGGCTAATACATTATTGGTCTCACTTTCCCTCCCGGAGAAAGATGCCCCGAAAACCGCACAACGTCCTTCAAAAGGCATTAACCAATCGTTGACCGTACGGTTTCGGATGATCTACTGTCCGGGCAGTTATCCTTTTTTCCATCGGATCAGGGTGAGCGTACAAAGGCCACCTTTCGGATTAATCACCTCATAATCGCCAAAACACGCCGGGATAACGCAAGATTGGAACAAATTAATATCGGTTTGATATTCCGGTTTTTCTTTGGAACGTATCACAACGTTTTCTCCTACGGTGAGCGTCGGGATATGACAATATTTCCCCTCCGTGCTGTATTCTCCCTGTTTATAGAAATGGATTCGTTCAATCTCGAAGGGCATAGAGCCATAGGTCGAGTAGCGATCAATCCAGAATGTTTTCGTCCATTTGATCACTTCAGGTTTTGCCCTCAGGTGCTTTTCCACCCAATCTTCCCGGCGGGTCTGTTCCATATTAAATCCGTGGTCCAGATGCATTTTGACAGGTTTCCCGGTCATCGTTTTCGTCGTATCGTTCCAGGACGGACGCATAAAATCGTACATAAAAAATGAATATTCGGTCCCGGCAATACTTGGTACAGTATCCATTTCCAGGACCATCTGATTTCCTCCATGTCCATGAGTTGTTCCGGGTGGGATCAGGTAGAGATCACCCACGTTTGACTTCCAGTTTTTAATGTATCTTTTCCAGTCCGGAACAGGTTGCTGATTCTTCCATGATTCATAACAACAGTTTTCCCACATTTCGATATCCACATCATCGTTAAATCCCATCCAGGTATTGGCTCCTTCGTAGGCTTCTGCGATATAGTACGTTTCATAACGGCCAAGCGGCTCATTAAAATGCTCTTTCACGTAACGGGTACTGGGATGATTATGAATTGGCATACTGATTCTTTCGGCTGGTGTCGGCTCAGGAAAATAACCGTCGTCCAGCCACACGTCCATGGGAAATAAGCCAGGGTAATGTTCAGGGATGTAGGTACCAAGAAGCTTCTTATCATACTGCATCAAATTGGTAAACGGCATATTGAGAACAATTCCTTTACCGATATTCAGTAGCATACTCAGCTCTGGTCCTGCCAGTTCGTTCCAGGCATTGCATTCCAGGCCTTTAATATCCCATAAATCCTTATACCGGTACGCTCCCCACGGACCCGGCTGATAAATTTCAACTTCCTTTATGGGGTACTCGACCAGTGTCTGCATTATTGCGTCATAAGCAGGGCGCGGGATCAGTTTGAGTTCGCTGGTGCAGACAGCCTCCACATAGTAATCCATTGAAGTCCAGGCGAACTGTTTTTGATGTTCCAGTAGATAAAAGTCGCAATAGTAGTATTCCTTCCAGTCATAATTCTTTTTGGGTCGGTCACAACCAAAAGGGATCAATTCTCCGTCCCACATTTTCCAAAGCAAGGGCTGTCTGGTGAAATCGAAATAGTATTTCATATCCATACGGTCTGCAAGCTCTGGAATAAACGCACCTGAATTATAGATCAGGACAATTCCCTTACCGCCTGCGAGCTTATTAACCAGGTCATCCAATTTCCTTTGGTCAACAATATCGCTGATTATTCCATGAACATTGGCAAATCCAAAACTAGGGTCATTCCCAAGAAACTCTTTTTTATAATGATCGATCTCATCCACGCCTTTGAGAACAGCGTTAAAATTGACAAACGACACTTCGTCCACAGGAAGATATTTTTTCAATTCCGCGATAATTCGGTCCCACTCCACGCCATACCAACCGTCTAAAGCCACCGTAAAACAATCTTCTTTTAAATCCGCTCCGGCGGTAACTTGCCCGGCTATCTGCTTACACACCTCCTCAAGTCCCAAAACGACACTGTCAATCCATTCCTGCTCAATCTTGATTTTATTTTCGGCATTTGTCCGATCTTCGTATAATGGCATAATAATAAGATTTAGATTAACTTTTTTCTAACACCTTGTTTCTGCCACCAGCTTTCCATGACGAACTGCAGCCATGATCAAACCATGTTGGCAAAAATGACGATTGATGCCACTCTGCCAACATGATCACTGGTGAAGAGAAATCACGTTTTCCGTCAGGAAGTTATGACGGTCCAATTCCTGCTTCTGCAGGCCATCCCGGATTTTGATACAACGGTGAACTTTCAATATCATTGCCCTCCGAAGTAATCAAGAAATGGCTGATCGCAATAGGACTCAGGTAATGGGCCATGTGCCAGCGATAACCGTCATATACCAAAGACTCCATCGTTTTCTCATAGGGAAGCAGGTATTTGCTTCTTTCCGGCGCAGAAACGCTGCTCGAAGAACCAACATTATAGGTTAACTGACCCGGATCATACCAGTGTTGCATGGGACCCCAAAGTTTAAAACCTTCGATATGGTAGGGTACACTGATCAGTTGGTCCATGGAGCGCCATCTCCTCAAATCCATCGCCCGAAGACCTTCTCCCATCAGTTCGCACCGGCGTTCCCTTCTGATATTAAATAAAACCGGATCGACAAAATTCCCGGCCGAATAAACCGCCCAGTCGCCTATTGCTTCCCTGGCCAAATCAGTCGCATGGATCGTTTTCTGGAAATCCTCGTCCACTCCGGCTCTTCTTCTGATTTTCCTCCAGTAGTCGACCGCTTTATCGTCGAGCGACCCATGCCGTTCATAACATGCCTCAATGTAATTCAGGTACGCTTCCACGGCCCTGAACGAAATCTCACCCTGCGTGCTTCGGCCGTCATTGTTTTGATTATTGTCAAGGTTCAGCCCTTTCCTATGAGCGTAGCCTGTTGTATATTTCTGATGCTCATGATTGGCCAGGATATCGGGCACGCCCTCGTAGACAACCACCGGCGTATTGTAAAGGGCTTTTACCTGCCCGGGCACTTTCAAAAACAAAGCCAATCGGTTATCCCTGTTGACAGGGATCGATTGCAATGAGTCGTCTCCCTGATAACCGGAGCCTTCTGCATAGATTGGTAAACCGTTTTTCATCATAAACGACTCCACCATTCCCCGGGTAAGGCCGACCCCGAAATTTCCTCCGTAAAAGCTCTTCCCGGCATACGTGCTTATACCAAGACTGCTGTCAAAGTCTTTCCACATAAGCACTTCTTCAAATCCGGACATATCTTCACTGCTAAACATTTCATTGTACGGATTTGAAGGATCAGACAAGGTCTGCTTCATTATCTGATTATTCTCAACCAGACCTACCTGATCCGCAACTTCCTTAGCGGCCTCCATCGCCTCATCCAAAAAGAACGCGATTTCTCCGCTGATACTCCCGGATTGAAAATTAAACCCTGAGTGATAATTCTTCGTTTTTCCCGGCCAGCCTGGACCATTTGGAACAAATGCTGTCCCGTTAAAATATTTCAAAAACGTTCCCTCATATAAAGCCACCCTCGACTTAAACTGCAAGGCCACTAATCTTGACAACCGGTTTTTCCTGCCATCTGGCGAGACAGTCTTCATCAGGTTAATTGCAGAATCAAGATCAGAAAGAATGAAACGGGCCACTTCCGTCCTCGGATGGCGCTTGCTCGCGTCAGTCAGCACTTCCCGGTCATCAGCAAGCACTTTCGTGATGATTGGAAAATCACCGTATGTTTTCAAATTGTCAAAATAAAACATCGCTCTAAAGAAGTACATCTCCCCGAGATAGTGTTTTATATTGGACTCATTTCCGGTGATCTGGCCTCTATGATACCTGGGAACAACAGTCTCCAAAAAATAATTATAGTTATACAAGGATGAAAAACTCCATCCTCCGGATGCGGGCACTTTCCACTCTCCGGGAGCAAACATGTGTGAATAGCCGATAGCGGCCTGGCTGTCTGTGTCCGGGTCGCCAATATTCCAACCATTCGTCGGACCATAGCACGCGATGGTGTAAGCGGACAAATGCGTCTCGTCTGTCAGATAATTTGCAGGTGTAATTTCTGAAATGGGAGCCCGGTCTAAAAAATCATCAGCGCATGAGCTAAAAAGCAGACCAAGCACTGTATAGAGGGATATGATATGTAACTTCATATTTATTAGTTTATAATGAGACATTAATACCTATTGCATAAACTTTCGATAACGGGTAAACGCTACCTGTAAAACCTTTATCGAGGACCTCAGGATCAAATAATTCTGAAATCTTAGTGTACGTCCAAAGATTCTCTCCGGAGAGATAGACCCTGATTCTGTCGACCTTTATTTTGGCGGTGATTGGTGAAGGAATGGTATACCCCAACGTCAGACTTTTCAAACGAATGTAAGCAGCATTCTGCAGATATCTTGTCTGAGTTGCCTTGTTACGGCTTCCACTCCAATAATCTCCGTTAAAGTATGGCCGGGGATAGTAGGAATCCAGGTTAAGCCCCAGCGGATGGTTTGGATCATCTCTGTAATAATCCAGGTGCGGAATATAGGCCGTTGCCCACCACACATTTGGGCCGGCTCCCCAGAAATTATAACCACCGTTATAATATTCCCGTTTCAACACACCCTGAAAAAACGAGCGAAAATCAAATCCTTTCCATTGGGCATTCAAATCGAGTCCGAACTGGAACCGGGGAGTGCTGTTACCGATCACGCGAAGATCACCGGAATCATCAAGCGTTCCGGTTCCTCCGTCGATCCTTTTATCGCCATTTAAGTCTTTGAACATGATATCACCAGCACTCCAGTTGCTGCCCAATGCACTTTGTCCGCCGTTTGACAAACCGGCCAAATGTGCATTCATTTCCTCCTGGGTTTTCGCGATGCCAATCGTTTCATAACCCCAAATATTGCCTGTTTTATGTCCTTCCAGGTAACTGTAAATGTTCCTCGTATGATTTGGATACTTTTGAATAATTGTTTGCGCATCGGAAAGCAGGAACTTCACCCCATACCGGAAACCATTGGCCAATCGTTCGGTCCAGTTCAACTCCAGCTCGAAACCGTATGTTTTCAGATCGGTGTTGTTTGTTCTGGGAACAGACGCTCCCAACACGTTTGGCAATTCCGGTGCAGGACCAACCATATTGTGCGTGTACCGGGTAAAATAGTCGAACGTTAAATGCAACCGATTTTGAAAAGCAGCGACATCTGTTCCAATATTCCAGGCCTTGATCGTCTCCCAGGTAAGCGCACTGCTCACCAGGGTCGGACTGTATGCTGTATTGGGGCGATCACCGTTCAACAGCCAGCCTCCGTTGTTCATCCCAACAGACATCGTGGCATAGGTAGGGTATAAGGCACTCGTGTTCTGATTACCCAGAACACCATAGGAGGCCCTGATTTTCAGCAGACTGACATGATGACTCCAAGATTCCCAGAATCTCTCCCTGGCGATATTCCATCCGGCAGACATGGATGGAAAAAAGCCCCATCTTCTATCGGACCGGAAACGGGATGTACCGTCGTACCGAAAATTTGCCTCAAGCAAATAGCGGCCCATATAATCATAATTGAAGCGACCGAAGTAACCCGCGGTAGCCCATTCGTCTTCAGCGCCGGAAACCGACGGAGCAACCGGGTCGCCGGAGGAATTAGTACCCGTTGTCACATTGATCGTTGGGTTTTTCGTGATGATTAATCCGTGTCTTGTCGCCGACGCCTTTCTGAAGAGGTTCTCTTCCGATTGTAATCCCGCCATTACGCGAAAGTGATGCAGTCCGAACGCCTTGTCATATTCTGCATAATAATCCTGCGAGATAAAATCATTACGCTCAATATATTCACTTACAAAATTTTCTGACTCTGCCACATAGGGATTCCCATTAACATCATGGGCATACGTTTTCATCTTCACTGTTCTGGCAAACCGGTCGCTGAGCCGGTAAAAGAAGCGACCATTTATTTGCAGTCCCTTGACGGGTTCGAGTCTCAACCCGAACTGATTGGACGTGTGATCAATAATACGCGTGTAACGCCCGCCGACATCGATAATGGATAATCTGTCGGTCGTCACATCGTAAAGATTGCCGTTGGGATCATACAATGGGTTTGCCGGTTGGATTCTGCTCATGTACTGCATAAAACGATCTTCAAAATGAGATGGCCGGTCATAATCTTCTCTTGAAAATTTGCCGTTGTATGAAAAAGTTGCCCACTTATTGATGAAGGTCTCCAGGTTTGCCGTTACATTGTATCGCTTTAAACCATCGCCGCCGAGGTTTAATAGTCCACCCTGATCCAAAAATCCTCCGGAGATATAGTAATTCACGTTTTCTCCTCCCCCTCTTAATCCAAGCGTATGTTCCTGAGACAAGGCTCTTTCCTTAAAAACCACCTTCCACCAATCCAGATTGTCATTTCCCTCCACAGAACCGGCAGCCCATCGGGTCGGGTTACCGGGATCGACAGGTAAGTTCGTTACGCCAGGTTTCCCCGCGATGTAGTCCTTGATTCTCTGCAAGCGTTCTGGCCCCACGAAATCAGGAGACCCGCTGTTATTGCTCGCATCATTAATAAACAAGGCCCATCGGTAAGAATCCGCTGTTTCAGGGAAATTCATTGGTTTATTGATGCGCGAATTGTGACTATAGGTGATGACTGGCTTGCCTTTCGTCCCTTTCTTTGTTGTAATCAAGATGACGCCGAAAGGTGCCCTCGACCCATAAATGGAGGATGCGGCTGCATCTTTTAAGACAGAAATGCTTTCAATATCGCTTGGATTCAAGTAATTAATATTTCCTTCAGCGCCATCAATCAGGATTAACGGCCCGCCCGTTGAGCCTTCTCCTATCGTATTCAGCCCTCGTACATTGATACTGGCAACTCCCTCCAAACTCCCGCCATAGGAAGTTTGAACAACCTCCACACCCGTCGAGAGTCCCTGAATTGCCTGCGTCACATTTGCCACAGGTCTTGACTCCAGCGCATCCGCGCTGATCGTTGACACCGCCCCCGTCAGATTGACCTTGCGTTGCGTTCCATATCCAACAGCAACCACTTCCTGGATACCAATCGTTTCTTCCTCCAAAGATACATCAACAATAACCTGATCATCGACAGATACCTCCAGGGATCTCATTCCCACAAATGAAAAAACAAGCTTCACTCCGGAAGTGACATTTCCGATTGAATATTTTCCATTTATGTCAGTAATCGTTCCTTGTGTCGTATTTTTTAAAACAACTGTTACCCCCGGTAGCGGAGCACCCGACGTATCGGTTACCTTCCCGGTGATCGTCCGCGACTGCTGAGTACCGTCAACACCAGCTAGAACAGAAACCCGTTCAATCAGAATCAACTTATTCTCCAGTTCTCTGAATGTGTAAGGCAACCCTTTAAAGGCCTGGTTCAATATCTCGCCGATCGACTGATCGGAAACGTCAATGGTCACCTTGTGTGAAACATCCACCTCATCATTGTTATAAAAAAAGCGATACCCGCTTTGATCCTCAATGGCATTGAACACGTCCTCCAGTGACGCGTTATTCTTCTTTAACGCGATCTGGTTGGTTTGCGACCAAACCGAGGCGGTGGAATGCAGACAAATTGTCAAAATCAACAGCCATGTTAATTTCATAACTAAACAAATTTTTTTTAATTGCCCGGCATCACGACAAGGCAGCTTAATTCGATTAATTTTCATAAATTTACTTTCTTTTTAGAGTTAAACTTCTGTTTAATTTCTTGAGAGGGGAGTGTTGAGAGCACTTCCCTCTCGTTGCTTCATTCAATCCGGATCAATTCATAGGCATTTGTTTTATTAATGTTCCGTATAAAAGGTAACTGCATTATCTCTGATTTGATAAGTAACATATCGTGACCGGCCAAAATAAGAGATCACTTCCAAAATACTTTCACGATCAAGTATTCCGGTAAACCGCCGGGACTTCACCTGTTCATCGGCAAATTCAATCTCCACATCAAACCAGCGCTCCAGCGTGAGTTCCAGTTCCCCGAGCGATTGGTTCCGGAATACCAAACGCCCGTCTTTCCAACCGGTTTCCGACAAAAGATCAGGCATTTGAACCAGGCTCATCTCTTGATTTTCCTTTCTAAAAACCAATTTCTGATTGGGTTGAAGAACCACTGACCGGTTATTGCCTGTTACCTTTAAACTGCCTGTGACCAACGTTGCGGAAATTGATTCTTCATTGGAATAAGCTTTCAGATTAAACTCCGTTCCCAATACTTCCACGTCAATACCCGAGGTTTTTATGTGAAAAGGATTATGCTTGTCTTTGCGAACGGAAAAATAACCTTCTCCATCCAGATAAAGCGAACGCGAGCCGTTCCTGAAGTTATTGCTGAAAATAAGCCGGCTCCCTGAGTTCAGTACCACCCTGGAACTGTCGGGCAGAATGACTGATGTCCTGTCGCCAGCAGCACAGGTAATCGTAGTCAATGTATCTGGTTCAATTGTTGACTTTTTCCCAAAATAATAACCTGCAGGGATCATAAACGCCAACAATAAAATTGCAGCATACCGTACTAGCTGCAGCCTGTGGTTCTCTGGGATAGCTTTTCTCTTCTGGAAAGAAGTTTTTTGCGTGAACTTTTGAATAGCCCTTTCTACGTCATAATGATCCGGATTGTTTTTAATACCTGAGCTTAACCAAATTTCTTTCAGGTCGTCCAATAACTTCCGGTTTCCTGATTCCTGATTTAACCAGCTTTCAATACTACTCTTTTCTTCGTTGCTGGCTTCCCCGGCAAACAACCGGATAATCAACTGATATATGTTCTGTTCTGGATACATATCAATATTGTTCAAAGTCATGATGCACAAAACAGGAAAAACCCTGTACCGGGAAATAAAGAAATTTCAAAAAACAAAAAAATACCACATAGACACAGTAGAACTAAAGGAATGCAGATTGTAAATCTGTACCAGCGAACCAGAAAGGGGCAAATCTTTATATTGGTGCAAACATGCTCGTTTCAGGAGAAAAGTAAAATCTTGGTTAATTACACAGGTGATTTAAAATTTGTTCAAATATTTCTTTATTTTTTTTAGCGGTACCCTTATACGAATAGAAGCTATAAACAAGGTTTACAATTTCTTCGTTTGTCAATTCGTCTTTAACTTCGATGTCCAGTTCACCGATTTTCCCGGCAGTAAATTTATGTATATTGAAACGGTGAGAGACGAATGTGCTTTTTCTGAAAGCAAAGCCATTTTTCCCAATTATCCGTCCTTTTTCAAAGCAGTACAACGATATATCCCGATCAATAATAATCCAATGTCGTTTAGTTAAGGAGATCTTCTGAAAGGCTTGATTTTATTGATGTTTCAGCATAAAAAGTTCTTTGAAAAGTTTGTCGTTCGCAGGTTAATGATTATCTTGTAAAGGTATATAG
>Ga0172382_10007169_pt1 | contig 15924 bp, 16 predicted proteins | sample Leawel138RmetaG_FD_122245 | JGI IMG/M metagenome (GOLD analysis project Ga0172382, IMG submission 122245) | Leachate microbial communities from a municipal landfill in Southern Ontario, Canada - Leachate well 138R metaG | ecosystem: Engineered > Solid waste > Landfill > Unclassified | place...
AGCTTGATCGGCAACAGCCTGAGCACCACTACCGGCAACCAAAACGTGAATATCACCACCAATTTTTGCTGCTGCGGCAACGGTATTTAATGTGGCTGCTTTTAATTCTGCATTATCATGTTCAGCAATAACCAAGATCGTCATATTAAATCACCTTTGCTTCATTCTTTAATTTATCTACCAGGGTAGCCACATCAGGAACGGTAATACCGGCTTTGCGTGCTGGCGGCTCTGATACTTTCAGTGTTTTGATGCGTGGCGTCACATCAACACCCAGATCTTCAGGTGTGAAGGTATCCAGTTGTTTTTTCTTTGCTTTCATGATGTTGGGCAACGTGACATAACGTGGCTCATTCAGGCGCAAGTCTGTGGTGATAATCGCTGGCAATTTAACTGAAATGGTTTCCAGGCCACCGTCCACTTCGCGGGTAACCTTGGCGCTATCACCTTCGATTTCAATTTTGCTGGCAAAAGTAGCCTGAGGCCAACCCAACAATGCAGCCAGCATCTGACCAGTCTGGTTAGCGTCATCATCGATAGCCTGTTTACCCAGAATAACCAATTGAGCCTGCTCTTTTTCGGTAATGGCTTTAAGCAATTTTGCAACGGCCAAAGGCTGAAGTTCGACATCTGTTTGAACCAGCGCGGCACGGTCGGCACCAATGGCCATTGCCGTACGCAATGTTTCCTGGCACTGTGTAACACCGCAGGAAACCGCTACTACTTCAGTCGCAACACCTTTTTCTTTCAGTCGCGTTGCTTCTTCAACAGCGATTTCGTCAAAAGGGTTCATTGACATTTTCACATTGGCAATATCTACCCCAGTTTGATCTGATTTGACGCGTACTTTGACGTTATAGTCAACGACACGTTTTACAGGTACTAATACCTTCATTCAAGTATCTCCTAATATTGGCAACTTTACTGCCATAAACCAAAACCTTTCAATTCTACAATGTAGTCATGATAAAGGTAAGCTATTTTAATATAACTGGCTATTTTTCTTTACTGAAGACCTATTTCAGTTTTCATAAAGAAGCCAGTGCCTTAATGTGAGCTGTTACACTTCTGCCCAATGCCGATAAACTATACCCGCCCTCTAGAAAGCTGATAATTCGGCCTTGTGCATACCGGTTGGCCACGTCCATCAATTTTTTGGTAATCCATTCATAATCTTTTTCGACCAGATCCATCTGCCCCATTTCATCTTCCCGATGGGCGTCAAACCCGGCTGATATGAGGATCAGCTCGGGTTGAAAATCATCCAGGACAGGCAACCACCTGTTCAGGACAATATCCTTGACTACCTCATTCTTGGTAAAGGCAGGTACCGGCGTATTGAACATATTGGGCGCCACGTTGGTAATACCGCAATCGGGATAAAGTGGATACTGAAAAAAGCTGCACATTATAATATGCGGATCATTTCTAAAGATATCTTCAGTGCCATTACCGTGATGTACATCAAAATCAATCACGGCAATTTTTTTCAGTTCGTATTTTTCAATGGCATAACGGGCAGCAATGGCCAAATTATTGAAAAAACAAAAGCCCATGGACCGACCACGTTCAGCGTGATGTCCCGGCGGCCTGACCGCACAAAAAGCATTAAGTGCATTGCCACCCATAATTTCATCAACAGCAAGAATACCCGCCCCAGCCGCAGAATAAGCGGCTCGCAAGGTATGCGGATTCATACTGGTTTCTTCGTTGTCTATATTGAAATAACCTTCCTGAGGCACGTGCTCTTTCAGGTAGGCAAGGTATTCAGGCGTATGAACCCTTAACACATCAGCATCTGATGCATTAGGTGCATCAAGATGTTTTAAGCATGACGACACGCCACTGGCCAACAAACGGTCGTTGATTTCATCCAGACGCGCAGGCGCCTCTGGATGCCACTTTTGCATCATATGCAAACGACAGTTTGGATGTGTAATATATAAAGTCTCCACGATCAACTCTCTGATTGAATATTATTATGGATAAAAAAACTGCCATTTATTTTGATGAATCATTACAATCTAACATATTTCTTTCAAATAATTGGCGTACCAATTACATTTGCAATAAATCAAATTCAGCCCACTATAAAATCCAATAACCGCGCCCAACCTGTAAACAACCACACCAAATCATGATGTTAAAAACCAGAAACCCTATTTTGATTGCCCTAAGCACCCTGCTTTTAACAGCCTGTGCAGGTGCCCCCATAGAGCAGGCAAATAAAACAGCCGCCAATACCGCAAACACTTCAGCCATTTCCAAAAAAACCGGCTGGGAAGTTGAAAACACCACGCTGTCTGCCGAACCTTCACAGTTTGTAAAACAGGTTTCCCAACGATATGGCATTCCCGAATCATATATACAAAACTTGCTTGATAACGCCCAATACAACGATAGGGTTGCCAACCTTATTATGCCGCAAGGCCCTAAAGGCCGCATCAAACGTGTCTGGCCAAGTTACCGCGCCCGCTTTGTAGAGCCAATTCGCTTAAAGCATGGCACTGAATTCTGGAACGCCAATCGCAGCACACTTAGCCAGGCAGAACGCCAATATGGTGTACCGGCAGCCATTATTGCCAGCATTATTGGTGTAGAAACAGTTTATGGCCGTTACATGGGTTCATTCCGCATGCTTGATGCCCTGTATACCCTGGGCTTCAAGCACCCTGATGCTGCACGTCCTGAAAAAAGCCAAATGTTCAGAAACCAGTTGGCAGCCCTGATTAACCTGGACTACCAGGGAAAACTTAGCGCATTGTATGAAGAAGGCTCATTTGCCGGGGCAACGGGCCTGCCTCAATTCATGCCGATTAGTATTTTGCACTACGCCATAGATGGCGACAACAATGGCAAGATTGATTTACGCAACAGTAAGGAAGATGCCATTATGTCAGTGGCCAATTTCCTGGTTAAACACGGTTGGCAAAGCAACACGCCCGTATTTGCCCCTGTCCGCCTGCCTGCCAATACTGCCGGCCTGGTAGATGGGGGACTGGAACCTTACCTGAGTTGGGCACAGTTACAGTCTTCTGGGGCAACGCTTTCGGGCAACAGTAACCAAAACTGGCAATTGGGTAAACAGCTTGGGGTTATCAATTTGCCCGATGAGATTCGAGGCAAAACCGAGTATCGCACCGCCACCCCCAATTTCTTTGCAATAACCAAATATAACCGTAGCTATTTCTATGCCACCGCGGTTGCAGACCTGGCTCAAGCGCTAGCCCAGCAACAACGAAACAAGGGTTACGATGTTGTTTTCCCCTAACCGTTAGATGAACTCAGTTAAAGAAACGGGTGTCTCACATCCTATCTTGCGAGACACCCAAACGGAGCCCTTTACAAGCTGTTTTTCAATGCTTAGTGAGCGGCAAACTGGGCTTCTTCAGTTGAACCGGTTAGTGCTGTCGTTGAAGCTTGGCCGCCTTCAATGGTTTGTGTAACGGCATCAAAATAACCGGTACCCACTTCACGCTGGTGTTTAACCGCAGTAAAGCCTTTTTCAGCAGCAGCAAATTCTTTTTGCTGCAATTCAACGAATGCACTCATTTGGTTACGGGCATAACCGTGGGCCAATTCAAACATGCCATAGTTCAGTGCATGGAACCCTGCCAATGTGATGAACTGGAATTTATAACCCATTGCACCCAGCTCTTTCTGGAACTTGGCGATGGTAACGTCATCCAGGTTTTTCTTCCAGTTAAAGGATGGTGAGCAGTTATAAGCCAGCAATTTGCCAGGGAACTGTTTGTGAATGGCTTCTGCAAATTTTTTGGCATCATCAAGGTTAGGGGTTGAAGTTTCACACCACAACAGGTCTGCGTAAGGTGCATAAGCCAGACCACGGGAAATTGCCTGATCGACACCGGCACGGGTACGGAAAAAGCCTTCAACAGTACGTTCACCGGTAATGAATTCATGGTCATTTTCGTCAATATCGCTGGTGATAAGATCAGCGGCATCAGCGTCGGTACGGGCCAACAACAAGGTAGGAACCCCCATAACGTCAGCAGCCAGACGGGCTGCAGTTAATTTTGCAACTGCATCACGGGTTGGAACCAGAACCTTGCCACCCATGTGACCACATTTTTTCGCAGCAGCCAATTGATCCTCAAAGTGAACACCGGAAGCACCTGCCTCGATCATGGATTTCATTAATTCATAGGCATTCAGGACACCACCGAAACCGGCCTCGGCATCAGCAACGATTGGGGCGAAGTAATCTACAAAACCTTCATCGCCAGGTTCTTTGCCTTCCATCCATTGAATCTGGTCACAGCGAGTTAAAGAATTGTTGATACGGCGAACGACGCTTGGTACAGAGTTAACAGGATAAAGGGATTGATCGGGATACATTTCACCGGCAATATTGGCATCACCAGCGACTTGCCAGCCAGACAGGTAAATGGCTTTAAGGCCGGCTTTTACTTGTTGCATAGCCTGGTTACCGGTCAGTGCGCCTAAAGAATTAACGAAAGGCTCGGTGTGCAATAAATTCCACAGTTTTTCTGAACCACGGCGTGCCAGGGTGTATTCCTGTTGCAGGGAACCTTGCAGTTTAACGACATCTTCCGCGCTGTAATTGCGCTTGATACCCTGCCAGCGTGGGTTCTCTGCCCATTCTTTTTGCAAATTGCGGATTGCTGTTTCACGATTTGACATATAAGTCTCCTGGAAAAATAAAAAATAAAGATAAAAATTTGTTGGATCAGTTGAATAAATTCTATCCTTTTGCGGCACCGCAAAACACACTTATATCTTATATAAGACTGTTTATTTTATTCTTTTATTTCAATAGCTTATATATTTTATATTATATTATGAAATGATTTTTTTGCTTATGAAATTATTTTTTCAACATCGCAACATGATGATTTCATATTATGAAATATAACATTCACTATATAAAAAATAATTGAAAAAAACACACGCCCGGTCAACAGACGGGAAGCATAAAAAAAAACACTGCCATGGCAGTGTTGTAAAAATGAAAAAACAGCAAATAAAAACTAGAAACAAGACCAGAACTGATTAGACAGGGTAATAAACAGGCTTGGCTGTGTATACATAACAAATACCAACGCAAGGACAAGTAATAGCCCGCCATAAATAAACATTTTTTTTAAGATTGGATTCATAACGTTTGTACTCCTGCACTAACTGGCTGTAGCCGTACGAACAATAGCATGCTCCTTGACCGGTAAATTCATGGCGGTAGCAAAAACGCTAAGCCCAATGGCCAAATACCACACCGGATCATAACTGCCATAGATATCATACATAATACCACCCAGCCAGACCCCCAGGAAAGAGCCTATTTGATGACTGAAAAACACAAACCCACCCAACATTGCAAAATGCTGGATACCGAATATTTGCGCCACAATGGCATTAGTGGGCGGAACGGTTGACAGCCAAAGTAGCCCCATTACGGCAGAAAACACATAAACACTTACAGGTGTTAATGGTGCCAGCAAGAAAAAAATAATCGCAATCCCGCGAATAGTATAAATACCGGCCAGCAAATAATGCTTGGGGTATTTTTGTCCCATCAAGCCAACTGCATAAGTGCCAAATACATTAAAAAGCCCAATTAAAGCCAGGGCATAGCTGGCCACTTCTGGTTTCATGCCGGCATCTTTAAGATAGCTGGGCATGTGCACGCCAATAAACACCACCTGAAAGCCACATACAAAATACCCTGCCACCAATAAACGGAAGCTTGGATAAGCAAATGCCTCTTTAATGGCGGGAATGATGCCTTGCCTTGCTCCATGGGCAACACCCGCTAGCGGAGACGGTTCACGCAAGCCCATACCCAACGGAATAATCATCAACGCAAACCCGCTTAACACCACCAGGGCAATTTGCCAGTCAAAAAAATCAATCAGGAAGTTTTCGACGGGCACCATTAAAAACTGGCCAAAAGAGCCTGCCGCCGCGACAACCCCCATCGCCCATGAACGACGGTCAGCCGGAATATTACGCCCTATGACGCCAAAAACAATGGCATAAGTAGTCCCCGACTGCGCCATGCCAATTAAAAATCCGCTGGACAGCATAAAACCCAGTCCGGTGGTTGAGTACGCCATTCCCAACAAACCAAGAGCGTATAAAACGCCCCCTAGGACAATCACCTTGACCGCACCAAAGCGGTCCGAAACCATTCCGGCAAAAATACCCGTAAAACCCCAAACCAGATTTTGCATGGCCAAGGCAAATGAAAAGGTTTCCCTGTCCCAATCGTTAGCCTGGGTTATAGGCTGTAGCCACAAGCCAAAGCCGTGACGGATACCCATTGACATCGTGACTATGAATGCACCACAAAATAATAGCTGTGCCATAGTGAGGACTTTTTGTTTTTCTGTTTGCATGGCCTTTATTACAATCCTTTTACTTTTGCACAATAAGCGACCCAAAATGCAGCCGCCACGGCCACAAAAGAGGCCAAACCAGCGCCTATCCATGGCCCTGAAAACCGGCCGTAATCAAGCATGACGCCATAAGCAACCGGCCCCAGCGCAGAACCGACATCCATACCCGAATAAACCAGCCCATAAACCGAACCCATTGCTCCTTTGGGCGCCACCCGCCTGATAAGCATATCGCGCGAAGGCCCTGCCAATCCGAACAGAAAGCCCGCGATACACAGACCAAATACCGCAAAAGAGGCCGGAATAACACTACTGGCTAACAATAAGAAGACCGCTCCGGAAGAAAACAGGGCAGCACCGACTATTTTTTCAGTCCGACGGGTGGTGCCAGCCAGAAAGCCTCCTGCCAGTAGCCCCGCGCCTGCTGAAACCATGTATAGCGACAAAGCCGTGCTGGCCACTTCCTTACCAATGCCATAAAGGGCATCCATAATGGGTACAGTAAAGTTCTGTACCGATGACATGGCGATCGTGCCGCAGGCAAAAAAGATAAAGGCCCCCCACAAAGCCGGATTTTTGAGCAGAACCAGCAATTTTTCAGTAAACTTTATGGCCTGGCTGGGGTCTGGCTGTGTGGCCTGTTTAGTGTGTTTGACAGGCGCAATCAGGTCGGCTTTAATAAAGGTCAGCAACAGCAATAGTAGCAATAAAACACCGGCTGCAGCCGCCGCAATACGCCATGAACCAGTAATGGCAATCATGAACGTTATAAAAACAGGCGTAAATGCCCAGCCAAGGTTACCCGATACCCCATGCACACTAAAAGCATGCCCAAGCCGTTTTGAGCCGACATGCTGATTGAGAAGAGAAAAATCCACCGGATGAAACACGGCATTGCCCATGCCCCCGATGATGGCTGCCAATAGCAAAACCGGATACCCGGGTGCCACGGCCATCAGGAAAGCGGAAAGCGCCATGAACGCCAAACCAAAGCGCAACACCGGCCGCCCCCCTTTTTTATCGACAATAAAGCCCGAACTGGCCTGGCCCAACATTGAAACAACAAAAAACACCGTGGTAATCAGTCCCAGCTCTACAAAGCTATAACCGAATTCCCGGTTAAGGGAAATATACAGGGATGGCAACACCAGCTGAAAAAAGTGGGAGCCGGCATGCACCACCCCAATCAGGGAAATGACTTGCCAGTCACGGCTTGCTGCTTTCTTTTCATCAAGCGTTGTATCAGGAGATAATACTTGTGTGTTCATGTCTCAGATCTATTTTGTTTTTTAAAAAATTAACCACCCTGATACAAGTGGTTAATTCATACTACCAGACGGTTATTTTCAAGCCTGTTTCCGGATAATAGGCCATGCTTTACGCATATAGTAAAACATGGACCATACTGTTAACAGGGCAGCTATATATACAAGTACCTGCCCCACTTGGTAAAAAGGAATGCCTTGCCAGGTTTGGGCAAACATCAAACAGGGAATAGCCACCATTTGCGCCATGGTTTTGAGTTTGCCCAGCCAGTGCACGGCTACGCTATCGCGTGCACCAATCGTGGCCATCCATTCACGCAAGGCGGAAATAGTAAGCTCGCGTCCAATAATAATAAGCGCAATAAAAGAATCCAGGCGACCTAGGTCGAGCAAAATGAGCAAAGCCGCGCAAACCATGAGTTTATCGGCAACCGGGTCTAAAAATGCCCCAAAAGAAGACGTCTGGTTCCAGCGTCTGGCCAGCCAGCCATCAAACCAGTCAGTTAGCGCCGCCACAATAAAGGCAAGCGCACCAATCGTATCGCGCAGATGAATGCCCATCCACTCGGTTGGCAGATAATATAAGGCAATGACCAGCGGGATCATGGCAACCCGCATCCAAGTCAAAATAATGGGTATGTTCATTGTTTTCATAAGGTGTAATCCTACCACTATCTTAGTGATTCGTAGATACGTTCTGCCAAAGCCTGCGAAATTCCTTCCACTGACCGTAAGTCATCAATACTGGCGGCAGCCACGCCAGAAAATCCGCCAAAGCGTGCCAGCAGCTTTTGCCTGCGTTTTGTGCCAACCCCCTCGATTTCCTCGAGTCTGGATACATTACGGGTTTTGGCCCGCTTGGCCCGCATGCCGGTAATGGCAAAGCGGTGCGCCTCATCACGCACCTGGGCCACCAGCATCAGGGCCGGGGATCCCAGACCCAGCGCCACCGGTGCACGATCATCGGTAAACACCAGGGTCTCAAGCCCCAGTTTACGTCCTTCTCCCTTGGCCACGCCAACAATTACGCTGGTATCCAGACCCAACTCTTCAAATACCTGGCGGGCAATTTCAACCTGCCCCTTGCCACCATCAATTAATACCACGTGGGGCATGGGCGATTCTGTATCAGCGACCCTGGAAAACCGGCGGTTAAGCACCTGGCGCATGGCGGCATAGTCATCACCCGGGGTAATACCAGCAATATTGTAACGACGATAATGCGATGGTTGCATGTCATGATGAAGATAAACCACACAGGAAGCCTGAGTCGCCTCTCCTGCCGTATGGCTAATGTCGAAACATTCAATACGCATTTCATCCAGGGCATTTTCATCGGTATCCAGCCCAAGCAATTCAGCCAGCGCCAACGTACGTGCCGCCTTTGCCGTAGACTCGGACAGTACACGGGACAGCGCCAACTGGGCATTTTTCGTAGCTTGCTCAAGCCAGGCTTTTTTAACGCCCTGCACACGCGTCAGCAAACGGACCTTCACCTTGCCACCGGCATGTTCATTAAGCATATCCAGCAGCTCAGGCTCCGCCAAAGGGTGAGAGCAAACCAACATCGCAGGCATTACGTTCTCAAGATAATGCTGGGCCACAAAGACATTTAATATATCAGCAGGCGTATCACCATCGGTCTGGACCGGGAAGAAAGCCTTGTCACCAAGATGACGTCCACCACGCACCATGGCCAAATTGACACATACCTTGCCGCCCAACATTTCCACCGCAATAATATCGACATCGCCGCCGCCCGCCTCTTCCATGGATTGCTGATGCAAAACAGTGGCCAGGGCATGCATCTGGTCCCGCAAGACGGCCGCCTGCTCAAACTGAAGATTATCGGAAGCCGCCATCATGCGTTTTTCAATATCCTCAATGACATCATTGGCCTGACCATCCAGAAAACGGACCGCCCTTTCTACATCCTGCCGATATGCCTCTTCGGAAAGGGCTTTCACACAAGGCGCTGAACAGCGTCCAATCTGGTGCAATAAACAGGGACGTGAACGATTGGCAAATACCGTATCTTCACAGGTGCGCAAGCGGAACACTTTTTGCAGTATCTGAATGGTTTCCCGCACTGCCCAAGAGTTTGGATAAGGCCCGAAAAAACGTCCTTTCTTGCTAGTGCTGCCACGATAGTACACAATCCGCGGAAACAGATGATCGCTGATCATTAAATAAGGATAGGACTTGTCATCCCTGAACAGGATGTTATAGCGTGGCCGTAACGTCTTGATGAGATTATTTTCAAGAATCAGGGCCTCGGCCTCTGACCGTGTAACGGTAACTTCCAGGCGCACCACGCGAGCCACCATATGCGCAATACGCGGACTGGACGGCGTTTTCTGAAAATAGGAAGAAACCCTTTTTTTCAGGTCACGCGCCTTGCCCACATAAAGCACCACATCATTTTCATCCAGGTGCCTGTAGACACCCGGCAAATGAGGCAGGTCATTCAGAAACGATTTTATATCGAAAGGCTCGGGCATCTTGGTACCGCTTATTTAATTGCAAGGCTTCCCAATTCATGAAAGGCGTCTTAGGCATCAAGTGCTGAATCCGTTCGATGGACTGGCTGGAGATCGAAAATTCAAGCCGCTCCAGTAAATCATCGGCCAGATCAGGACGGTTGCAAACCAGCACCATATCGCATCCGGCCAGCAAGGCAGCCTGTGCACGTGCCGCAATATCACCGGCCACCGAGGCGCCTTCCATGGTGAGATCATCAGAGAACACTACCCCATTATAGGCAAGTTGCTGACGCAGGATGTCCTGTACCCATTTACGGGAAAATCCGGCCGGAGAATGATCTACCTTGGGATAAATAACATGAGCAGGCATAACGGCGGGCAGCACCCTATCACCCAGCCACTGATAAGGCATGGCATCTTCATTGAGAATTTCATCCAGGGAGCGCTCATCAACCGGAATGGCCAGGTGGGAATCGGCCTCAACAAAACCATGCCCCGGAAAATGTTTGCCACAGGCGGCCATACCCGCCAAGGAAAGCCCCTGAATAATGGCGCGTGCCAGTGTGGTCACCACCTTGGGATCACGGTGAAAAGAACGGCTGCCAATCACCTGGCTTACTCCATAGTCCAGATCAAGTACCGGCGCAAAAGTAAAATCAACGCCACAGGCACGCAACTCGGCCGCAATGACATAAGCCAGCTCAGTAGCGGCACGAACGGCCTGCTGCGGACTTTGTTCCCAATATTGACCTAATTCCCGCATGCTGGGTAAATGCGTAAAACCGTTGGTTTTAAAACGCTGAACCCGACCACCTTCGTGGTCAACCGCAATTAACAGGGGGGCATTCCGGGTGTCATGGATATCCCGTGTAAGCGCCTGTAGCTGCTCTGGGCTTTCATAATTGCGGGCAAACAAAATAACCGCCCCCACCAAAGGATGCCGCAAGCGTTCTTTTTCGCGGTTGGTAAGCTGCGTGCCCTGTACATCAACCATAACTGGCCCAGGCGGTAAGGCTGGCACTGCCAATGACTGCATATTATTGTCCTTTTTTAGATTCAACCAGGACAAATGCCATGGCCAGATCAGATTCGTCGGTAACAGAAACATGTGCTGCACCGAACCGTTCTTCATACCAGGTTTTAAGCGGTTCAGCCAGTACTACCATGGGTTTGCCGCTGATTGCATTCAGGGTTTGCATACCAGACCAATACATGGGCATGCGCATACCAAGCCCGATTGCCTTGGAAAAAGCTTCTTTGGCGGCAAAACGCGTAGCCAGAAAACGGATACCCCGGGCCGCATCGCGCCGATAGCGCCCCTCAAACTTGATAATTTCTTCAGGCCCTAGAATACGTTTAGCAAAACGCATGCCAAAACGGTCATAAGACGCCTGTATCCGTTGAATGTAGATCAAGTCTGTACCAATACCGGCTATTCCCGGTGGAACCGCCTGCCCGATTAATGTATTCATCTTTTCGCCAACACCCTGATACGTTTACAATTTAATAAAGTGTTCCCGATAGTGCTTCATTTCCTCAATTGACTCATGAATATCCGCCAGCGCCTCATGCTTGCTTTTCTTGGCGAAACCTTTGTAAACTTCGGGTTTCCAGCGGCGGGAAAGCTCTTTAAACGTGCTGACGTCCAGGTTGCGATAATGAAAATACTGTTCAAAACGGGGCATGTACTTGAACATGAAACGGCGATCCTGGCTAATGGTATTCCCACATAGCGGCGAAGCACCTTTAGGGACATATTGAGACAGGAATTCAATCAAAATATCTTCCGCTTGCTCTTCTGTTAAAGTGGAATCTTTAACTTTTTGAATTAATCCACTTTTACCATGCGTAGATGTATTCCATTTATCCATGGCATCTAATACACTATCAGGTTGATGGACGACCAAAACAGGCCCTTCAGCCACAATAGTAAGATCCGGTTCGGTCACAACAACGGCTATTTCCAGAATTTTTTCTTTTTCAGGATCCAGACCGCTCATTTCCATATCCAACCAAACCAGACGTAAATCATTAACTGCCATTTTCATTATCCTTAATACTGAGTTTCATTATTTTCGCACAGAGCAATCATTAACATATGACAACCACGCTGTTTACATTCTTATTTATCTTGTTTCTTGGCCTTGAAACCATCGTCAAGCTATGGCTTTCAAGCCGTCAAATACGTTATGTCAGTCAACACCGCGATGCGGTACCGGCAGAATTCTCTGAAAAAATAAGCCTGCGTAGCCACCAGCGGGCAGCTGATTATACGATTGAACGCATGAGACTGGGGATAACAGAGTGGATCTGCGATGCAATGATCCTGGTCGGCTTTACCCTGTTAGGTGGTTTGCACCTGATGGATCTGTTCCTGCAACAGCAGTTTTCAACCGACATGTGGCGTCAACTGACCTTGCTTGCTTCGGTTAGCATTATTACCGGGCTGCTACACCTGCCCTTCAGTTTATGGCGTCAATTCAAGCTTGAAGCCAAATACGGTTTCAATCGCATGACCCTTAAATTATTCATTAGCGACGCCATCAAGGGAATTGTCATCAGCCTAATGCTTGGCCTGCCCTTAATGGCCGCCATTTTATGGCTCATGGCTGAAGCGGGCAATGCCTGGTGGCTCTGGGCCTGGGCGCTTTGGGTCGGATTCAATGTACTGATCCTGTATTTGTACCCCACTTTTATCGCACCGCTATTCAATAAATTCACGCCACTTGACAATCCTGAACTGGCAAAACGCATCAATAAACTGGCTACACGTTGCGGCTTTACCCTGAACGGTTTGTTTGTGATGGACGGATCAAAACGCTCCGCCCATGGCAATGCTTACTTTACCGGCTTTGGCAAATCACGGCGCATTGTATTTTTCGACACCTTGCTGAACAAACTGAACGGCGCTGAAATTGAAGCTGTCCTTGCCCATGAACTGGGTCACTTCAAGCACAAACACATTATCAAGCGGATGGCCGGCAGCTTCTTTATTGCCCTGGTGTTTTTTGCCTTGCTGGGCTATGTTAAAAATACCCTTTGGTTCTACGAGGGCTTGGGTGTAATGCCATCACTGGAACGCAGCAATGATGCGCTGGCACTCCTGCTGTTTTTCATGGCCGTACCGGTATTTACTTTCCTGCTGTCACCACTGGCAAGCTGGTTTTCCCGCAAAGACGAATTCCAGGCCGATCAGTATGCCAGCCAACAGGCCGATGCCCACTCACTGGTTTCAGCACTGGTCAAACTTTATGACGACAATGCCGCAACCCTTACGCCAGACCCGATACATTCCGCGTTTTATGACAGCCACCCGCCGGCATCTGTACGTATCCAGCATCTCCTAACCGGCTCAAAGGCGTAAGACATGAAAGGACGCGTTATTTCAGCACACGGCAGGCATTACATTGTTGAACTGGAAAATAGACAAACCCGGCAATGCTACACCCGGGGTAAAAAAACCGGCATTTGCGTTGGCGACTTTGTTCGCATACAGCCACAAGGAGAGGACGAAGGCAGTATTGAAGAAACACTGGAACGGCAAAACCTGCTCTACCGCTCGGATGAAATGCGTTCCAAGCAATTTGCCGCCAATGTAGATCAGTTACTGATTGTAGTGGCCACTGAACCGGTTTTTTCTGAAGACCTTACCGGTCGTGCCTTAACCGGCGCCTGGAGCGCTAACATCAGCCCGATTATCCTGCTTAATAAATCCGACCTGACCAGCGGCCTGGCTCGCGCGCAGGAGTCCCTTGAAATTTACCGCAAACTGGGTGTTCCCATTATCTCAGGCAGCATTTATGAACCTGAACAGTTAAAACAGGATCTGCTGCCATTACTGAAAGATAAAACCAGCCTGCTGCTTGGGCAAAGCGGGATGGGTAAATCCAGTATTTTAAATGTGCTTATTCCGCACGCCCGGGCCCATACCCAAGAACACTCTGTAGCATTAGGCACAGGCAAACACACAACGACAAGTACCCGCCTGTATCACTTGCCCAACCAGACTGGTTGCCTGATAGACTCTCCGGGATTTCAGGCATTTGGCCTTTACCATTTAACGCAAACTGATGTGGCTAATGGCTTTCCTGAGTTCAAGGAACATATTGAGTCGTGTCGATTTTACAACTGCACCCATTTGCATGAACCGGGATGTGGGGTACTGGGCGCACTAAAGCAGGGAATAATAAGCCCAAAACGGCATGAACTTTATGAACGAATCCTGCTTGAAAACCAGAGTGCTACACGGTATTAATTTATTCGGCCTATGCTGAATAAAACCGGGCGGCTTTCAATACCGGTTTAAAGAGCCGCTTGGTGCAAACGATGATAAAGATTTCTAATTACCGATGCGGTTGCCCCCCATATAAAATAGGAATTCCAGGGCATTGAAAAATAATAGCGCACCGTCCCGTCGGGCAATTTTGCATTATGCAGACGATGGTTGCGCGGATCCATTAAGAAAGACAGTGGCACATAAAAAACCTCTTCCACCTCGTTGCTGTCTGTCTGTATTGAAAAACCCTCATTCACCCAGCCTACATACGGTTTCATTAGAAAACCCGTACCGGTAAACAGGTCTGGCAACTGGCCTACCACCTCAATATAAGAAGCCCGAATCCCAATTTCTTCTTCTGTTTCACGCAAGGCGGCAACTTTGGCAGATTGATCGCTTTCTTCCACCCTGCCCCCTGGAAAACTGATTTGCCCGGCATGATTTTTAAGCTTGGAAGAACGCCGGGTTAAAATCACTTGGATTTCATTATTGACATAAACCAGTGGCAACAGGACGGCGGCATCAATATAGGTTTGGTGCTCTATGAATTTGGCATCATTCCAGTCATGCAGCAAGGTCTCAGCCTGCCAAACGAAACGGTGATCAAATGCCTTATGGAATAAATCGGTAGTCAATAAAGAACCTGGCACCGGAGACAGGTTTTCGCTGGCAGGTGTCCAAGGCTGAATAAGCGGGTCGAAAGGCAGTATTATTTTTTGTCTAAGCCTGAGAATTTCTTTTGACAAATATAAATCCCTAAGAAATAAAAAAAGCACCTATAAACTATAGGTGCTTTCTTCTTCAGGGACAACTGAATTTCATAAAAAGTATGAAATTATGCTGCCACTGTTTTACGAACCAGTTTTTCTTTAATACGAGCAGCTTTACCTGAACGGTTGCGCAAGTAGTACAGTTTGGCACGGCGTACATCACCACGACGTTTTACAACGATTGAAGCGATGGTGGGCGCATACAACTGGAATGTACGTTCTACGGCTTCACCAGAAGAAATTTTACGTACGGTGAAAGCTGAGTTCAGACCACGGTTACGCTTGGCAATAACAACGCCTTCGTAAGCCTGCACACGTTTACGTGTACCTTCAACAACGTTTACGTTAACAATAACAGTGTCGCCAGGTTGAAATTCAACAACAGGTTCGCCGCCGGTCAAGCGATCAATCTCTTCTTTCTCGAGTTGTTCGATAAGGTTCATAAGAACTCCTTAAATCATCATTCACGACTAAAAACTGATACAAAGCATTTGTTTTTATGCCGTACTTGCAAGTAACCCTTTACCTGCAAAGCCGCCAGAGGATGAATACAATAAAGCAGAAAATTATAAAGCCTAAAACAGATAAAAGCCAGTATTTTCTTATGCTTGAGCCGTTTAAAGTGGGTTCATGCCCGATAAAAAGTGATATTTGTACAACATATGACGGTATCTTTGTACCAATGATATGACGCCTGCACCCTAAAATCTGGACGCTTGATAGAAGCCAAATACGCTATACTGTACAAATAAC
>Ga0172382_10007171_pt1 | contig 15913 bp, 16 predicted proteins | sample Leawel138RmetaG_FD_122245 | JGI IMG/M metagenome (GOLD analysis project Ga0172382, IMG submission 122245) | Leachate microbial communities from a municipal landfill in Southern Ontario, Canada - Leachate well 138R metaG | ecosystem: Engineered > Solid waste > Landfill > Unclassified | place...
AGTTGCTTGAGTAACCCATTCTCGCCAATCAGGTCTTCTGGCTTGCGGTAGTTCGCCATCAGGCGGCTAATCAATGCTTCAGGGTCATCGTGCTTCTTTACGGTCATCATCATCGCTCCTAGCCATGCGACAGTCTCCTGCCTGATGACCGTTTACACAAAAATTCTTACACCCTCTGCCTGGTCGGTTTGGGGGGTCGCGGTTCTGTTTTTTGTGTTTATCGGCCTAGGCTGGGCGGCAAACTATGAGTTTTTGAGCTTGTCCCACCAGATCGCGCCCGCGCCGATGGTGATCAACCCCAAAACCGGAAAAGTGAATTGCGGATTGATATCCACGCCGGGCGGAAAAGAGCGCGTCTGCGAGGTAGTGCGCTGATCTTCTAAAAATCAGGTTTCACCAGCCGTGACCTTGCCCCGCCCTGCTCCATGCGGGGTTTTTTTATGATCGCCGCCCGCGTGGCGTGAATGAAATTCACAGGCACAAGCATTGCTGATAATAAGCACTGGCCATGCCATGTGAATTTAATTCATGTTGATCTGCCACGGCAAAGCCTTCTCCCCAAAATCCACTGCCCTTGCCCAGACAACGGAGAGCCCAACCAGGGGTCGGTTGGCCGTCTGGGTTGTGGTCGGCAAGACGGGGCGTGGCCCGGCTGGGCGTTACGCAGTAACGAGCCATCCACAAGGCGGTGGGGTTTGTGATGAGGCGTGAAGTGTTAGGCTTGGGATTCGCGACAATTTGCTTGAGGCAACGATGCTGCTTTACGCTCATCAGCTAAGTAATTCATATCTCTTGTGCTTAACCGGGCTGTTTGCTCACGGAATTCGTCATATTCGCCGGCGTAGAACCACTCTAGGTCAACATTAACACCAAGCAATTCCAGCTTCTTGATCTCCATATGTAGTTTATGCTCACGCTCTGCATGAGCCATCGCTTCTTCCTTTAGGTAGTCCTTGTATCCACCAAAAACAGGATATCCGTTCAGCAGCAGCAAGTTATCGAGCTGCTTATGAAGTTGCTTCATTGTCATGTTTTCGCCTCGCAGTGCTGTTGTTTCTGCGTAAAGCAAGAACTGCTCAGACAATAGGTGTAGGCGGTATAGCTCGCTTTCGCTGAGGTAGTTCTTCCCTGTCTTTGCTTCTTGTAAGCTTGGGAAGTTATTTTTAATAGACTGCAAACCCATGTTTGCATCTTCATGGTGTGCTCTATCAAGAATCAGTTTCGACGAGGTCATATTTGTGACCGCGTGGTGAAACTTGTCTTGCAGAAGCGCGTAAAAGCTTTTGACCTCTTGCGAGGAAGGTTCATAGTCAGATGCAGCCATCCTGAAACATTCGCGAACTGAAGCATAGACATTCTTCTCGCTAGCCCTAAGTTCTCGGATTTTTGCAGCGAGTTTATTGAGCTTCTCCGGTTCTTCTCTGAGCCTAATTTCATCAATGACGTAGCCGTCTCTGATGTATTGCCCAAGAACCCCGGTAGCCCACTTCCTGAACTGCGTGGCCTTCTTCGAATTAACCCTATAGCCAACGGAAATGATGGCATCGAGGCTGTAGGTCTGTACTGGTTTATCTAAATTAGCAATGTGCATTTTTTGCACAGTGCTTTTTTCTTCCAATTCACCAATCTCGTATATGGACTTGAGATGCTTGGCTATGACACTGCGTTCAGTGGCGAAAATCCGTGAGATTGCCTTCTGTGTCGCCCACAAGGTCTCCCCCTGTACGATTACATCTACTGGCGAACTACCATTTCCTTCGTCATATGCGACTAAGGCTTGGTTCGTTATCGAATCAGGCATAGATGCACTTCCTGTGCTTGCGACATGGCGGTGTTTCTTTCTGCCCAATATTGTAATTACCCGGCAGAAAATTTACCACAGCGGCGGCCGGCACACCCTCCGTTATGCTCATAGCCACCAGCAACATGCGCGCGGCCATCATAGTTCAGCATCGGCCGCATCCCCGTATTCAATGGTATCCCAGGCGATTTCAGCAAGCCGATCCGCATCCTCGTCGGTGATTTTGAACAGCAAGTTAGCCAAATGTCATCTAAAATCCCGATGGTGTGGTACCGTTTTTTTAAGGCCAGGTCATGGTGTCCCGGTCTGTCAATAATACCCTAGGAGAAGTGCTATGGAACCGTTCTATTGCATATGTGCTGTTTGTGACTCCAAATTTCGTTTTGGACCACACAAATACAAGGGCCGTCGTCTATGTTCAACAACATACGGTGATGTGATGGTCTGCCTTTCCTGTTATCAGGCAAATCATGATGAATGGGGCCCTTGTGCTGAAGAAAAAATAATGATCCACCTGAAACGACAGAATTTGCCGGAGCCAAAGCGCAACCCAAATGGGTGGCTGCCGCGCGGGTAGGCAGATATCGCCTATTGATCGGGGTGACAAAGGCGCGAAGTGCCAGCCCCGATCATATATTCAGGCCAAGCCTTTATAGGACTGCGCCGACTGCCAGCTTACGCGGGCTTTTTCGTCGGGGCATTAAGCAGGAAGGGTTGAGCTTCCCGCCACTTTCCAGAGTCTGGGCGCCGCCCGCGTGCCGTGAGTTCCGGATTGCACCCCAAAAATTGGGGAGCAATAAAGCCAGTCCAGCCCTGCAAAATGCGGGGCTTTTTTGTGCGTGCATGGCAGAGCCTTCTCCCCAAAATCCACGGCCCTTGCCCAGACAACGGAGACTCCCAACCAAGGGTCGTTTGGCAGGCTGGGTTGTGGTCGGCAAGCTGGCGCGTGCGCTGGCTGGTCGTTACGCAGTAACGAGCCGTCCACAAGGCGGTGGAGGCTTGAGGGGAAGGCGGGTTTGTAGACAGGCTACGGATGAACTAAACTAACTCTTAACAGCCATTTTCTACAGCATAGAGGGGGGAGAATGCCATGAAAACATTTAGATACCTCATGGAAGGCGCTGGTCGTGTACTCGTTTTGGATACCGGGACATCTTACCACATGCCTGATCGCCATGAGCTAGCTCGTGACAGACGCGCGTTGCGTGGTGACGTCATTCATCTGTCTAAAGACATGCACAAATCTGTGGAGCGTTATGAGTACAAAACAAACAGCCGCGCACTTAAAACATAAGGATGGGGAACTTTCCGTCGCACAAAATGTGACTGATACTCCGCTCCTTCCTGTAGATGATTTTGAACGATTAAATACTTTCAAACCTGCAGCTATCGACTGGGTACTGGAAGAAACATCGTCAGAAGCTGACCATAGAAGAAGAGAAACCCATAGGGTCAACACTTTTGTATTCATTGAGCGGATTATCGGGCAGATATTCGCCTTTCTGATCGGTATATCGGGTGTGGTCGGCGGAGCCTGCGTTGCAACTCGCGGCCAGCCATGGGCTGGCGTTTCTATATCTACAGCAGCGCTAACCGGTTTGGCTGTTGTGTTCATTAAGGGGCGCTCAAGCAAATAACAACAATGGCATGGCCATTACTGCCACATGATCGGGGCGACAAAGGGCGCTTGCGCCCAGCCCCGATCATAATATCTAAGGCAATCCCGATCATATGCTCCGACTGCCCGCTGACGCGGGCTTTTTCGTCGGAGCATTAAGCAGGAAGGGGTTGAGCTTCCCGCCACTTTACAGAGTCTGGGGATGCCTCTAGGATGATTTGGGCGGCGGCCTGAGGTACCCTGAATCTCGTGGACAGTCTCGATTGGATATAATGGATCGAGGAGGATTTTATGGGGAGAAAAGTTCAGAGCTATACGGCAGAGTTTCGGGCCGAAGCCGTCAAATTGGTTTTGGCGCAGGGTCTCTCGTTGCAAGAAACTTCACAGCGGATTTCGGTACCCAAAGGTACTTTGGCGGGTTGGGTGGCTCATGCTCGCGGTGGGAAGCCTGCGGGTGCTCCGGGAGCGCGTACTGTGGCGGAGCTGGAAGGAGAGAATAAGCAGCTCCGGAAGGAATTGGCGCAAATGCGTATGGAGCGGGATATTGTAAAAAAAGCGGCTGCGTACTTTGCCAGGGAATCGCTGCAAGGTATGCGCTTATGAAAGTGTGGCGAAACTAATACCCCATAACGGTTATGGCCAAAGTGTTCGATGTCTCCCAGAGCGGCTTTCATGCTGGGCTGAAGCGGTCGCCGTCGAAGCATCGACAGGAGGATGAGCGATTGAAGGTCGCTATTCGCAATATACCTGTGAAATCGTGAGCTACGCCATGAGCGCGAGAATGACCCAGGAACTGGCTATCGGTGCCTTGAACATGGCGATACAGCATTGACACCCACAACCGGGACTGATTCATCACTCAGACCGCAGCAGCCAGTATTGCGCTCAGGTGTATCGCGCTATTCTCCAAGAAAACGGCCTGGTGGCTTCCATGTCGAGAAAGGGCAATGGCTATGATAACGCCCCCATTGAGCGCTTCTGGGGCAGCCTTAAAAATGAAATGGTCCACCACAAACGCTTCGAGACCCGCGCTCAGGCTGAATCGGCTATTCGGGAATACATCGAGATTTTTTACAACCGCCAACGCCGGCATTCACGGATTGGCTATCTGGCCCCCGCTGTGTTCGCACAGTCTTTCACACGGTTGGCCGCTTGAAACGGGACTGTCTATTATTGTCAGGGTACCTCAACCTGGGCTGACCTGTTATTCACGGCGTGCTGATATTGATTGGTATTGGCGGCGAGCCGGGCCAATTCGCGCCACGCCACTAGGTTGACCTGCGGAACTGGCGGTTTAGGCATCGGTAACTTCGCCGACCTCCTGACCATGCCGCCGCGCTTTTGGCCACCGACCACCAAATGTGACCGTCGGGAACAGTGGCCGGCGGTGGCTGGGGTCCAGGGGTAAAACCCTTGGCGAGCCGTTGGCCCACTGCGACCGAAGAGAGCGGGGGGACAACATGGCTCGCTTCCAACCAATGGCTTCCTTCCAACCAATGGCCGCGCACTCCAAAAACGCGTCATCATCCTGTCCACATTCAGTATCCAATCCGTCATCACCAAGCCACCATAATTCAGGGAACAGCTTCCCCCCGTCGCCTGCGGCATCACATCACACCAGCAGACATGGCTGACGCTTGCACATTTTGCTATCATGTATCTATGCAGAAACGCCATCAGAAGACCTTGCAAGCCCTCTTTCGGCAACCCACTTCGGGAACCGTCGTGTTTGCCGATATTGAGGCGCTCATCCTTGCGCTCGGCGGCGAGGTTCTGGAACGCGAAGGCTCGCGGGTCAAAATCACCTTGAAAGGGGAGCAATGGCGATGTCATCGTCTGCATCCCGGGAAAGAGGCAAAAAAGTACCAAGTGGAGGAAGCAAGGGAACTTTTAGAGCGTGTGGGAGTGAAACCATGAACACCATGACATACAAGGGATATACTGCCCGAATCGATTTCGACGAACGCGATAGTATTTTTGTTGGGCGCATACTCGGAGCACGCCCCATCATCAGTTTTCACGGAGAAACGGTCACTGAACTGCGCGCCCAATTCATTGCCGCAGTGGATGATTATCTGGAGGACTGCGCAGCTCAGGGCATTCCTCCAGAAAAACCCGCCTCCGGAAACCTCATGCTCCGGGTGCCTCCGGAAGTCCATGGAGCGGTGCTCGTCGCCGCTCAAGCGTCCGGCAAAAGTATCAATCAGTGGGCGGCGGAGGTTCTGAAAAACGCAGCGAACCGCTGACCGTGACGACCGGCCATCACGCAGAGGGGCAAAGTGATGCGCAATGTCCGCCCTCCCGCTATGATGAAGATTGTTGGACACATCCAGCGGGTGGAGACCATCGCCGATGGTACTGGCATCCGTAAACTGGCCGGACTCAGAGCACGGTATGGTGACGGCGACTGGAAAAAGAAGAAAGGCGTCGCCATGATAAGATTGAACGATGGCACGCAAGCGCTGGCGGAAGTGCATTGGTACGAAGCCCACGGTATCGGCAAGGTTAAAATGAAGGTGAAACGATGGCTATGAAATTTGTGGTCTGCGTCAACAAGGAAGGGCTCGGTGACCTGTCAGGTGAAGATGTGACCATCGGGCACGTCTATGAAACTATTGGTGACCCTGACCAGCACGGCATGGTCAGAATCGTTGACCAGAGCGGTGAGGATTACCTGTATCCAGTGAACTGCTTTGAGGCCGTTACGTTATCGGATAGCGCTGAGCACCGACTTCACGATGCTTTGGCAAGAATGAGTGCATAGCAACTCGCAGAGCCTTATCCCCAAAATGCACGGGCCTTGCCTGACCAACGGAAGGGGCCAACAAGCCCCCGATTAGCCGGTCAGGTTGTGGTCGGTAAGCTGGCGCGTGCGCTGGCTGGTTCGCAGAAACCGTCCACAAGTCGGTGTAATTTGTGGGTAAAGCGGGGATGCACAAAAAAGGGGCCAAAGCCCCTTTATCTGGTCAGTCGTCAGATAAACGGTCATCTATCGCTAATAGCCGGTCCATCGAGATGTATATCTTATCTGATAGACCGTGCATGCTCCGCCGCTTGTCTTGCATTTCTAGTGCAGACAGGGAATGCTTGATGCCAGCGCGCAATATTATGATTCAATAGCACTTTCTTCTTCAGCGTTCATAGCTCTATCTCCTGCGCCATGCCGCCGTCCTGTTCGACGTTGAATCCGTCGCTCATCGTATCGCGGTCCATGCTTGGCACTTCCACGTCCAGCCCTTGTCCTATCTCGCCTTGACCTAGCGTTTTTTCGCCGGTCGCTGGCACACCCTGCTGCACTTCCTGAACTGGCTCCGGCTCTTGCTGTACTTCCCGCTCTTGCTGTTCGCTCTATAGTAAAAATCTCAGGGATCATCGATGATCCTTGAGGGTGTTTAATAGCAATTTTTCGGGCTGCGCTCAAATTGCGCTCAATCGGTAGATGACAATAGCAGTAAATTAGAGAAAATAGATGTATCTTATGCGCCTGATATTAAAATAATTATCTAGTAGGTCTTTAGTAAAGAAATGGCGGTTTTTTCGCCTCTTAAGCGGTAGGTCGCGCGTTCGATTCGCGCTCGGGGCACCAAATAAAACAACAAGTTGTTAGGGTAGCCGATGAAAGAAGACCAGCTTAAACATATAAGCCAGCGTACTTAACCTAATGGCTGACCCCCAAACGCTTCACAACACTAGCCCTATTCTCCATCAAAAAAATCCCTCACCCCCCATGCGTAACCACCGCACCCATCTTGAGGATCGGCATATACATGGCGACCACGAGGGTGCCGACGATAATACCGAGGACCACCATAATCATCGGTTCCATGAGGGTGGACAGACGATCTACGGATTCTTCCACGTCGTTTTCGTAAAAATCGGCGACTTTGGCGGACATGGTTTCGATGGCGCCGGTTTCTTCACCGATGGCGAGCATCTGAGTAGCCATAATCGGAAACACGCCATCGCTTTTGAGGCGGGTGGTAATACGCCCGCCCGCTGCCACATCATCACGGGCTGCCAGCACGCTGCGTTCGATGATGACATTACCAGAAACCCGCGACAGGGTTTCAAGGGCTTCCATGATGGGAACACCCGCCGCCTGCATGGTGGATAAGGTCCGCATAAAGCGGGCCACGGCCCCTTTCAGGAGAATATCGCCGAGTACGGGAATTTTCAGGGAGAAGCGATCCACCACCGTCTTAAACGCCAGATTGCGTTTATAGGTAAAAACAAACAGCCAGACGGCGGCAATGGGCAGCAGTACCACAATATACCAGTGACTTTTCATCCAGTCGGAAATGTTGATGACGATCTGGGTGAGCAGAGGCAGGGTGGCCCCGAAACTGCTGAACAGTTGCGAGAACACCGGAATCACGAAAATCATCAAAATCACTACCACCACGATCATCACGGTGATAATGGCCGCCGGATAAAACATGGCGGACTTGACCTTTTTATTCAGGGCCAGCGTGCGTTCCCGATATTCCGCCAAGCGCAGCAGAATGGTGTCGAGAATACCGCCTTGTTCACCGGCGGCCACCAGCGATATAAACAAACGGTCAAAGTATTTCGGGAAGTGCGCCATAGACTGCGAGAGGGATTCGCCTTCTTGAAGATGCTTCAGGATACCTTTGAGCAGTTTTTTCATACCCGCGCCGCTGGTGGCGCTCACCAGCAATTCAAAAGACTGCACCATCGGCACACCGGCGTTAATCATGGTCGAAAGCTGGCGCACCATCACCACCAGTTGCGCTTCCTTGACGCCCTTTTCTCCGAAGAGCGGCTGCGGCACCTTGCGTATCGTCGTCGGCACCATACCCTGTCGGCGCAGGGTAGCGCGTACCACGTTGGCGGATGCCGCGTTCATCTCACCCTTTTTCTTCTCCTTGCCGCCCGGCAGAGTCGCTTCCCATGTAAAATCATAGGTTTTCGCCTCGCGGATTGCGGTTTTTTTGTCTTTACCGAGCGTTGTTGCCATGTGCTTACCTGATCCTTTGTCATTAGACGTTGACATACAGAATGTTACGCCTAACAGGCGCCTATAGCGCCTGTGTGTTTATGCAGCCGTTATTGAGTCATATCCAAACGCCAGGCAACTGGGCCGCCGGTGGGGAGGCCAGCACCGAGGGCCGAGGCAAAACCAGAGGTGCCGCCAGTAGTATTCTGACTGGCTGCCCCTTGTAGCAAAGCGCGTCCATTGAACATGGTTACCGAAGGGGTGAATGCCGTACCGCGACCAATAACGAAGCCCTGTTTCACAGTCCCGCTGGATGAAACAAAAGCACCTGAAGGAAAAATACCGCTGCCAAGGTTATAAATATAGTAGGCAGCCGTGCTGTAGCCGCAGGTGTCACTTGCTGCCGGAATGGTAACAGGCACAATGATGTTACCCCCATTGATGAGCGCTTGATCCGTAATTGTGGAACCACTGGGCAGCGCATCGATGGTGCTTGAAGTTGAACCAAGGGATGTATAAGTTCCACCACTCCAGCTACCCGCTCCACCACTATAGGTCGTCCAGACGGGTGCCCAGCTATTGTTAGTTTGCTTAAAGATGGTGATGCCATCCGGCCCTTGCACCCGTAAGTAATTGGCGCCCTGATAGAAGCTGCCACCAATGAACTGGACGTTCGATTGCAGAGTGCTGCTGCCCCAGGGGGCATAATTATTGCCGATTGTGGTGAAATCGATACTGGGTAAGGAAGATGGATTAGAGGCACTTAAAGTCGACGAACTGGAGGCAGTTAAAGTCGAGGACAAGGTGCTGGCACTCATTTCATACACATTACCGCTACTATCGCCCAAAAACAGATCCCCGTATTGGTCAATATAAGGGGTCGCCGTATTTGAGAATGGCAGCTTATCAAGTTCGCCCTTTCCGGTGGCGACATTGAGAATGGCTAAATAACTACCTGACGAACTGTTGACCGCAAACAAAGCCCAAGCGGTGCCATAGTTGCTGGCAGAAGAATTTTGTACTTGATAAAACACCGGTGCGCTGGGTTGCGGTTGGGAATAGCCCGACAATTGGTACTGCGCGACCACAGCTTTGAGATTGGGACCTGTGGTTCCGGTTCCGGTGAGCCGCAGGTCATAGCCAATTGCTCCGTTATAATTGGCTGTGCCTACCACATAGGTGTGCCATTTATTATCAGCAGTATCAAAAGCATCAATAGTGCTGAAGTCACCCATATTATTGCCTTGCCAGAAGGTTTGATAATTTTGCAGAGCGGGCAACAGCGCACCCGGCATCCAGCCCCAAAGCAAGGTGGGTAATGTTGATGATCCTGTGGTGTTATAGCCCAATGCATAGAGAAAACCGTCATTGTCGGAAAAAAGCACCGCATTTTGCCGATTGGCATGACTGGCCGCGAAATTCAGATAACTGCCACCATTGCCAATGAGATTGGCGTTGTTGGGTGGGGTAAGCACTTCTGCTGGTGCCGAACTGGGCAGTCCTACAAACCAGTTGAGTTGCCGCCCGCCCAGATATTGTCCGTTATTGTAAGAGGGGTTGATGGTGTAATTAGCGATATCGCTGGCGGTCAGTGATGTATTCGTGATGGCAAATGCCCCAGCATCAGTGGATGTGGATGCCACGGCGGTAAATGTGCTGGGCGATGTTTGACCGGTTGGTGTGGTGTACAAAGCACTACTGCGGTTGGTCATGGCATTGTTGTTCGCCGTCCATTTCACTGTACTGCTGACACTGCCGTTGCCGGTAACGGGATAGGCGTATAAATCCCCTTGGCCACTGACGGGATTGACATCTTTGAGCAAAAACTCCAGCGAACCAGCGGTGACGCTCGGCGGCGCTGCGTAAGAAGAAACCACGCTCTTACCCAGGATGTTGGCAACAATGGTGTTGAGAGCGGATTGCAACGCGGAAGCTGAAGTGGCGGAATAAACAGTGTTCGTACCCCCCGCATTGGCCATAGCCTGCAGAACATATTGACCCTGCTGGGCCTCGAATTGTTGTGTGGTCGTGGTGTTCGGTACATTGGGATTCACCGCAGAACCCACCCCGATGACGTAAGTTTTTACGCCATCATTCGTATTGAGTGATTGAATATTACTCACGGCTTCTACCACGGCGCTGTTATTGGTGGTACTAGAGCTGACGGTAGAAGAGGTCAGGGCCGTTACCCCAAAAGTGGACGCAGATGCACTCCCCAAAGGCGGATAGACATGCCCACCGGTTCCTTTGGTGGGCTGACCAAAGGTAATATAAATCACATATTTTTTGCCACACGTCGGTGGCGGATTGGTAGCGTTGTTGGTTGTACTGGTTCCGCTAAAATAATTGATCGCTGTTTGAAAGGCTCCGGCAACCGGGGCGTGTCCAGCAGATGCGGTAATCGGTGTACTTCCGTAGGTGATAGATTTAGATAATACCTCGGGTAAAATAGCCGCTTCGATATTGCTTTGATTGTTTGAGTTGTTTGTTGTTATAGGTACCGTTAGTGTGCCGGAGTTGCCTAATGTATTGGCATTGAAACCAAAACCCCGCTTCGATTCCCAAATCTGTTGAGATAGCGGAAAATAACCAGCGCTAGTAGGAGTCATTCCAGCGCTAAGTGAGTTTGTATACTGGTTAAACTGCACGCCAACCTGTTTATGTGAATAATTATATAGAGTTGGAGCCGGATAAGTATTATTGCAGAATCCATAACGTTGTCCGTAATAGTAGCAGCCATAAGAATAAAAAGTACTTGGTAATTCTCCATTGCTTGGCGTTCCAAAATAAGAATTACTATTATAATTATAATAGGCTACAGGCTGTGATGACGCCGAATTATTAGGTCCACCATCATTATAAAGGACATCATTAATAATTGGATTGTCCGACGTGTCTTGGATGTACAAAAAAATGTCTTCATATAAATCTGATGTGTGTAGATTTTTCATTGCGTTGTTATTTGTGTAGTATTTGTATATTGTTTTGCATGACGGATTAGTAAAATGCCCATAACTATTTACTGATCCATAACAAGGATTTGCCACCGCCTGAAGTCCGGGCGGGGTAATCGAGTGGGGGCCGCCAAAAGAAAAACCACTGGGACCGCTCATATAATATACCCAAGTATTAGACAAACTAATACCGCCGGTAAGCCCATAAGTCTCCAGACCAAACTGAATGTTATTGGCATACTGGTTATTGTTAAGGATGCTCCGAATGGCGTTTTCCGAAACATTGAACATGGATTCCGAATTGTCTACATAAGCCGATGAAGACATCGTTGACGCTGTGGCTCCGAAGGCCGAACAGGCTTTGTAACCCAATGTTCGATGGGGAGATGACGTGGATGATGTGGGTGTGGTGTATTTAGGAATGCTTGAACATTTCACACTGTAAGGAACCGTAGCGCCTGGCGCACCCTGTGCGGGCGGGGTAAAGCCCGAACTGGCCGTATAAGGGATGGGGGAACTGGAACTGGCATCTTCCGGCACGGTACCCGAGCCGCTCATAATGGCTCCGGACAAACCATCGGGTCCTTTGATAACCCCCGCCATGCCCTGGGAGTTATCCAGAATAATCAGCACCTGCGGCTGCTCGCTGGAGGGAATGTTGAGCCCGCCGGTAGCGTGAGCGAGGGGAATGAAGCCTTGCAGAGGCAGTAGATTGATGCTGGTCGCTACCAGTATGGATAAACTCTTTTTGAAGTTCATGATGCCATTACCTTTTGCAATACTGCCTGTACCGTAACCCCTAAGCCCCCGTTACTCCGCATGGCGTGGACAAAGACCACATAATAGCGAGACTGGACTGCGCCCGGGGCATTACCTGTCTGAGACTGCTCACTACCACCTAGCTGGGTGGACATGCTTCCCGATGGGAAAATTACATATTCGACCTGAAAGCTAAACGGCCCGTAACTCGATGTGCCAATGGACTGGCAATCATTGCTCGACACGCAGCTGGTCCAGAAACTGGGATTAGAAGGGGGTTGAATGATCGTGCTGTTGGTACTGGCTGTAGCGGAAGAATATCCGCTCGTCGGCATGCTCAACAAAAACCGGGGCGCCAAAGCGGTGCTGCTACTAGCTGCCAAGACTTCTGGCCAATTGGGTTGGCCGTTCAACCAAGCAGCGGCCCGTTGCAGCCCCGCATCTGTCGCTTCTTGGGCGGCGTTTTGTACGGCTAGGTTGGAGGCAATCAGGGTGTTGTTTTTGTTGAGATAGAGGTAGGCCATCAGCGCCAAGGTCACGGCAAAAATCAGTACCAGCACGACCACGAGAATTGCGCCGCTTTCAGTGGATTCGGAGGCGCTCAGGATGGGTTTCTGTTCGTTCATTGATTGCCCCAGATCCCGTTGCGCACGGGTATCACACTTTGAAAAAGATGGTATTGATAATGTCGGCAGTTTCCTTGCAAGCAACCGGGACCACCGGTGGTTGGGACAGTATAGGTTTGCCCCAGCACATTGAAGCTGGCGGGACTCAGGCTATTGGGCAGGTATTGCGTGCTGCGGATGAGCATGGCGATCTGCACGGCGACGATGTCTTGGGTGGCGCTGGGGGTGTAGTTTGTGGGACTGACCCAACTTTGCACGCTGCCGTTTGTGCCCAAGCCATACTGCATCTGAATATCGACGACGCCGCTGGCCAAGGGCTGCGGCGTGGGGGTGGATGCTTGGAGCCCGGTATATTGGGTCATGGTCAGGGTAGGGGTACTGCTGCCTGCTGGGTTCTCCGTAATGGCGAAGCTCTCGAAGAGAAAGTCCTGAGAACCGAGGTCGTAGAGGTTGGCGTTGGTTAGCGAAGGGGTGCCTGCCGTGCCCGTCAGTAAGCTAAAGATTTGCGTGGGGTTGGCTTGAAAACAACTGCCGTGGTTTCCAGAGTTAAATTCTATATGTCCAGCAGTCTTGAGTGTTCCATTGCCGGTGCTTGTGCCAGTAGAACAGTTTAGAGTGCCTTTTCCCTCCACGTTGGTAATCTGTCCAAGCAGGCAAGTGCCACCGCCTTGGGGAGCAATCAAGGCCAGATCGCCGGGATTAAGAGGAGCCGTATTATTTACAAAAATTCCGCTACTGTTACCTGGGTGGTTTATCAACGTCGTGGCTGGTGCGCCGCCAAAACTACCGCCGCCGATCACGGTGCTGAAAGCATAGGTACCACCTGAAGCGTTGCTTAATGAATAGCCACTGCCCGAACTCTGCACAGAGGCGGTAATAGGGACTAGCGCACCACCACCTTGGGTGCTCGCGTTATTGATGCCCACCACACCATTAGGACACTGACTGTAACTGGGCAAGCCATAGCCCGCCGATTCTATGGCTTGGCGCATGATCGCCATGGCATTGCGGCCACGCTGCCACATTTCGCCGTTGGCCGACTGCTGGCTGACGCTTTGGCTGGTATTCAGAAAAAAGCTAAATACGGCGGTGGCTAACAGCCCCACCACCACTAAAGACACCAGCAGTTCTACGAGGGTGAGGCCCGCTTGATTCAGGAGGAGGTCGCACCGTTCTTTTTGGCTCATATTCAATACCCCACCACGGTTTGCGTGCTGTAACTCTGGCTATTATTGCCCCAAGACACCGATACCGTGGCCGAACAGGGGCACTGGCTGGCACCATTCAGTGGCGTGACGGTCAGGCTCACCTGGGTTTGTGGCGGCATGCCATAGGCGCTCATCACTTGGCTCACTGGATCAAGCAAGGAATTACTGGCCTGTGTCGCGTTCACCGTCGCGCCATTCAGGTTCAGGGCGTTGCCGCCATTGGCCCGCAACACACCCACCGCGCTCTGGGCGATTTCGTAACCGGAGGTGAGGTTCTGATTCTGGTCGCTCAGGGCAAAACTGCCCAGAAATAAACTTAATATGCCGAGGGAGCCAATGGCAAAAATAGCTAGGGCCACCATCGCTTCAATCAGGGTGAGGCCCGCTTGGGCGGTGAGGCTAGGCTGGTCTTTCATTGTAAATTACACACGCTGCTGGTTGGCGCGCTGGTAGCGCAGTTGCGTAAGTTGCCCGCACCGCTAATCTGGGTGAGCCAGTAGCCATACTGGGCGCCATTGGGGCTGGCATTCCCAAAAGTCACGTTAGCACTGGTAATGGTGCCGCCCGTTCCATAGACCATGCCGGTGGGTGTGATGCTGAAGGTGCCGCCCGTCACGTTGCACATCGTATTAGGGTAGCGACTGGCAAAAGTGGAGGCGGGCATCTGGGGTATCTGCTGCTGGACGTTGGCGGCTTGCGGGGTGATGGTCCACGAGCAGCCCGTATTTCCACCGCTGGTTACGGAAACCTGCACCGGATAGCCACTGCGAATAGCGTAGCCCTCGGCCCAAGCTACATCTTGCTGCAGGTGTCCAGAAGCGCCCTCGATGGTCGCGCGGATCATCCAGATATTGAGTTGGGGAATGGCTACCGCTGCAATAATAGCGATCACCGCGATGATGACCATCAATTCGATCAAGGTGAAGCCCTTCATGACGCTCTCACGCACCGGCGTCACCGGCTTGTCCGCCCATGAGCGACTACATTCAAAATCATAGCGTTCGCCTCGCGCATTATGGTTTTTTTGTCTTTACCGAGCGTTGTCGCCATGTGTTTACCTGATCGTTACGCGGCATGTGTGCTGCTTCTAACGACTCATATAGTACAATAGTGGTTTTTTTCAATGTGGCGATGGCGAAGGTTAGCTTTTTAACGGAATCCCTAGATAGTAAAATCAGTATAGTACAGACTACTTCTGTACCTAATGGCGATAACGTCAATCGTGTGGATTCGTGCCCATTGAGGCTGCAAAATGCTCGTCCTCCGCATCCTATGAAAAAGTCGACGTAGCTCCTTGCTTCATCAGTCAGGATCGTGCGGTCTTCGCGTTACCCCTGATGGCGACGCTTGCAACATAACTGCACCACATAATTTATTGAACCAGATCATATTTATGGGGTTTAGTATACCTTTTAGGTCGTACAACACCTAGGAAACAGCCTAAATTTTAGGGTATTCTCTGCACGTTACATTGGATAACCCCATAGTCAAACAATCCACTTTTTGACGCCGATATAGATTTTGATAGTGCATCATGGCGTGAGAAGATCATACTAAAATATCTCCCATTAGCAAAAAATAGCTAGGACACATTATAATCGATTTAGAGAGGATGACGCACTACAAATAGCCTATTATGGCTTAGTTCGTGCTGCTGAAAAATTCGACCATACGTTGGGCGCTTTTCCTTCTTATGCCGAGACATGGATAAAATGGTCATTTCAAGAAGCAGGCATCGCATCGACCATCGTTTTTGTACCTACAAGAATGTCAAAAAAATGTACTCCTATCTGGATTTTTCAATTGCCATCGGAGCTTTTCGCACGCGTTGGTTTTAAGCGCTTTCTATTTTCGGTGGAGGTCTTTGTACACTGCGTCATCGTTACGTTTTCCGATCAGCAGCACGCGCACCATATCCTCCGGCAAGTCGTAAACGATACGATACTCCCCAACATCCACCCGACGATAGCTGTACCCCTTCAGAGGGCGG
>Ga0172382_10007174_pt1 | contig 15909 bp, 13 predicted proteins | sample Leawel138RmetaG_FD_122245 | JGI IMG/M metagenome (GOLD analysis project Ga0172382, IMG submission 122245) | Leachate microbial communities from a municipal landfill in Southern Ontario, Canada - Leachate well 138R metaG | ecosystem: Engineered > Solid waste > Landfill > Unclassified | place...
ATACTTCATTTCTGCCTCCATTCTCTTCTCTACCTTCTGTAAGCAGCCCGCAGCGGGGCAAAACACCAGCGATTTATTTGCTTTAAAAGCATATCACCGGTGCCGGTTCAGTGTCAATCGGGACCGTTTGCAGGGCGAAACATCAGCGATTTATTTGCTCTAAAAGCATATCACCGGTGCCGGTCCAGTGTCAATCGGGACCGTTTGCAGGGCCCCCCTGCTGAGTCTCGAAGGGGGCGGGCGATTTGCGGACATGGGCGACACCACTCTGCCGGATGCAGGTTGTCGCCTGAGGGAATTTCGCAATAAAATGGCAAAATTTGCGATAATGAGTGAATGCAGTTTGGATTCGGGCGAGATACTGAACATATTTGCGAAATGTGTCTAGTAAGTCGACATGATTGCTATATATTGTAAAATATATCACTCAAGAGCGACTTTTTTGTCATTTTTTCAGCCAAAACACAAAATCAGCAATCCGCGGCCATTTTTCAACCTTACTCTACAACAATCCTATCGCACCGGCACAAACAGTACCTGTCTCGGAAATATCAAATCAGGATTTTTCAATTTATTGAACTCGGCAAATTCCTGCCAGGTCTTGCCATACTTTTGGGCAATTTTCCAAAGCACATCGCCGGGTTTTACTGTATAAAATTCTCCTTTGGTCACTTCTTCTTTTAATTTTTCATAGACAATCCTGCCTTCAGCTTTGATGTCTACTTCGCCTAATTCCGTAATGTAGTCGGAAATGATTTCTTCCAGGGCTTCGTATTCGCCTAAAAGTTCAGCGTTTAGGAAAGATACATATTTATCTCCGCCTGCGGCCATAAAATCATTAGTAGCTATTTTATAAACTCTGTCTTTAACCACAGCCTGTCCTTGAACTTTCAATTCTACTACTCTTTGACCTGCTGGTTTATTGGGGTCAACTTTAAAAGTCATCCCGGATACTTGCGGAAAGCCGCCGAAAGTGTCCGGATACACTGCTACACCATTTTCAACAGCCGCGAGCAAGTCCCCACCTGTAAGAGCTAATAGTACTCCATAGTTTCCAAAAGGTGACAGTGCCAAAATTTGCTCCCTGGTGATTTCTCCTGCTTCGATGCTCGTTCTTATACCGCCGCCGTTGACTATTGCCGCTTCGGCTCCAGTCGCATTTAGCAAAGCATCTGCGATAAGATTACCCATGTTGGACTCACCAGCCCTTGCTATTTCTCTTTCGCCGTCCAACCTCACCTTTGTTTTGCCAATAACATAATCGGTGACAGCTTTATTTACCTCTTTGAAACCGTCGACAAGAGCTGCCATTTCTTCGTCAGCCTCTATTTCTTTTGATTCTTCTTTTGTAAACAGTTTCGCTTCTTTTTTAACTATTTTTCCGCCTTTTACTTCAATATTTACAATGCCCAAATTTTTCAGATAGTCTTCTGCTTGCACTAGCAAAGTTCCGTTTACCAATACTCCTTCCGGATATTTGCTATGGCTGTGGCCGTCAACTAAAAGATCGATGCCGTCAACTTTTTCTGCTATTTCCAAAGACGAAGGATTTGCATCTTCATCATCTCCTATATGTGCTAAAGCGATGATTATATCTGCCTTACCCTTTAATATTTTCACCATAGCTTTTGCTGATTCCAAAGGATTTTCAAAATCTACACCTTCCGTGTATTTGGGGTTGGCCTTGTATTTTGTTTCCGGTGTAGCCAAGCCAAAAATACCTACTTTTACTCCGCCTGTTTCCTTTATTACATATGCTTGGAAATCTTTTGTTCCGTCAGCTTTCACAATGTTTGCCGCTAAAATGGGGAACTTCGCTTTTTTTTGCAATTCTAACAATCTATCATACCCATAGTTAAAATCGTGATTTCCCGGGGCCATAGCGTCAAACCCCGCCTTATTCATAAGCTCTATCATAACTTCACCTTTGGATACAGTCACAATAGGCAATCCGTGAATCGTGTCTCCTGCATTTAAAAGCAAGAGATTTGGGTTTTCTTCTCTAAGCTCTTTCACTTTTGTCATCATTTTTGCGAATCCCATGCCGTCATAGTCTCCTTCTTCGACTCTGCCGTGAATATCGTTCACATGGACGACGGTGAGCTTAACCACTTCACTCTTATCTGCAAAAACCCCTGTCGTTGCAGTTAGTCCGAGTATTAAAACCAAAGATAAAATAATGCTTAATACTCTTTTGTTTCGTGATTTCATCTGAGTTCCCCCCCTTACATTTTTATTTATGCCAACTGATTACTTATTATATATTAATTCCATCAAAAAGCACCGAACTTCCGTCCGGTGCTTTTGTAATCGTTTAGATAGGGTGCGTCTGCAAACGCTCGCTTACAGTGCATCTGCAGTCGCTCGAACGCGATGCGTCCGCATGCGCTCGCGTGTTTTTCCGCGCTTGTAATCTTAACGCTTTGGGAGCTGGCGGCAAATGTTTTCCCCTTCAAAACCATTGTATACCAACGTTTATCTCCTGTAGCTGGCAACTTGTATCTTGAGGAATGTGTAAACACTGTGCAAATCACCTTTTTACAACATATTCCGTATTCTTCCCCTGTCCTTCACGAACGAGCAAATTTTGTTCTACCAGGTTACGCAAGAGACTTCCAGCTGCAGTTTGCTTAAGTTCTGTAATCTGCTCCACATCTTTACGACTTATGGCTCCTTTATTTTTTGCAAACTCCAGTACCTCTTCTTCCATATTTCTTATTAAAGGTTGACGTTCTTTGAAATAATTTTCATTCAAATTTGGCAGAACAATCTTAAATGCATTACTGGTTGTTTCAATAATGGGTTTATGCCTGCTTCCTTCATAGGATTTCATTATCTTTCTCATGCCCGTACCATAGGCTTCTATCAATTCCAAACGATAAAAGACGTTGGCAAGTTTAGGGTTGCGGCAAACGGAAAGCCCCAGCATTATGTCATCCAAGGACACTCCGGTCAAGAGACCTCCGATGGTAGTGAATTCAATCCGGTCCGGGTAAATTCCAATAAGACCACTTGCACTGAAAGAATAATCCCGATGCACTATAGAATTCAATAAAGCTTCACGAACAGCAACTTCCGGATAATCTCGACTGTCTATGCGGCGCAATTTATCAAAGGTGGCACGAGTTTGATTGCGTATGTCTATATACCCATATATTTCGTTTAGCTGCTGAAATAGAGAGCCGGAAAACTCTCGTCGATCCCGAAAAATACTTTGGTCTGATGCCTCAAAAACAGCCGCTTTGACCGTATGATTGCATTGATCTGACAAAAGCTGCCCCAGATTTGTATAGATCCCATCCTCATTCATGATTCCTAAAGTCTTCATCTGTGGAAGGCCCAGCTCTATCTTTCTTTCCTGAAATTCTCTGTTAGTCACCTCAAAAGTCAAACTTTGCTCCAAGGAACGCATATTCTCAAAATTATCCCCGTCTGTGTCTTTTATCATACGCCTAATTGCAGTATCGGTAGCCGGTACTGATGATGCTCCCTGCCTAACAAAAACCCCTTCAGGGCGGAGACCCTTTTGAGCTAAATAATATGGGCGTTCTGTTCCTCTTTGTATTTCCACAGCAATAATTTTCTTCCCATTTATATCTTTAATTCCATGGCGGAGAAACATGGTAACATCAGGCTTTATGCTGTCTCTTACCATATTAATAATCTGCTGCATCATGGCCTCCGGATTCAATACTCCAACAACATCACCATTGTCGGCAACACCTATATATAGTGTGCCCCCTGTGCTGTTGGCAAAAGATATGATTTCTTTTTTCACATCCCCGGTAACGGTTTCTTTCAGTTCTACTATTTCACTCTCCTTAAAATCCATAGCAGCACGTCCTTTCATCTCGTTTTAACACAATTCTAACGTTATGTTAACATTCTAACGCTTCTAACGTCTTCTGTCAACTGTTCGTGTTAGATGGAAAAAGCACCGAACTTCCGTCCGGTGCTGCAATCGCTTAGATAGGGTGCGTCTGCAAACGCTCGCTTACAGTGCATCTGCAGTCGCTCGAACGCGATGCGTCCGCATGCGCTCGCATATTTCTCTGCGCTTGTAATCTTAACGCTTTGAGAACTGAGTTAGCAAATGTTTTCCCCTTCAAAACCCCTACATATCAGCATTTTCACCCTGTAGTTAACAACTTGATTTTGAGATGTGTGTAAAAAATGTGCAAATTATATTTCCATACAAATTATCCAAAAATTACCAACATGCCAATCTATCACTTATAAACTTAATAATTTTTCATAAATAGCATTAAAAATTATGTTACATTTTTCTAATGCCTCTTTTGGTGCTTTTTCAATATATTCATATTTCCTTACTCTTAAATCCAAAACCTTAACTTGATCTACTAAAATATCACCTGTGGTTTTTGTATTATATATATTTAAATTTACTCTAGTAAAAAAGGTGTTGGTAGAATTAGTAATCGGTAGAACTGTTACCAGACCATTTAGTTCTTTTTGTGTATATGGATCTGATATTACAAGCCCTGGTCTATATCCCTTTTGTTCGTGTCCCTCCGAAGGGGAAAAATTGATTTTTATTATATCGCCAAATTCCAAATTACTATACTTGTTTTTATCTATTGCCAACATGGCTTTTACCACTCTTCCATACCAACAGGATTTCCCCAGTCAATATCAATCTTCGGATTAAGCTTTTCACCTTTAGATTGTTCACACAAAAGTTCAAATTTTGTTTTCTTTTGTTTTTTGCTCAGCAACAATTTATCTCCCTCAATACTTATATCAAAACTAATATTTACAAAATTAGTTTCGTTAACATTTAACTCATCCAGTATTGTTTTGGGCAAACGTATAGCAGCGCTATTACCCCATTTTACCAAATTAACATTCATATAAAACACCTCTTTTCAGTATGCCTCTTTCAACAAAAGTATATACGCGTATATACAATTTGTCAATGCATTATATCTAAATATCACCATCAAATCTAGGATGAAAATCCATAAAAAACCCACCAAGCTTCTGCCTGGTGGGTTGATTTTGTTTGTATATGTTCCCTCTAGCGCTTCGAGAACTGCGAGGCTCTCCGGGCCTTCTTGAGGCCGTACTTTTTCCGCTCGGTCATGCGGGAGTCGCGCGTCAGGAAGCCGGCGGCCTTGAGCGCGGAACGGTTTTCGGGATCCGCTACGACGAGCGCCCGTGCGACGCCGTGGCGCAGAGCGCCGGACTGACCGGTAAAGCCGCCGCCGTGCACGTTGGCGACGATGTCGAACTTGCCTTCCGCACCGACGAGCTCGAGCGGCCGCACGACTTCGTGCTTCAGGTTTTCCATCCCGAAGTATTCGTCGAGCGTCTTTTTATTGACAGTTACATTGCCTTTGCCCGGGATCAGCCGCACTCTGGCAACGGAAGATTTTCTTCTGCCTGTTCCAAAATATTGTACTTTAGCCATGTTTTTCGTTTCTCCCTTCGATTAGAAATTCCAGATTTCGGGCTTCTGTGCCTCGTGCTTGTGCTCCGGACCGGCGTAGACTTTCAGTTTCTTGAACATCTGTCTGCCGAGTGGTCCTTTGGGCATCATGCCCTTGACCGCGTGACGGATGATTTCGTCGGGCTTTTTTTCCTGCAACTTCTCGAAGGTGATTTCGCGCAGCCCGCCGGGATAACCGGTGTGGTGCTTGTACACTTTCTGCTGACGTTTTTTACCCGTTACGTGGATGCGCTCGGCGTTGATGACGATCACATAATCGCCGGTATCCATGAACGGGGTATACGTCGGTTTTTTCTTTCCGCGGAGAATCGTTGCGGCTTCCGTCGCCAGGCGGCCCAGGGTCTTCCCCTCGGCGTCCAGCACGTACCACTTTCTTTCGATCTCGGAAGGTTTCGCTACATACGATGACATTGACAGACCTCCTTGCCTACTGAGATGGGTTCCAAACGGTTCCCATCCTGTTCGGCGCCTACTCTGATGAAATGTCGCTCATCGGTTTCGGCACTGCAAACGATAATTGCTCGGCCACGGCGGGTGACCCGCCTGCACCTTTGTATATCTCGCGCGCGCAATCGCGGCGCAACCGTAATAATAATCCAGCGAGCCGGCATTGTCAAGCGAAACTATTCGTTTTTCAAGCCTTCGAGCGCGGAGAGGTTCATGGCGCGTCGCGCAGGATAATACCCCGAAGCGAGCCCGATCAGCGTCGCAAATACGAGCGCGCCTCCGCTCACCCAGAACGGGATGACCGACACGACCGATCCATCGCTGCCCATCGATCCTAAAAAGCCCTGCATAAACGGCAGCAGCACGGTGTTGAGCATCAGAGAAATAATGTAGCTGAACACGAGGCCCGCCAGTCCGCCGAGGAATCCGATCATGCCGGCTTCGAGCAGGAACATCTTGCGGATGTCGCGCAGGTTGGCGCCGATGACCTTCATGACGCCGATCTCGCGCGTGCGCTCGTAGATCGACATGATCATGGTGTTGGCGATGCCGAGCGCCGCCACGAGCAGCGAGATAGCGCCGATGCCGCCCAGGATGCCCTGGATCATCGCGGCCGTTTTCTTCATGCTCTCCAGCCAGTCGTTGAGGCTGTAGGCTTCAAAGCCCATTTCGTCGCGGATCACATCGCAGACGCCGGCGACGTCGTTGATGTTATCCACGTACACCATCGCCTGCTGATAGACGGTCTTGCCGCCCTGAATCACCTCGCCGTTGGCTTTGCGGATCTCGATCTGAATCTCCTTGAGCGCATCGATCGGCATGTACGCGCGGTACGACGACTCGTCGTTTTCGGCCGCTAACAGCCCCACGCCCTGCCCTTTGTGCGTCGTGTAGCGGATGTCACCCTCGCCTTCCTGAGGCGAACCGTAGCTCCAGTCGCCCGTCAGCACGAGATCGTTGGTGATCACATCGACCGTCGGCTCCCCGTCGCCCCAGCCGCCCCACTGCTGCTGGCGCGGGTTGTAAAACCAGGCGGCCACGTTGCGCCCGAACACGACGGCGTTTTTGTCATTCGGCTCCAGAAGCCGGCCCTCGGCCGCTTCGAATCCAAACTTCTCCATCGAATCCGGTCGGATGCCGAGCACCGACGTGCTGCACACCATGCGCCCGATCCCGATCGTCAGGTACTGTTCGATGACCGGCGTTACGGCCGACACGCCGTAAATCGCTTCGAACGACGCGATCGTCCGGTCGTCGAGTTCGATGGTTTGACCCGACTTATTCGTCGCACGCCCGTAATTGTAGACCTGAACCGTGTGAAGGTTTCCGTACGACTCGATCTGCTGCTGATAGTTCGCGCTGAGCCCGAATCCGATCGACAGCATCACGACGATGGCGCAGGTTCCGACGACGACACCGACGATCGCCAGAATCGTCCGCGTCCGCCGCCGGAGCAGATTGCCTGCGCATAGTTCGATGATATCCCTATTATTCATCGAGATCGAACTCCTCGTCCCGCTTCCGTTTCCGGCTCTTTTTATACCGAGCCGCACCGAACGCTGCGCCGCCCGCCGCAAGAAAAATCGCGGCCGTCTTCCAGATGCTCATGCCGCCCGAAGGCCTGTAGTCCGGCATGGGCTCTTCCATGTCGCCGTCCCAGATCATCGCCTCGCCGACCTGGAACGTAAAGTGCTTCTCGACCGTGCGCTCGTCACCCGCGGCATCCTCGAACGTAAAAACAACCTTCCCGTTCAGCGGACCGGGCCCGTTGGGGAAAAAGTTGACGCTGTAGTAATCGCTCTTGCCCGACGTCATGTTGCCCATGTACATCGTGGCCGACCCGTCGACCGAAAAGTCGCCTTCGACCGAAATGCGCAGATTGGACAGCTGGGTCTTGCCCATGTTGTAGTAGTTGACGTTCAGATAGCCCATCTGATCCGCCGTCAGATAGCCGGGATCGAGAATCTCGTCGATCACCAAACGCGTCTCCTGGACGACCGGAATCGATATGATATCGCTGGCGGTGTGCGTGCCGCCGGCGGTGTCTTCGTAGCTCATGTTGATCGTGACCATGCTCGTCTTCTGCTCGGCATCTTTCTGCGCTTCGAGGCGCATCGGGTGCACATAGCTGCTGCCGGCCGGGATGGATGCGACGTAGAACGCGTTGCTCGTCCCAACAGGAAGAAAGGCGCTGTCGTCGCTGCTGACGGTCACTTTGATGTTCTGAAGCGCTGTGCCTGTGCTCGTGTTGTTCAGCGTCAGCGACAGGATGAACCGGCTGCCTGCGCTCACCGGCTGACCGCCGTAGCTGTAGGCGCTCACCATCAGCTGGGGATTCGCACCACCTCCGCCGCCGCTGATCATCGTGCCTGCGTACTGGGAAACGCTCTGAGAGCCGTCCGCACTGCCGGCCGTAATCTCAAACAGCGCGTATTGACCGCCCTGACGGGCGTTGAGCGAAACGCTGCACGTCGTCTTTCCGCCCGCCGGAATCCGGTCGATGAGGAAGACGTTCTTCGTCTTGTTGATGACGCCGTCAGGCTGGTCGAGCACCGCTTTGACGTTGACCGCGTCGCTTGCACTCTTGTTGACGACGTCGAACGACACGGTAAAGTCCGCACCGGCCGACACCGACGCCGGCGCCTGCACGCCCGAGATCTCCAGATCCAGACTGCCCGAACCGCCGACGCCTGCGACAGGGATGTAGACGGTTTCTTCCAGACTGGCATCGTCGTTGGACGAGTCGAGCCCGGCGATTTTGACCGTAACCGGGTAGCTTTTGCTGACCACTCCGGAGTCGACTGCGATGGGATACTCTGCCACATAGGTGCTCCCGATCGACAGGTATCCGGCGTTGATCGTCGCCGCACCGCTTGCGATCGAAAGGCCCTCGGGCAGCGAAAGGCTGATGCGTGCGTTTTTGATGACGGTGTTGCCGCGGTTGAACAGCGAAAGCTTCAGCGCCTGCGTCTTGCCAGCGATCAGCGTGTCGCCACCGGCAACCGAGTAGTCGACGTCGAACGCCGCCCGCCCCAGCGAGGAGTAGCTGTCCTGACTGCGCGCCACGCTCAGGGTGATGGATTTGTCCGTAATCACCGTTCCGCTTCCATCTTCGGCGATCGCCTTAACTGATAACTTGTGATCGCCCGCAGATGCTTTTTTAGCGACTTTGACCGCGAAGGTCATCGACTGGTTTTTCCCGCCGGAGAACACTCCGCTGGAGCCGGTCACGATCGAGATATCCGAGTCGGAGGACGTCAGATGTAGGCTGTAATCGGTGTTTCCGGTCAAGACTTTGCTTTCTACATCGATGTAGATACCGTCTCCCTGAACGACATTGAATCCCCCTGTATGACTGATGCTTATACTATCCACCCCAAACGCCGTCTGCGGCAGCACACCTGCGGCAAGTAAAACGGCGACCGCCACAAGCCCGATTCGCCGGGTCATCAATTTCCTGAGCTTTCTCATCTCGTCTCCTTCTGTTCTCTCGGTGTGCGGTATTCTGTATCTACGATGTTTCCATCCTTTATCGTCAAGATCGTGTCGGTGTACTCGGCGATGGTCCGGTCGTGCGACACGAGGATGAGCGTCATGCCGTGGCGCCTGGCCTGCTCGACGATGATGTCCATGACTTCCTTTGTCGTATTTGAATCCAGGTTGCCCGTCGGCTCGTCGGCGAACAGAATCTTGGGATTCCCCACGAGCGCCCGCGCGATGCCGACGCGCTGCTGCTGGCCGCCCGACATCTGCGACGGCTTCCGGTTGTCGTAGCCCTCGAGCCCGACGGATTTGAGCGCGGCGCGACCGGCGCGGAGGCGTTTCTTTTTCTCCACACCGCGGAACGTCAGCGGGACGGTCACGTTTTCCAGCGCGGTCATGCTGGGGATCAGATGGTAGGCCTGGAAGATAAAGCCGATGTTCTTCTGACGGAACAGCGTCACCTGCTCTTCGTTGAGCTTGTGTACGGGGATGTTACCGATCCAGATTTCGCCGCGCGTCGGCTTTTCGAGTCCGGCCACCATGTTGAGGAACGTGGACTTGCCGGAGCCGGATGTGCCGAGAAAGCACACCATCTCGCCGCGCCGGATGTCCAGCGTAATGTCGTCGAGCGCGATGACTCGCTCCTCGCCCATACGGTAGACTTTCCGCACGTGACTGACGCGGATCAGCGGCTTTTCGGCTGTATGAGTTGTCTGCTCTCTTTCTTGAAATGTCATCAATGCCTTCCTTGCCCGTTCTCTGCTACTGTGTTGGACGGATGCCGTGCGCAAACAGTTCCATGTGCAGCTCGTTTTTACAGTAAGCCATGCCCCTCCCACCTGAACATGAGCAGAAAAAGGGGGCGGTTGCGCCGCCCTTTTGTGAAGCACTCTGCTGCCGCTCACCTCACCGCTCAATCTGCACGCGGTGAAATGTCTTCTTTCCTTTTTTAAGAATCAAGGCTCCGTCGCGGAACCGGTCCGCCATAATCTGAAGCTTCGGGTCTTCGACCTTTTCGCCGTCGATGGACAGCCCGCCCTGCTCGATCGTGCGGAACCCCTCGGTGTTGCTCTTTACGAGGCCGCACTCCCGCATCAGCGTCACGATGCCCATGCCTTCGCCTTCGAACGCTTCGGGTGCAAACGACGTCGAGGGCACACCCTCCATGTCGCCGCCGTCACCGAACGCCGCGCGCGCCGCCTGCTGCGCTTTTTCGGCCTCGTCCTCGCCGTGGACGAGCCTCGTCACCTCGTAGCCCAGCACTTCCTTCGCCTCGTTGAGCTTTTCGCCCTCGAATGCTGACAGCCGATTGACTTCCTCCATCGGCAGGAACGTGAGCATGCGCAGGCACATGTTGACATCGGCATCCTCGACGTTGCGCCAGTACTGATAAAACTCGTACGGGCTCGTCTTGTCGGCATCGAGCCACAGGGCGCCTTTTTGCGTCTTGCCCATCTTGATGCCTTCGCTTGTAGTCAGGAGCGCGAATGTCATGCCGTACACCTGCTTGCCGAGCTCGCGCCTGGCGAGATCCGCACCGCTGATGATGTTCGACCACTGGTCGTTGCCGCCGAACTGCATCTTGCAGTCGACGTCGCGCGCCAGCACCATAAAATCGTAGGCCTGCATCAGCATGTAGTTGAACTCCAGAAACGACAGGCCTTTCTCCATGCGCTGCTTAAAGCACTCGGCGCGGAGCATGTTGTTGACGCTGAAGTGCCGCCCGATGTCGCGGATAAACTCAATGTAATTCAGCGGTGCGAGCCACGTGGCGTTGTTGATGCGGATCGCCTTGCCCGGCGCAGGCTCCTTGCTGATCGATCCCTTTTCGAGCGTCCTCCCGGATGCCGTGTAGGAAAAACCTTCGTCGAATTCCATAAACCGCCGGAACAGGCCCTCGAACCGCCGCCCGTTTTCCTCGATGACCTCGGGGGTCATCAGCTGTCTCATGTCCGTGCGCCCGGACGGGTCGCCCACCATGGTCGTTCCGCCTCCGATGAGCACGATGGGCGTGTGACCGTACTTCTGCATGTACATCATGATGATGATCTGGATAAAATGTCCGACGTGCAGGCTGTCGGCCGTCGCATCGAACCCGATGTAAAACCGGACGCTCTCCTTGCCCAGGAGCTCCCGGATTGCGTCGTCGTGCGTCGTCTGTTCGATAAAGCCCCGCTCTTTGAGTACGTCGAACACGTTGTCGTGCTTGCTGATGTTGTCTGGTATTGGATTCATTTTCTTCTCCGTCGGTGTATATGCGATATCCGCGCGGCAATCCGCCGGCCGGGTTGCGTAACCTGCATGCACAATTCGGTCGGCATGTCGACTGTAAACTATTTTGTGCCGTACAGCCGGTCACCCGCATCGCCCAGTCCCGGCACGATGTACGCGTTCTCGTCGAGGTATTCGTCCTTGGCTGCGATAAAGATGTCGATGTCCGGATGCGCGTCCTGCAGAACCCGGATGCCTTCCGGCGCTGCGATGATGCACATGAACACGATGTTCCGGCCGCCCCGCTGCTTGATAAAGTCGATGGCCGCCACCGCCGACCCGCCTGTTGCCAGCATGGGATCCACGACAAAGATGACGCGCTGGTCGATATCTGAGGGAAGCTTGCAGTAGTATTCGACCGGCTCGTGCGTGTCCGGGTCGCGATACAACCCGATGTGCCCGACTTTCGCATTCGGCACCAGGCTGAGCATGCCGTCGACCATCCCGAGCCCCGCGCGCAGGATGGGAACGATGGCGACGTCCGCGCCCTGCAGCATGTTGACCGTCGCGGTGCAGATCGGCGTTTCGATTTCCACGGATTCTAGCGGAAGGTCGCGCGTCGCCTCGAACGTCATGAGCATCGCTACTTCTCGAACGAGCTCCCGGAAGTCCTTGACCGACGTCTCCTTCTTGCGCATCATCGCTGTTTTATGCTGGATGAGCGGATGGTCGAAAATGTACAGTTTTTTCATGTTGCACCTTTACATTCTGCGTGCTGCGCTACATCTCGTCGAGCAGCCGCACCCTTCGCGCGTGACGGTCCTCTTCGAACTCGGTATCGAGCCAGATGTCCACAAACTCCGTCGCCTGCTCGACGCTCAGGATGCGTCCGCCCAGCGCGAGGATGTTCGCGTTGTTGTGCCTCTTGGCCATTTCGGCCATGTAGCTGTTGACCGCCACGGCGCAGCGGATACCTTTGACCTTGTTGCAGGCGATCGAAATCCCGATGCCCGTGCCGCAGAACGCGACGCCGACATCGGCGGTTCCCCCTGCGACCGCTTCGCCGATGCGCTTGCCGTAAACCGGATAATCCACGGACTCCTGGGAGTGCGTGCCCAGGTCGATGACCTCGTAGCCGCGTCCGATCAGATGTTTTTCGATTTCTTCTTTGAGCGAAAATCCGCCGTGGTCGCTTGCCAGTGCAATGATCATACTCCTACCTCCTCGATGCGATAGCCTGCCGCTTTGAGCATCCGGTTCATGATGGAGAATCCGATGGGGTCCTCCTCGGACACCGCCGCCGCCAGGATGAGATCCACCCCGGTTTCGTCCATCTCGCGAAGCCCCGAAAAAAACTCCCGCGCGATGAGACGGTTTTCCGTGCCGCTGTACACGAGCACGCCCACTTTGCGCCCGGCCTTCTGCTCGCGCTCCCGGCGCTGCTCGATGGCCTGCACCGTCGCCTCCGGTTCGCCCCGAAAGACGATCATGTCGGCAGATGGCGCGTAGTGACGATATTTCATGCCCGGCGCTTTCGGTGCGCCGTGCCGTTCTTCCGTGTCGGCCAGTGCCGGATCGTACCGCACCGGCCGGTCGAGCACCCTTTCGATATCCTGCGGGCCGATGAGCCCGGGTCGCAGGATGACAGGATCCGGTCCCGTCAGGTCCAGCACGGTGGACTCGATGCCGCCGGCCGACGGGCCGCTTGCGATGATCGCATCGATTCGTCCGGCCAGATCGTCGCGCACGTGCTCCCAGCGCGTGGGGCTGGGCCGGCCCGAAATGTTCGCAGAAGGAGCAGCAATCGGCGTGGCCGCCAGCCGGATCAGCTCCAGCGCCGTCGGATGGTCCGGCATGCGCAGAGCGACCGTGGGCAGTCCACCGGTCGTCGCGTCCGGCACGCAGGGCTTCTTCGGAACGACCATCGTGAGCGGCCCCGGCCAAAACCGTTCGGCCAGCGCATAAAACGATAACGGCAGCGATTCGGCCAGCTCGGATGCCTGTTGCAGGTCCGCGATGTGGACGATGAGCGGATTGTCCGCCGGGCGCCCCTTCGCCTCGTATATGAGAGAAGCCGCCATGGGGTTCATGGCATCGCCGCCGAGTCCGTACACCGTCTCCGTCGGAAAAGCCACGAGGCCGCCTGCGCCGATGATGTCGGCTGCGAGCCTCATGTCGTCCGGTTCGGCGGTGAGCAGTCGCGTATCCATCTTACAGCTGCTTCAGCTTTTCGGCCTGGTCGCTCGTGATGAGCGCATCGATGATCTCGTCGATGTCACCGTCCAGAAAGCTCTCGAGCCGATAAATCGTAAGGCCGACCCGGTGATCCGACACCCTCCCCTGCGGGAAGTTGTACGTGCGCACCCGCTCGGAGCGGTCGCCGCTGCCCACCTGGCTCTTGCGGGCCTCCGATTGCTCGGCGTGCAACTGCTGCTGTTGCATGTCGTACAGACGAGCCCGGAGCACCGCAAACGCTTTATCTTTATTCTTGATCTGCGACTTTTCGTCCTGGCAGGTGACGACGAGTCCGGTCGGTACGTGCGTCAACCGGACGGCCGAGTCCGTCGTGTTGACCGACTGCCCGCCGTGACCGCTCGACCGGTACACATCGACCCGCACGTCGTTGGGATCCAGGTCCACTTCGACATCGTCGACTTCCGGAAGCACCGCCACCGTGGCGGCCGATGTGTGAATCCGGCCCTGCGATTCAGTCTCGGGCACCCGCTGCACCCGGTGCACGCCGGATTCGTACTTGAGCCGGGAATACGCGCCTTTGCCCTTGATGATCATCACGGCTTCCTTAACGCCGCCGATCCCGGTGTCGTTCATGTCCGTCAGCTCGGTTTTCCAGTTCTTCCGCTCCGCGTAGCGCGTGTACATACGGAGGAGATCCGCCCCGAACAGCGCCGCCTCCTCACCTCCGGTGCCGGCGCGCACTTCGAGGATGACGTTTTTCTCGTCGTTGGGATCCTTGGGAATCAGCGCGATCTGAAGCTCTTCGGTCAAGCGCTCGATGTCTTCCTCCAGTCCGGAAATCTCGGCCTTGGCCAGCTCCCTCATGTCGTCGTCGAGGTCGCTTTCCTCCAGAAGGCCCTTCGTGGACTCCAATTCCTCGCTCACTTTTTTATATTCGCGGTACGCCGCTACGATGGGCTCGATCTCGCTCATCTCCCGCATGTGCTTCTGCCAGACCTCCTGGTTGGCGATCACCTCCGGATCCGATGCGATCAAACTCAATTCGTCGTATTTATCCAGCAAAAAATCTAATTTCTGAAACATATGATCTCCTGTTTTCCATTGTTTAACCCGAAGAATTATAGCATATTTCAGGTTGCCCCGCAATGCGGGCGCGCGCAGGGTTGCTGCGTCCGGGCCCTCAGCCGATTCTCCTGCAGAGCAGGAGTGTGCCGAATGGCGGCTACGGCACGGCGCATCCGATGATGTCGGCGAGGTGCGCGATGCCCAGACGCTTCATCACATCTGGAAGATCCAGGACGATATCCCGGCACGCGGTTGGATTGCGGAGATTTTCGGAACCGATGGCGACGGCAGTCGCCCCGGCCATCATCATTTCGACGACGTCTTCTGCGCTTGACACGCCGCCCATGCCGATAACGGGCACGTCGAGCGCAGAGGCCACGCTGCTGACCAGATGCAGCGCCACGGGGAAGACCGCCGGTCCCGACAGACCGCCCGTGCGGTTGGCCAGAACGGGTTTTCCCGTGCGAATGTCGATGCGCGTGCCCACGAGCGTGTTGATGAGGCTGAAACCGTCCGCTCCGGCGCTCCAGCAGGCTTTTGCGATAGCCACGATGTCCGTGACGTTCGGCGTCAGCTTGACGTACAGCGGTTTTGACGTGACCCGACGGACAGCTTCTGTGACCGCTGCGGCGGTGTCGGGCGATGTGCCGAAGTTTGCGCCGCCTGCGTGCACGTTCGGACAGCTGACGTTCAACTCGATGAGCCCGACCTGCTCCACCGCATCGATGCGGCGGCAGCACTCCACGTATTCTTCTATAGAAAACCCACTGATGTTGGCGATGACTTTTTTATGGAATACGCGCTGAAGAGCCGGCAGTTCTTCTGCGATGACGGCGTCGATACCCGGGTTCTGCAGGCCGACAGCGTTGAGCATGCCGCTGGCTGACTCGGCGATCCTCGACTGTTCGTTTCCGAAGCGCGGGTGGAGCGTCGTTCCTTTGAACGAAAAGCTGCCCAGCACGTTGATGTCGTAGATCTCTGCGTACTCCCGCCCGTATCCGAACGTGCCGCTCGCCGCTAAGACGGGGTTGTCCAGC
>Ga0172382_10007175_pt1 | contig 15905 bp, 14 predicted proteins | sample Leawel138RmetaG_FD_122245 | JGI IMG/M metagenome (GOLD analysis project Ga0172382, IMG submission 122245) | Leachate microbial communities from a municipal landfill in Southern Ontario, Canada - Leachate well 138R metaG | ecosystem: Engineered > Solid waste > Landfill > Unclassified | place...
AGACGGCCACTCTTGCGTTGCCCGGCCACACAAGCCTGGGGCGACGGTGAATCGGGATATAAGGAAAAGGACCATAGTGGGACGGCTCCATAAGTGCTCCTGAAAGTAAAGGACTATTCCCGGGTGGCCGCCGCGGCAGCCCCCTGGCCGGCGATTCTTCCGAAAATCGCACCGGAAACCAAACCCGTTCCACTGGGATAATTGAAGTAGAACAGCCCACCCACCATTTCCCCGGCGCAGAACAGACCCTGTATCCGATTGAGGTGAACATCGAGCACCTGGCCGTTCTCAGGGTCGATGCGCAGCCCGCCGAAAGTGAACGTTATGCCGCAGGTCGTGGCATATGCATGGAAGGGTGGAGTATCCAGCCGTTGGGCCCAATTGGATTTCGGCGGCTCGATGCCGGTCGTGCAAAGACCGTCTTTTATCGTGGGATTGAATTCGACGTCCGTTTTCACGGATTCGTTGTAGGCGCGCACCGTCTCGAGAAAGGCCCCGGGATCCACGCCTTCGAGCTTGGTCGCCAATTCCTCTAGGCTGTCGGCCGTCACCTTGGTAATCATCTTGACGTGATACTCGGACCTGAGCAAATGATTGATCTTCGAGTCGAATACCTGCCAGGCAAATTGCCCGGGCTGCTTGAGGACTTCCCCACCATACTTCGCATACGTGAAAGAGTGGAAATCATACCCTTCGTCGACAAACCGCTTGCCATGCGCATTAATCAGCAATCCGAAGATATAGCTGTGTTTCTGGAACTGGTCGCCGACGTTGACGTCCCCGAACTCGGGCGCGTTCTGATCCCAGCCTGTGGCGTGACAGCCCGACCAATTGCCATAAGACGCCGCACCGATGTCAAGAGCCATTTTCAGACCGTCGCCCTGGTTGAATCGCGTTCCCCTGACTTTGGCGAGATCCCAGCCCTTGCCGAGATAACGAGTCCGCATTTCGGGATTGGCTTCGAAGCCGCCACTGGCCAGCACGACGGCCTTGGCACGAAAATCAATCTCCTTGCCGCCCCGCGACGCACGGACACCCACCACCCGTCCACCCTCCTGGATCAGCGATTTGGCACGGGTCTCGTAGTTGATCTCGATATTCGCGCGTGATGCCGCCCGATCCAGAAATTCGACCAGGCCGGCCCCGCCTCCCGACACCTCGATGGGCAATCGGCCGAAGAATTTGCGCCGCCCGTCGATCAGGGAAGATTGGCGCCCATAATTGGGGACGAATTTCACCCCTTTGGAACGAAGCCAGATCATGATGTCCAGGCTGCGGGTGACCAGTATCTCAGACAAGACAGGATCGGTGCGGAAGCTGGTCAGCCTGAATAAATCATCGAAGTATTCATCGGTCGTATTGGTGAAATAATCGCTGGTGGCGATCTCTTCATCCGTGAGCTCGGTGACTTTCTTCAGGTCTTCCACGGATTCATAGGCAAAGCGCATCACCCCACCGGCAAAACGACTGTTGCCGCCCGATTCCTCTTCTGATGCAGCCTCGAGCATGCCGACGCGGACCCCGCCCTCCGCGGCAGCGATGGCTGCGCACAAAGCGGCATTCCCTTTTCCAACCACCAATACATCATATTCAGTCCGCAATCCCACGACTAATGCTCCGTTCAATCAGTTGATATATGCGCCGCATTGTTGTGTGCCCACTTCTGCAGACACGAGCCACCGCAGCTGGATCGGTAATTAGAATACTATGGTATACCATTTAGTGCAACAGTGAGAATCAGGGAACGGCAACAAATTTTTGAATCACCGGCGGCGGGATACCACCCGCAGAGCCGGGCATCAGCCGGGCATCAGCCGGGCATCAGCCAGGCATCAGCCAGGCGTCAGCCGGGCATCAGCCGGGCATCAGCCAGGCGTCAGCCGGAGCTCAGGCCTGCTTTCTGTCCTGTTTTTCGGCGTCCCGCCGCACTTTGACGCGCGCCCGGAATGCGTTCCTGACATGCTGCACCGCAACACTCTTCGCCAGGGCTTCGTCGCGCGCCGCGATGGCGTCGTACAGTTTCCTGTGCTCGACAATGACCTGTTTCCGCCGTGCCTCGTCACGCAACGTCGACACACCACGGTAGGCGGACACAATGTCGGCCATCAGAAAAAGGAACTTCCGCAGGAACTGGTTATGCGCCGCTTCGTAAATCATGCCGTGGAAACTGCGATTATTCACATACATCCGCGCCGGATCGTCCTGCATGCGTTCTTCGAGTTCAACCAGATGCCTGAGTTCGGACAGTTCGGATTCTTTCGCATTCCGTGCCGCCATAGCGGCGGCCGCACCTTCCAGCAGTTCCCGGACTGCATACAGTTCTTCGAAAGCCTTGTCGTTGATGGTTGCCACCACCAGGCCGCGACGGGGATGGTACTGCAGTAAACCGTCGCTTTCCAGACGACGCAACCCTTCCCGCGCTGGCGTGCGGCTGATGTTCAGCCACTTCGCCACCTTGTATTCCGAGACGCGCTCCCCCGGGCTCAGTTCGTTGCTGAGTATCGCTTCCCGGACGGACTCGTAAGCAAGATCACCAAGCAGCTGATTAGGATTGTCAACTTTCCCGGTCATAAAATTCTCATCTCATCGATTCTTCTCTATATGGGCCGAAAAAGCCTTCAGGGCCTTGCCACGACAAACACTACGCCGCCCAACGCGAGAAGAAGGAGCGGGCTGAGGCGCGTGTACAGTAAGCAGACCGTCGTCATTATAGCGACTGCCCACGCCCACGCTCCTCCCTCGGCCGCCCTGAGTATCGTTCCCGTTCCCGCCAGTACCATGCCTGCCGCGACCGGTGCCAACCCCTGGCTGATCGCTCTGATCAACAGGCTGCGCTCATGGCGGGCCCACAATCTGACGAGGTAGTACATAAGCACGGAAGATGGAAGAAAAATCGCAATGGAAGCGGTGATCGCAGCTGCGAATCCCCCTACATGCCAGCCGATCATCGTGACAAGCAGCGTCTTGGGGCCCGGCGTCAGCCTGGACAGCGCGAACAACTCGATGAATTCGGCATTGGACATCCATTGATGCACATCGACGGCTTGCGAATGAATGGCGGGAATAATGCTTTGGCCCCCCCCGATGGTCAGCAAGGAGAGCGGAGCAAAGACGCTTATCAGATCAAGCAGCAGGATAATCATCCGATTCGGCCCCCCGTATTTTTTTCATGTGCCACCAGGCAGCCGCAATGGAGCATGGCGTGACGATCGCAATCACCCAGATCAGGGAGACTCCAAAGACGAAGATGCTGACGAAGGTAGCGATGGTAATCAAAATCGGCAATAGCCCAGTCATGGACTGCCTGGCGGCAAAGATTCCCATCTCCAGGGAAAGGCCGATCGCAGCCGCTGAAATCCCCGCCAGCGCATAATGCACGCTGGATATATGGCTGAGCTCCGAGAACACCGACACGATGGCGATCGCGACGGCGATCGCCGGGACCAGCAGTCCCAACGTCGCCACGACGACACCCCGGTTCCCACGGAACCGGTAACCCATCCAGATGGTCAGATTAACGACATTGATCCCGGGGAAAGCCTGAGCAAGCGCCAGGCCGCTCAGGAATTCCTCGCTGGAGATCCACCGGCGCCGAGTGACGAAATCCCGCATCATCCAGCCGCTTACCCCCCCGCCCACACTGATGAGGGCGATCAGGGCGAAGGCCATAAAAATGGCGTACAGGGAAGGAGGCGGCTCGATTGCCTTCTGGTTCATATTCTCAGCGGTATGCCGCCTCCGTACGTTCCGCCACGACAGGCCTCCAGGCATTGCATGCCTGGATATGGAACCGTGCCACCGATATGCTGGCGGCAATCCGAGCCGGGCGGATCATCGATACCTGTACCGGCCTCTATGCACGGCCGACGGGAAAAAAGACCTGCCCTTCCAGATCGGCAAGCTTTTCATACCACGCCGCAGCGTTTGAAAGGCCGAGACTCCCCTCCGTCCGACGCAAGAAACGGGCACGTTCTTCAGTTTCTGAAAACAGCTGGGAAGGCATGCCGGTAAAGTGGCTGGCCTCGGTTTCGAATTTCCGCCCGTCATGCAACGATACGGCCAGCGTCGAGCTCCAGGCCGATCGCACACCATCGCCCGCTCTCAATTCGATGGCATCGCAAGTCTGACGTATCGCGGCGTCGGACAAAGCGGACTCATCGAAAGAACCGGGATCATCAGGATCGCGATGCATGGCCAGAGCGATGCTGAAGGGAAAGCTGTATTGCGCCGACATGATGTCGCCTGGCCGCCGGATATCATGATGGCTCAGAACTTTTTCGTGACAGGTCACGGCAAGCCGTGCAACGTCTTGCGCACCGAACCCGTGTTGCGCCATCAACCCGCGCAAGGCCTGGATCGTAGCCTGCGCCGTCACATGGCATGGGTAGCGCTTCATGCAGATTTTCATGCATTCCCATTCATGCCCAAGGCCGGCGCCCAGCACTTCACTGTTGCTGTGCTCACAATAGACTTCCAGGAATCCGAACTGGCCTTCCAATATGGTTTCAGGCCCCTCGTAGCCGGCGGCGGCCAGCCTCGCCGCTACGATGCCGGCTTCCGCCGCGCGAGCCATGTGCAGCCGTTTTACCGTTGCGCCTCTCCGGGACTTCGTGAACGCCAGCAGGCCGGCGGACATGGAAGCGGCGATTCCCAGCGCATCGGAAAGCTGTTGAGCATTCAGCCCGTGGACTATGCCTGCGGCGACCGCGGCGCCGAGCGGGCCGGTCAGCCCGGGAGCATGAAACCCCAGCTTTTCACTACTATGGCAGGTGGCGGCGCCGATACGAAACAGCACCTCGCACGCCGCGACGAATGCGGTGATGGCCCTGGCGCCGTCGGCTCCCGTCTCTTCACAGGCGGCCACGATGGGGGGCACCAGCGCTACGCCGGGATGAACTCCGGCCCCAGGATAGCGCAAGCTGTCCTGCTCGAACGCATGAATCGCGGCACCGTTCGCGAAGGCGGCCAGGGGCGCGCTGGTGCGCCGCATCTCCCGGCCGAACACCGTGCATTGCCCGGAGCCGCCATACAGGCCGGCATAGCCGGCCGTGGCGGCGCTCCATGGAAACCGGGCGCCATAGACCGCGCACCCCAGGGTATCGATGAAGCAACTGACCGCGCGCTGGCGCACAGCCTCGGGGATGGATTCATACATCAAATCCGCCGCAAACCGGCCGAACACCTCAGAGGACGTCGCCACGGTCCGCTCCCTGCCGAACACAGCGGCCGACCGGCCTGCCGGTGCCGCCCCTCACTTCCGCGCAAGCAGGCGCGCCAGTTCCCTGGCATCGTCCTGCTTCTCCAAATTCAGCACCCAGTCACGGAGCTGTTCGGTTTGATCAGCCGGCAGGACATGGCGGACGAGCTTCTCGAATTTCTCGACGATGTCCTGTTCGCTGGCGAAGTTGTGCTCGTTGCCACGGCCGGCCTCCACGGTTTCCTCTTCGCGAGTGCCATCCTTGAAATGGACTTCCACCCGTACCATGTGGCGGTACTTCGAACCTTTCGAAGTGATCTCGGCATCATGCCGGACCTCGACTTTTTCCGCCCATCGCATCCGGTCGGGATCCGCAACCTTGTCTTCGGTGAACTCGTCGACGAAACAATCGCCTTCTAACAGCAGGGTGGCGACACAATACGGCAGGTTGAGTTGCGCGGAAGTCAGGCCCTGCGGCTCGTACTTCCAGCCCACGTGGTCCATCGTCACCTGCGACCCGTGAACGACGATTCTCTCGATATCTTCGGCACCAAAACTGCGCCGCTGCTGAATATTCCTGATGGCATCCAGCGTGCTGTGGTTGCTGCCCACGCAGGAATAGAACTTCAGGGCTATCCCCATGGTTTGCCACACACTTCCCAGACCCGCCGTCAGCTCATCCAGTCTGAAACGATCATTCGACCGCGAGAACGTCGTGCAGAAACCACCGTACTCGCTTTCAAACACGTTGACGATGCCGGTAAAGCCCTGTTCCGCCAGCACTGCCCCATACAGACCGCTCTGCGCGGAGCGTCCGGCATGCATGCGCTTGACCATGGCTCCATACTGTGCGGCCATGAGCCCCGCGGACTGGGTGCCCCCGATACCGAGCGAATGGACCGTGCGCCCGGCATCAAGCCCCAAGGCGCGCGCAGCGCCCGCCGCTGCCGAGAACACGCCAACCGTCGCGCCGGAATGCCAGCCCTGGCCGATATGTTCAGGGCCCATGCAGATCCCGACGCGCGGACCGACTTCATAACCGGCCACCGCCGCCGTCAGAAAGTCTTTGCCTGTCATTCCGCCCTTCATTTCGGCGATCGCCATGATCGGAGGGAGTGTGACCGCGCCCACATGAAGGACGCCCCGGCGATGCACGTCATCGAGTTCGAAGCCCTGTATCTGAGTGCCATTGATAAGCGCCGCATGAGGAGCGGAAAGCCGTTGGCCGCTGCCCCAGACTGCGCATGTCCGGGTGGTGTCCAGCCCACCCAGGGTATCCTGAAGAATACGGCTCCATGGAAGGTCCGCTCCGTAAACGCCGCAGCCGATGGAATCAAGCATCAGGAGCTTGAAGCGCGTCCTGACTTCCGGAGGAATCATGTCAAACTGCAAGCCAGAAACAAAATTGGCGATACCTTGGGTGAACGGATTATCTTGTGTAGCGGAATCGGACATGCTTTAACCTTCATAGTTGCAGTTAGTAGCCCCGAGACCACCTGCTTAGCGCATCCCAGGTTTTGAACTCACGTCATCAATGAGCTATCTCGAGCGTCCAAAATAGTATGCCATGGTATACCTATCATGGCAAATGATAGCTGATGAAGTTTGCCGCTGCCGGCACAATCCTCCCGCTAGGATTACCCCCGGGTTGTCTGAACCACGGCCCTTGCGCCCGTAGGAATGCGCCCATGCCGGGCGCTCAGGGCGAAGAGCCCTCTCGGATAAGCGGCCCTCACGCACCGGCTTCCCGCACATGGCCTCGATCGCGGTGTGCTGCTGGCCCTTTGCGCAGGGCCTTCACGCTAAAAGGCTCCGCGCGGGTCAACCCGGCGGCTCTTCACCGCCCCTTATGAAGGCCAGTATCCCCTCATTGAACACATCGTTGCGGTCGCCGGTAATCATATGGCCGGCCTGCGGCACCTCAAAGACTCGCAAATGAGGGATATGCCGGCGCAACCCGGCGACACCCTCGTCCGTAACGACGTTGCTGCGCATTCCCCGGATCAGCAGCACCGGAAACGAAATGGAGGAACAAGCGGCATATAGCCGCGCAGTGAGCCGGGCGGGATCGGTCAGATTCGAACCGATGAAAAATTGCGGATCCCAGTGCCAGTACAGGCGGCCGTTGTTCCGGCGCCTGAGATTCTTCATCAACCCTCCGATATCCCGAGGCCGGATACGGTCGGGATCGTAAGCGGACACGACATCGGCCGCCTCTTCCAGAGTTCCGAAACCATCCATATGCTCTTGCAAGAACGCGACGATTCTCTGCGAGCCGGCTGGATCCAGCCCCGGAACGACATCCACCAGAACCATGGACGTGGCGATATCTCCCTCGGCAAGACCGGCAGCGCACAATGCGGTCAGCCCTCCCATCGAAGCGCCTATCACTATCGGTTTCTTCCGCAGAGAGCCGAGCACATCGAGCAGATCCCGGCCGAGATCTTCAAGATCATAATCGCCGCATGGCGACCACTGGCTGTCGCCGTGCCCCCGCGCATCCAGATTGATGACCCGGTATCCCTCCGACACCAGCCCCATGAAAATGGACCGCCAGGAATGACGGGTCTGGCCGCCGCCATGAAGAAGCACGACAGGCTGGGCGTCCGGGCGACCGCCGACATCGGCGGAAAGAGCAAGCCCCATCCGATTCCTGAATGTGCGCGCACTGATGCCCGACGGCGGGCCGGATCGTTTCACGGAAGAATCTGACATCGGCTCCCCTTGCGACGGAACATTGTTTTGAGAATTGAACCGGACGGGGCTTTTCCTTATTGCGGGAGGACATGAATTTATGCCGGAAAGCCATGAATCCGGGTTTACACTATACGCACAAAACTTCAAAGTAATGTATTGTACTCGTAAGTTTTTACAGAGGAAGGACCCATGGACCAGAAAAAGATCGATGCACTCACTATGGGTTCCGTAGTGCGTCGAGCCGCCGCGCAATATCCCCACCGCACCGCCATGATCTTCAATGACGAACGGTGCACATTCCAGCAGTACAACGAACGCGTCAACCGCGCGGCGAATGCGTTTCACGATCTGGGGCTGCGCATGGGCGACCACATCGCCATATTGGGGAAGAACTCCATTCAGTATCTGGAGATGTGCCACGCTTCCGCCAAGACGGGGCTGGTCTTCGGCACCATCAACTGGCGGCTTTCAGCGGACGAAATTGCTTTCATCGTCAACGATGCGGACAACAAGGTTCTGTTCGTGGAGGCGGGATTCCAGGAACTTCTCTCCCGCTTCCGTGAAAATATTTCCAATATACGGATCATCGTTTACGGGGGTGAAAACACCACTCCCGACGCCCAGCAATACGAAACGCTGGTTTCACAGGCGGGTTCGCAAGAACCGGACATCGAAGTACAGGGTTCGGACGATGCGATCATCATGTACACATCCGGGACCACCGGCCTTCCCAAAGGCGCCGTTCTATCCCATAGCAATATCGTCTGGGATTCGATCTTCGCCCTGACCTACGTTCCCCCCCAGCAGCACGACTGCTTTCTCTTGTCCATGCCGATGAACCACGTCAGCGGCCTCCACACCCAGACGACCACGTTCATCGCCCGTGGTCTGCCGATGGTGATCATGAGCCAGTGGGAACCGAAGGAAGCCTGCCGCCTGATAGAAAAATATCGAGTGACCCTGGCCTACATCCTGGTCACTCCCCTGATCCAGCTGCTCGACTCGCCCATACGGCATGAGTACGACCTGACTTCGCTGCGCCGGGTCATGTCGGCGGCGGCCAGATATTCTCCGGAAATGGTCGCGCGCGTCCTGAACGAACTCGGCGTCGACAGCATGTATTTTGCATACGGCCTGACCGAAGCCGCACCCATCGTATCGACGACGGAATTCACCGCCGAGATGATCGTCAAGCCAAACACCATGGGCAGGCCGGTCTGGTACAACGATGTGCGCATCGTCGACGACGAAGGCAATGCGCTGCCCGGCGGGGAAGTCGGTGAAATCACCGTGCGCGGCCCCAATGTATTCAAGGGCTATTACAAGCGGCCCGAGGCGAATGCCCAGACATTGCAGAACGGCTGGCTGCATACCGGGGATCTCGGATATCTGGATGAAGACGGTTTTCTGTTCTTCGTGGACCGCAAAAAGGACATGATCAAGTCGGGCGGGGAAAACGTCTATTCGATAGAAGTGGAAATGGCCATATCCAGGGCCAACCCCGAAGTCGACGAAGTTGCCATCGTCGGCATTCCCGACGCCAAATGGGGCGAACTCGTCACGGCTTTCATCGTGCTCAAACCCGGCAAGACGATTACGCCGGAAGACATCATCGCCAGAACGCGCGAGATCCTGGCCGGCTACAAGACGCCGAAGCAAGTCATCATGCGTCCCGAGCTGCCAAAGAACGTATCCGGCAAGGTGCTCAAACGACAGTTGCGCGAAAGCATCCAGAAAACAGTCTGAACCCGCCACCCGGGAACATGGTCAGCGCTTCCCGAGGGCTGCGGAAGAAAACGACTCTCCTTCCAGTACGGAAAGGCACATTTACGAAATGCGAAACGACATACCCATTTTTGAAACGATACAGATATCGGTCGATGACAGGCTCGGGCAGCTGCGCCTTGACAGGCCACACACCCGGAATGCCCTCAACCGCAGAATGATTCAGGACATCATCGCCGCGGCAAGATGGTTCAACCAGCAGCCAGATATCAAGGTTGTTGTGATCAGCGGCAATGGGCCGGATTTCTGCTCGGGATTCGATCTTCAGAATTTTTCCGTCGACGCCCCGCCCGAGGAAATCAGGAACATCGTGGCATTGGGCCGGGAACTGAGCGAAGCCGTGATACGGATGCGCCCGATCACCATCGCTTCCGTCCACCGCCATTGCGTCGGGGGCGGGGTCGTGCTGGCGGGGGTCTGCGATTTTCGATATGCCTCTGAAGACGCATCGTTCTGGCTACCTGAAACCGCCATCGGCATTCCGCTGGCATGGGCGGGCATTCCGCTGCTCGTAAGGGAAATCGGCCCCCTGATGGCCACCGAGCTCACCCTGCTCTGCGAAAAAATGCCCGCCTCGAAGGCGCTCGCCCTGGGCATGCTCAACGATGTGGTGCCCCGCGAAAAACTGGACGACCGCACCGCCCGGACGGTGAAGACCCTCCTGCAGCACTCCCATCTCGTTCTGGAAGCAACCAAGCAACAGATCACCGCCGCCCGCGAAGCATTGGTGAGCAGCGCCTATTCCTTCACCGACGCCCATCTGCTGTATGCCGGGCTGTGCGACCCTGAATCGCGCAGCAAGCGCATCAAATATCTGGAAAAGCATCACTGAACCAAGGCCTTTATCAGAATGGCCGTCATGCCGATCAAATCAGGAGACCTACCCATGAAGCATCATCGCCTCGCCCGTACCTCCACGGCGCTCGCCGCAGCGCTTGCCGCCGTCGGATTTTCGACGGCCGCCCTTGCCCAGGAAACCATCACCCTTCGCGTCGGCGACTGGATGCCCTTGTCGCATCACGTTTCCAGCCATGGCGGGAAAGTCTTCATGGACAAGGCAACCGAACTGTCCAAAGGAAGAATCCAGTTCCAATTCTTCCCCGCCGAACAGCTCGGAAAAGGAAAGGATTCCCTGCAGATGGCGCAATCGGGGGTGGCCGATATCGTGAACATCGCGCCCGCCTATATCACTGACAAGTTTCCCCTCTCGGGCGTTGCCGAACTCCCCGGCATCTACGAAGGCGCCTGCAGAGGCAGCTACGCACTGGCCGACATGACCAGCCCGGGCGGCACGCTGGAAAAACATGAGTTCAAACCGAACGGCGTCCGCAACCTGTTTACGGCCGCCATCGGCTCCTACCGCATCATGACGAGCAGGAAAGAAGTGAAGAGCGCCGGCGATTTCAAAGGGCTGAAACTTCGCACCGCGGGCGGGCCCATGGACCAGACCGCCCAGCTGCTTGGCTCCACGTCCATCCGCATGGCGGGGCCCGATGTACTGGTTTCCCTTCAGCGGGGTACGCTGGATGGCGTTTTCTGGCCCGTCATGAGCGTAAAGCCATGGGGTATCGATGAAGTCATAAAGTACTGGACGCCCAATCTCGGCGTCGGCAGCTTCGTATCCTATTGGGTCATCAGCGAAAAATCCTGGGCCAAACTTCCGAAAGATCTGCAGGACGTGCTCCTGGAAGCTGCCCAGTACGCCACCAAATCGCACTGCGAATATGTCGACTCATCGGAAATCAGCGAAGCCGAATCACTCGTGAAGGCCGGCCTGAAACCGATTCCCATCCCTGCATCGGACGTGCAGAAGATCACCGAACGATATGCGGACATCTATCAGAGCTGGTCGAAAAGCCTGGATGATCGGAACCGTCCCGGAACGGAAGTTCTCAAGGACTTCCAGCAACACGTAGCCAAGTGACGCGGGATAGGGGAAAACGATGGGCACGCTAGCTCCAGGTTCAGGGGTGATTGTTCTTCTGAGGCGCCTGCACCAGTTTCTGCACATGATGGAGACAGGCAGCCTCATCACGGCCTCTCTCGGGGTCCTGGCGATGATGTTCGTCACAGCGGTCGACGTCATCATGCGCTATGCATTCTCAAGCCCGATTCCGTGGTGGTACGACTTTCTGATGAACTATGTGCTCATCGCAACCTTCTACCTCGTTTTCTCCTACACGCTCGCCCACCACGGACACTTGTCCGTGGACTTCTTCGCCGGCAAGCTCCCCAGAAAAACCGCTTTTCTCATGCTCGCGGCGGGCTTCCTGGCAACCGGGATTCTTATGCTTCTCATCAGCAAGAGCTCGATAAGCGAAAGCATCGTCTCGTACCGGAACAATGAAGTCCTTGCCGGGGTCATTCTATGGCCCATGTGGATCAGCAAGGCGCTCGTCGGCCTGGGGATGAGTCTTCTGGCCTTGCGGTCATTGCATTTCGCCGCCAGCTACCTGGCGGCGTACTTCGATGATTCCGCGCTCAGGCGCATCGGAGTCGTCCCGCAGCTCACCAACCTCGAAGAGGTGGCGCAATGAATGCATTGATCGGCATCCTGACGCTTCTGGCCTTGCTGGCCGCCGGGATTCCCGTCGCCTTCAGCCTCCTGATTGCCGGAAGCATCGGCCTGCTTCTTCAGGGCGGCACGGATCTGCTGCTGGGTATTTTCAGTACGGGCCCCGGCTCGGCGCTGGGCAGCTATGAGCTGATCACGATTCCCATGTTTCTGCTCATGGCCGAACTCATGGTGACCAGCGGCATTTCCCTGACTCTCTTCAACGCCATTGCCGCGTGGACGCGCACGTGGAAGGGCGGGCTGGGAATCGCCACGGCGATAACGGGGGCGGCATTCGGCGCAATATCAGGCTCCAGTGCCGCCGCCGCGGCCACGCTTTCGACTTCCAGCGTGCCGACCATGCTGAAAAACGGCTATGACCGCAAGTTCGCAACCGGGCTCGTTTCCATATCGGGTACGCTGGCCATGATCATTCCACCCAGCATCGCCCTCATTTTCTATGGCTTGCTCAGTGGCGCCAATATCGGGAAACTGCTCATCGCCGGAATCATTCCGGGTCTGCTGGTAACACTGACGATCGCCCTTACCGTCCGAGTACTGATCCGGCTCAATCCCCACCTGGCTCCCGTGGGCGGCACAGCGACGTGGTCAGAAAAGAAAGGCTCCCTGAAGGTGGCCGCACCGTTCATTTTTCTTTTCGGATTGGTCACCGGCCTGATCTATACGGGTATTGCGACACCCGTCGAAGCGTCGGCCCTCGGTGCGTTGGGCGCCTTCCTGCTGACACTCAAAAGCGGCAAGCTGTCCCGGGAAAATTTCGCCCTTGCCTTGAAGAAAACCTGCATGACATCCGCGATGATCGGCCTCATCATCGTTTGCGCCAATGTTTTCGGCACATTCCTGACCCTGACCGGCACAACTCAGGGCCTGGTTCAGAAGATCGCGCTGGCCGGATGGGATCCCCACCTCGTTCTTGCCTTCATCGTCATCCTGTATCTGGTTCTCGGTTGTTTCCTTGATCTGATATCCATTCTGATCCTGACGGTTCCCATTCTGCTTCCCCTGGTGACCAGCATGGGATTCGACCCCATCTGGTTCGGGATCATCGTCATTCTCCTGGCGGAAGTCGGCATCGTCACTCCGCCGGTAGGGCTCAACGTGTTTGTGGTTTCGAAAGTGACTCGCACACCCGTGGAAGACGTTTTCCGCGGCGTATGGCCTCATGTCCTGACACAGATTCTGCTGATCATAGTCCTGATAATATTTCCCGGCCTCGTGCTCTGGCTGCCATCACATATGAATTGACCGTATCCCGCACAGAGCTTATCAAGGCTGGGGTTCTGCCTTATCATTGAAGCCACAGTATTCTATGCGACTGGCTTCCAGGGAAAACATGAAAGAGTTGAAGGATCAAGTTGCCGCTTTGAAAAGGGAGCAGGTCATCTTGGCCGCGGGTGAGTTGTTCTACACCAAGGGTTTTACCCACACGTCGATGGATGACATTGCAGCCATGTTATCCATCGGCAAGCCGATGATATACAGTTATTTCCCCAGCAAGGTCGCGCTCCTCGCCGCCGTGTGCAGCCGCACATCCCATCTGGTCGCCAGCCTGGCCGAAACCATGACGGAAGTGCGGGCGCACAGCCCCGCGGAACAATTGCGCATGATTCTGCGCGAAACATCGCTGCGTATCATCGGCGGCAGCAAAGGGCTCGCCGTCCTGTTCCGGGAAGCCAAGTACGTGCCCAAGCCCCTGCTCAAGCAGCTTGAACAAAGCGACACCAAATTCCGGGAAGTCATGGTCAACCTCCTCAAGCAAGGCAAAGAGGCCGGCCAGTTCCACTACGACGCCGATGAACGGGTCATGGCGCAGGCCATCAGCGGCATGGCCACCTGGCTCTTCACCTGGTACCGCGAAGACGGCCCGCTGACTGCCGAAGAGGTCGCCGAGCATATGTCGCGCGTGGTTCTGGGAATGGCGGGCTACAACAAGGAATTCGTCGCCCGTTCGGAATGAACGCGGTCGCCATGCGCGGCATGGCGGCAAGCCCCGGGTTCAGGAAGTACGATCGGCGCCGAGCCGCCCGGCCGCCACCAGTTGGTCGGACATGGCCATGAATTGCACCGGGCTGACGGTTTCGGCCCGGTCGGTGGGCGCCACCCCCAGCGCATCCCAATCGATGTCGGCCGCCCAGTCGGCCAGCACCCGCCGCAGCATCTTGCGCCGCTGCGCAAAGGCGCGGGTCACGACCGCGGCAAAAGCCTGCTCACTGCGCGGACGCGGCCGGTCGGCGGGCAGGGGGATCATGCGCACCACCGAAGACATGACCTTGGGCGGCGGGTCGAAAGCCTCGGGCGGGACGTCGAACAGCTTTTCCATGGCATAGCGCGCCTGGAGCATGACGGACAGCCGGCCGTAATCGCCCGAACCAGGTTCGGCCACCATGCGGTCGATGACTTCACGCTGCAGCATGAAATGCTGGTCGCGCACGGCATCGGCATGCGCGGCCAGATGAAACAGCAGAGGGCTGGAAATGTTGTAGGGCAGATTGCCGACGATGCGCAGCATATCGCCCAGCGCGCTGAAATCCACACTGAGGGCATCGGCTTCGATGACTGCCAGGCGCTGCGCCGGCCAGGCATTGCGCAGCCTGCCCGCCAGATCGCGGTCGAGTTCGATGACGGTGAGCCGCGCCACCGATTCCAGCAGCGGCGCGGTGAGCGCGGACAGGCCGGGGCCGATTTCGATCATCGGATCGTCGGCCATCGGACGAATGGCGCGGACGATCTGCTCGATCACCGCCTCGTCCACCAGGAAGTGCTGGCCGAAACGCTTGCGTGCCTGATGCGCCATGCTCAACGCCGCTGCGAACCGCGATTCTGCTGCGGATCGAGGCGGTTCTCGATATATGCCCGGCCCTGGAGTTCGCTGATCCATTGTTCCACCGCCGGCTCGATGCGGCGCTGGAACAGGATCTGGCGGGCCTGCATGCGCTGGAAGTCCTGGCCCATGTCCTGATTGCGGCGCTCCAGCACCTCGATGAGGTGCCAGCCGAAAGGCGATTTGACCGGCTCGCTGATCTCGCCCGGCCGCAGGCCGTTCATGGCCTGCTCGAAAGCCGGCACCGTCTCGCCGGGCGACAGCCAGCCGAGATCGCCGCCCTGCGGCGCCGTGCCGTCGTCGGAATGTCGGCGCGCCAGTTCCTGGAAGGGTTCGCCGCTCAGCACGCGATCACGCAGGTGGCGGATACGCTGCTCGGCCTGTTCGTCGGAAGTGATCTGGTTGGTGCGCACCAGGATATGGCGGGCATGGGTCTGCGTCACGATCATCGGCCCCTGCTCCATCGGTATCTGGTTCTGCGGCGCCGCCGACATGTCGGGCGCGGCGGGCCGCCGGGCGGCCTGCGGCTCTTCACCCAATGTCAGCACTTTCAGAATATGGAAGCCCTGGCCGCTGCGGACGATGCCGGACACCTGCCCCACGTTCAGGCCGCGCGCCGCCTCGATGAACAGGTCGGGCCAGCCCTCGACGGGCCTCACGCCCAGCACGCCGCCATCGAGCGCCTGGGGGCCGTCGGATGAAGAAGCCGCCAGGCCGGCGAAGTCGGCGCCGGCCCGCAGCTTGGCCAGCAGATCTTCGGCGCGCTGCTGGAGCCGGTTCACTTCGCCCGATGAAGCCGATTCAGGCACGGCCACCAGAATCTGCGCGAG
>Ga0172382_10007176_pt1 | contig 15903 bp, 9 predicted proteins | sample Leawel138RmetaG_FD_122245 | JGI IMG/M metagenome (GOLD analysis project Ga0172382, IMG submission 122245) | Leachate microbial communities from a municipal landfill in Southern Ontario, Canada - Leachate well 138R metaG | ecosystem: Engineered > Solid waste > Landfill > Unclassified | place...
CCGGAATAGGTGTGCTCGGCGGTGAAGCGCACCTCGATGAATTCGATCGCCTGGATGTCGCAATCGTTGACCACGAGCGAATCGCTGACGGCGTCGGCGAGGCTGTTGTCGGGGATCGGAAGCCCGGGGTTGCGGGCCTCGAACTGGCAGGACTTCTGCTCCGCGCTGCCGCCGACCGTCGCCCAGCCGGGGGCCGCCGCCACGGCCGCCGCGGCGTCGACGGTGCCGAAACCGAATTCCGGGTGGTGCCACAGCCCGAAATTCTCGCTCCAGCCGGCGTTGTCGGGCGAATTGCGCCGGGCGGTGCTGGCGAGGATCAGTTGCACATCACGCCAGCTGAGCTGCGGGTTGGCCTGCAGCATCAGGGCAACGGTTCCCGAGACCATCGGCGAGCTTGCCGAGGTGCCGGTGAAATCCCCGATGTAGCGGTTGTCCAGCCCCGTGGTGGTGATCGCGCTGCGGGTATTGCTCGACGGTGCGCAGACCAGCACGTTGGCGCCGGTTTCACCGTACCAGGGCCGCTCGCCATTGTCGTCGACCGCGCAGACGGTGATCTGGCCACGCTTGTTCACATAGCCGTCGAAGTTGGCATTGTCCCTGACGAATCCCCCGTTGCCTGCCGGAAAGACGAAGATCGATCCGAGCCCGTCCCGGCCGTGGGCGAGCCCCTGCTCGATCGTGTTGTCGAAGCTCGCATCCGACGGCCAGAGGGCGCCGCCGTCGGGCGAGCCCCAGCTGTTGGCGTAGATCGCGTTGACCCGGCGCTGGTAGCCGAGCGCATGCGCGATGTCGGCATCCATGTTGGTCGAGAGCGGATTGAGGCCGACCATCGAAGCCGCCGGCGCCACGCCGGCGCCGCCGATCGCGTTGCCGCCGCGCGCCGCGACGATCCCGGCGACCGCGGTGCCATGCACGTTGCCGGCGCCGCAGGGCAGGGGGTAGTCGCTGCCGAAATGCTCGCCGGGCCGGTAGTTGAAGCTGCCGCCGGCCACGACGTTGGGCAGCAGGTCTTCATGGACGACTTCGATGCCGCTGTCGACGATGGCCACCCGTACCCCCGTGCCATCGGCTTGCGCCCAGGCGTCGGTGATGCGCAGGTCCTCGCCCGGCGTCCCGCCGCTCTGGCCGGTATTGACGAGATGCCATAGCGAGTCGAGCAGCGGGTCGGGGCCGGTGCGTGGTTCGGGCGGATCCGTCAGGAAATACGCTTGCGCGCAGTCCGCCTCGTTCAGGCGCTGCGTATCCGCCCGGTCGCCCCCGCCTCCGCTTCCGCAGGCGGCCAGGATGAGCGACGCACAGGCGACAAGGGCGGCCGACAGGCCTTGCGGGACTTGGGGCATCGAGCTTGGGGCTGGCTGGTCCGGATGCCGAAGTGTAAGGGTTTTGGGCCCGGTCCATCGCGCCTGCGTCGGCCAGGCCAGCGGAAGGCGCTTGCCGATCGGGTCCGGCGCCGGTTGCTATCATCCCTGCGATCGAACATCCGCCCAGGCTCGCCTTCCGGGTGAGCCCTCCATCCCTTCTTCCTGGAACGTCCATGCCCCGCATCCAGACCCTGCTCGTGGCCAACCGTTCGGAGATCGCGATCCGCGTGATGCGCGCCGCGGCCGAGATGGGTATCCGGACCGTCGCGATCTATTCGCACGAGGACCGCTTCTCGCTGCATCGCTTCAAGGCCGACGAAAGCTACCAGGTCGGCGACGGCAAGAAGCCCCTGCAGGCCTACCTCGATATCGACGACATCATCCGGGTCGCCCGACTCGCGAAGGCCGATGCGATCCATCCGGGTTACGGCTTCCTGTCGGAGAACCCGGATTTCGCACGCGCCTGCCGCAAGGCCGGCATCGTCTTCGTTGGTCCCGACCCCGAGGTCATGACCACCCTGGGCAACAAGGTCTCGGCCCGCAATGCGGCGGTCGCCGCCGGGGTCCCGGTCATGCCGGCCACGCCGCCGTTGCCGCGCGACACCGGGGAGGCGAAGCGACTCGCGGCCGAGGTCGGCTACCCCCTGATGCTCAAGGCGAGCTGGGGCGGCGGCGGTCGCGGCATGCGCGTGATCGAGAGCGAGGCCGAGCTCGAGCCGCAGATCGAGGTGGCCCGCCGCGAGGCGGCCGCGGCCTTCGGCAACGACGAGGTCTACCTGGAGAAGCTGGTGCGCCAGGCTCGCCATGTCGAGGTCCAGCTGCTCGGCGACAAGCACGGCAACCTGGTGCACCTGTTCGAGCGCGACTGCTCGGTGCAGCGGCGCAACCAGAAGGTGGTCGAGCGTGCCCCGGCGCCGTATCTCGACGATGCGACCCGCGGCGCCCTGTGCGATGCGGCGCTGGCCCTGGGCAGGGCGGTGGGCTACAGCAATGCCGGCACGGTCGAGTTCCTGATGGATGCCGACAGCGGCGAGTTCTATTTCATCGAAGTCAATCCCCGCATCCAGGTCGAGCATACCGTGACCGAGGAGGTCACCGGGATCGACATCGTCAAGGCGCAGCTCTCGATCGCGCACGGCGCCCGGATCGGCACGGCCGATTGCCCGGTGCCGCTGCAGGCGGACATCCGGCTCAACGGCCACGCGCTGCAATGCCGGGTGACCACCGAGGATCCCGAGAAGAACTTCACCCCCGACTACGGCCGCATCCAGGCCTATCGCAGCGCCTCGGGATTCGGCATCCGGCTCGATGGCGGCACCGCCTATTCCGGCGCGGTGATCACGCCCTACTATGATTCGCTGCTGGTCAAGGTGACCGCCTGGGCGCAGCGCGCCGACGAGGCGATCCGGCGCATGGACCGGGCCCTGCGGGAGTTCCGCATCCGCGGCGTGGCGACCAACCTGCAGTTCGTCGAGAACGTCATCAAGCATCCGGATTTCATCGCCGGGCGGATCACCACCCGTTTCATCGACGACACACCGGAGCTTTTCCGCTTCGCCAAGCCGCGCGACCGTGCCTCGCGGCTGCTGCGCTACATCACCGACGTCACGGTCAACGGCCATCCGGACATGGCCGGGCGGACCGCGCCCGATCTCACGCACTACCACCTGGCGCTGCCGGCGGTCGATGTCGCCGGCCCGGTGCCGGCGGGCAGCCGCGATCGACTGCGCGAGCTGGGACCGGAGAAGTTCGCCCGGTGGATGCTCGACGAGCCGCGGGTGCTGCTCACCGACACCTCGATGCGCGACGCCCATCAGTCGCTCTTCGCCACCCGGATGCGAACCATCGACATGGCGCGGATCGCGCCGTACTACGCCCGCCTGCTGCCCGGCCTGTTCTCGGTCGAATGCTGGGGCGGCGCCACCTTCGACGTGGCGATGCGCTTCCTCAAGGAGGATCCCTGGCAGCGGCTCGGCGAACTGCGCGAGGCGATGCCCAATCTCCTGCTGCAGATGCTGCTGCGCGGCAGCAATGCCGTCGGCTATACCAACTACGCCGACAACGTCGTGCGGCACTTCGTCGCGCAGGCCGCGCGCAGCGGGGTCGATCTCTTCCGTGTCTTCGACTCGCTCAACTGGGTCGAGAACATGCGGGTATCGATCGATGCGGTGCGCGAAGCGGGCGCGCTGTGCGAGGGCGCGATCTGCTATACCGCCGATCTCTTCGATACGTCGCGACCCAAGTACGACCTGGCCTACTACGTGGGGATCGCGAAGCAGTTGCGCGCGGCCGGCGTCAATGTGCTGGGCATCAAGGACATGGCGGGCGTCTGTCGTCCGCGCGCCGCCGAACTGCTCGTGCGCACCCTGAAGGAGGAAACCGGGCTGCCGGTGCACTTCCATACGCACGACACCAGCGGGATCTCCGCGGCGTCGGTGCTGGCGGCGATCGCCGGCGGCGCCGATGCGGTCGACGGCGCGATGGACGCGATGAGCGGACTCACCTCCCAGCCCAATCTCAATGCGATCGTCGCCGCGCTCGAGGGCTCGCCGCGCGATCCGGCCGCCCCCGGCGGCGTCGACCCGGAAGCGATGCGCGAGATCGCCCACTACTGGGAAGGTATCCGCAGGCTCTACGCCCCGTTCGAGTCGGACATCCGCTCGGGTACCGCCGATGTCTATCGCCACGAGATGCCGGGCGGACAGTACACCAACCTGCGCGAGCAGGCCCGCTCGATGGGCCTCGACCATCGCTGGCCCGAGGTGGCCCGCGCCTATGCCGAGGTCAACCGGCTGTTCGGCGACATCGTCAAGGTGACGCCGACTTCGAAGGTGGTCGGCGATCTCGCGATCTTCATGGTCGCCAACGACCTCGAGCCTTCGGAGGTGGTCGACCCGGCGCGCGAGATCGCGTTTCCCGAATCGGTGGTGGCGCTGTTTCGCGGCGAACTCGGCTTTCCTCCCGACGGATTCCCGCAGGCCCTGGCGCGCAAGGTCCTGCGCGGCGATCCGCCCGAACCCTACCGGCCCGGCGACCGGATCGCGCCGGTCGATCTCGGCGCGGCGCGCGCCGAAGCCGAGAAGGCGGCCGAGCGCCAGGTGTCCGAGACCGAGTTCTGCTCCTACCTGATGTATCCGAAGGTCTTCCAGGACTACGCCGAGCACCGGCGTACCAATGGCGACGTCAGCCGCCTGCCCACGCAGGCATTCTTCTACGGAATGCGCGAGCGTGACGAGATCGCGGTCGAGATCGACCAGGGCAAGACCCTGGTGATCCGGATGCAGGGCACGGCGCCGGCCGAGGACGAGGGCGGCGTACGGGCCTTCTACGAACTCAACGGCCAGCCGCGCACCTCCCGCGTGCAGGAGGCGGGGGCGAAGCAGGCGCCACGGCGGGCGCGCGCCGATCCCGAGGATCCGGACCATGTCGCCGCCCCGATGCCGGGCATGATCGTCACCGTGTCGGTCAAGCCGGGCCAGCGGGTCGGCGCCGGCGATCCGCTGCTGTCGATCGAGGCGATGAAGATGGAGACGCAGATCCGGGCCGAGCGCGACTGCACCGTGAAGGCGCTGCATGTGAAACCGGGCGAAACAGTGGAGGCACGGGATCTCCTGCTCGAGATCGAGTGAGCGCCCTTGATGAAAACCGCAGTAGTGATGGCGGAAAAGCTTAAGTAGAGTAAGCATTGTCCGATCGATGCGCCCCGGCGCGAACGACGAGAGCGTGCCGTCCCTGAGCACGCCCAACGGAGGATGACAATGCTCAGCAAGTTCGTACGCGCCGGCCTGGTCGGGCTGGCGATCGCGGCCGCCCAGGCGCCCGCGCAGGCGGCCGAGGTCACGCTGCGGCTGCATCAGTTCCTGCCGCCGCAGGCCACCATCCCGCGGATGGCGATTAAGCCCTGGGCCGAGAAGATCGAGAAGGAATCCGAGGGCCGCATCGAGATCCGGCAGTTCCATGCGATGCAGCTGGGCGGCACGCCCGGCACGCTCTACGACCAGGCCAAGGACGGCGTGGTCGACATCATCTGGACGGTGCTCGGCTACACGCCGGGACGTTTCCCGAAGGCGGAGGTCTTCGACCTGCCCTTCATGGTGACGACGGCCGAGGCCACTTCGCAGGCTTTCCACGCCTTCTACGAGAAGCACCTGACCGACGAGTTCAAGGACGTCAAGGTCCTGGCGGTCCATACGCACGGTCCCGGCCTGCTGCATTCCAAGCAGCCCATCGAGAAGCTCGAGGACATGCGTGGCGTCAAGATCCGCGGCGGCTCGCGCGTCATCAACGACATGCTCGACAAGCTCGGCTCGACACCGGTCGGCATGCCGGTGACCGGGGTTTCGGAAGCGCTGTCCAAGGGCGTGATCGATGCCACCACGATTCCCTGGGAAGTGACCATCGCCTTCAAGGTGCCGGAGCTCGTCGAGAACCACACCGGCTTCGCCGGCGGCCATGGCCTGTACACCGCCACCTTCGTGTTCGCGATGAACCAGGCGAGCTACGACAAGCTGCCCGATGACCTCAAGAAGGTGATCGACGACAACTCCGGGATCGAACTGGCGGCCGCGTTCGGCCGGGCCATGGATGCCGGCGACGAGGTCGGCATCGAGTTCGCGCGAAAACTCGGCAACAACATCATCACCCTCGATGATGCCGAGACGAAGCGCTGGCAGGATGCGGCGCAACCGGTGATCGACGACTGGACCAAGGCCGCCGATGCCGCCGGCATCGAAGGCACCGTCCTCTATCGGGACGCGGTCGAACTCGTCCGCAAGTACGGCGCGCAGTAGCGGGCCGGGCCGGCCGGGCTGGTGATGGCTGCGCTTTTCCCGATCGCGCCGGGCGCCGAGCGCCGGGCAGAGCGATGGGTGGAGACCATGTCGTCGATGCTGGCCCGGACCGGCGGCCTTGCCCTTCTCCTGGTCACCGTTGTCGCGGTGCTCAGCATCGTGGGGCGGCTGCTGATCGACATCGGCCTGGGGCCGGTGCCGGGCGACTTCGAGATCGTCCAGGCGGGCTGCGGCTTCGCGGTCTGCGCCTTCCTGCCCCTGTGCCAGCTCCGGCGCGGTCATGTCACCGTCGACATCCTCTATACCGGGCTGGCTCCCGGCTGGTCGGCCTGGGCATCGCTCGCGGGCAACATCCTCATGACGGCGGCCAGCGCGCTGCTGCTCTGGCGCCTCTGGGTCGGGATGCTCGAGAAGTTCGCCAACGGCGAGACCACCTTCATTCTCGGCATGCCGGTCTGGTGGATGTACTCGGTCTGCACGATCGGGCTTACCGCGGCGGTGCTCGCCAGTGCCTACACCGTCTGGCGCAGCATCAACGCGATCGCCTCACGGCAGTGGGCGCGGGCATGAACCTCGCGCAGCCAGCGGCGGCCGGGAAGGGCGGCCCGCGATGAGCGATCTCGCACTCGGCGCCTGGTCCTTCCCGATGCTGATGCTGGCGATCTTCCTGCGGGTGCCGATCGGCCTGGCGATGTTGTTGTTCGGCATCTTCGGCACCTGGCTCGTGGTCGGCAGCTGGGTGCCGGTGCTCTCGCAGCTCAAGTCCTCGACCTTCGACACCTTCTCGAGCTATTCGTTCTCGATCATCCCGCTGTTCCTGCTGATGGGGCAGTTCGCGACCCGTGGCGGAATGTCCAATGCCCTGTTCTCCGCGGCGGCCGGCTGGCTCGGTCATCGCAAGGGCGGGGTCGGCATGGCGGCGATCGGCGCCTGCGCCGGATTCGGCGCCATCTGCGGTTCCTCGCTCGCAACCGCCGCGACCATGGGCAAGGTGGCCTTGCCGGAGCTGCGCCGCTACGGCTACGCCGATTCGCTCGCAACCGGATGCCTCGCCGCCGGCGGCACCCTCGGGGTGCTGATCCCGCCTTCGGTGGTGCTCGTCATCTACGCGATCCTCGCCGAGGAGAACATCGCGAAGCTCTTCACCGCCGCGATCATCCCCGGCATCCTCGCGGCGCTGATGTACATGGCGACGATCGGCATCTACGTGCGCCTTCGTCCGGGCTCGGCGGGCGAGACCGAGCCGGTGCCGATGGCCGAGAGGATCGCGCGGATGCGCAAGGTCTGGCCGGTCGTGATGGTCTTCCTTCTCGTGATCGGGGGCATCAACTTCGGCTGGTTCACCCCGACCGAGGGTGCGGCGGTGGGCGCGGCGGCCACCGGCCTGATCGCCGCGGCCAACGGCGGCCTCGACCGGCGCGGCATGTGGGAGTCGATCGAGGAGACGGCAATCGCGACGGCGATGATCTTCTTCATCATCTTCGGCGCCGGCGCCTACAACACCTTCCTCGCCTTCACGCAGTTGCCGATGGAAGTCGCCGGATGGATCGCCGAGCGTGGCTACAGTCCCTATGGGGTCCTGGCCCTGATCCTGGCCTGCTACATGGTCTTCGGCTGCTTCATGGATTCGTTGTCGATGATCCTGCTGACCATCCCGATCTTCCTGCCCATCGTCACCAGCCTCGACTACGGCCTGCCCAGCGCCGAGTTCGCGATCTGGTTCGGCATCCTGGTGCTCGTGGTCGTCGAGATGGGACTGATCACGCCGCCGGTGGGGATGAACCTGTTCGTCATCAATTCGGTGGCCGGCAACGTACCGATGGCGGCCACCTTCCGCGGGGTGCTGCCCTTCGTCGCGACCGACGTGCTGCGCATTTCCCTCCTGGTCCTGTTCCCGGGACTTTCCCTCTGGCTGGTGAGGATGCTGTGAGCAACGGCCTCGCGCCCCGTTCCGCCGATGCTCCCCTGGACGAGTCGGCGGTCGGGCATATCGTGGGCTATCTCGTCGCGCGGGCGCGAACCCCGTTGCGGCGCCTGTATTTCGAGCGGATCGGCGATGTCCACGGCTTGCGTCCCGTCGAATTCACCGTCCTGATGCTGGCCTGGACCAACAAGGATGTGACGCTCAAGCGGCTGACCCAGACGCTGAGCGTGACCGCGCCCAACATCACCGTGGTGATCGACCGACTCGAGGCGCGGGGTCTCGTCAAGCGGATTCGCAGCCAGGCCGACCGGCGCTCGATGATGATCCACGTGCAGCCTGCCGGCGAACGTATCGCACGCGAGGCCGGCGAGATTTCGCGCACGATGGAGGACCCGGCGCTGGCGATGCTCTCGCCGGCCGAGCGCCGCAGCCTGGTCGCCATGCTCATGCGGGTGATCGAGGGTTCGCGCTGACCCGGCATCGCCGGCGATCGACGCCGGATCGTTGCGGCGAAACCCGTGCGACTCGGCCTTGCCTATGCCGCGCTGATCGCGTCGGCCCGCCCGTCGCGCTCCAGGTGCGGAATATGGTTGAAGGACAGCAGCCGGAAGCGTCCGCCGCCCGCGATCAGTTCGCAGATGCCGGTGTTGCGGTACTGCAGGTTGAGTTCGATGGCGGTGGCCGGCGGCGCGCCGAGCAGGTCGGCCACCGCGCGGCAGATCGCACCGCCCGAACTGACCACCAGGATGCGGTCCTCGCGTCCGGTGTCCTGCGCCGCGGCGGCCAGGCCGGCAGCGATCCGCACACCGAACTCGGCCCAGGTTTCGGGCACGTCGTCCAGGCCGGTATCGGCCCAGTGGTTCATCGCATGACGAAAGGTCTGCCAGTAGTCCTTGTAGTCGGCGCGCTGGTGCTCGATGGGTGAGCGGCCCATGGTGAATGCCGAGTAGATCGGGCCGGCATGGTATTCGTCGAAGCCGGGATGGACGATGGGCTCGACGGTCTCGCCCATGGCGGCCAGGATGCCGGTGGCGGTATCGCGCTGGCGAGCGAGCGTGCCGCAGAGCACCCTCGAGAAGCGCAGGCCGCGCTCGGCGAAGTATTCGCCCAGCCAGCGCGACTGCTGATGGCCGAGTTCGGAGAGACGGTCATAGTCTTCGCTGCCGAAGGACGCCTGGCCATGGCGCACGAGATGGATCAGGGACATCGGTGGTCCGAATGAAGCGGGAACGGGCCCCGATTATCCCGAATCCCGCCAATGGCGTCCCGGCGCCGCCGCGGGCCGGCTCTTGCGCTATGCTTGAACCACGCGGAGCCCGATGGATCGGATCCGCACAACGGAGACGAAGGGAAACGATGTTGCATCCCAGCCTGCATGCCCGCAATGCCCCCGAGCGGATCGCCTACCGCATGGCCGAATCCGGCGAAACCGTCAGCTATGGCCAGCTCGACGCCGCCTCGAATCGGTTCGCCCAGCTGCTGCGCGCGAGCGGTGTCGGTCCGGGCGAGCATATCGCCCTGATGGTCGAGAACCATCCGCGCTTCTACGAGATCTGCTGGGGCGCGCAGCGCTCGGGCGTGATATTCACCGCGATCAGCACCCGGCTCAGCGCCGAGGAAGCCGCCTACATCGTCAACGACTGTGGCGCGAAGCTGTTCGTGGGCTCGATGAAGCTCGCCGAAGTCTGCGCGAAGCTGCCGGCGCTCGCTCCCGGCGTGGGTCGCTGGCTGATGCTCGATGGCACGATCGACGGCTTCGAATCCCTCGAGGCGGTGATGTCCGTCCAGTCGGCGACGCCCGTCGCCGACGAGATGGCCGGCAGCGACATGCTCTATTCATCCGGTACGACCGGCCGGCCCAAGGGCGTGAGCATGCCCTTCGAGCGCGAGCCGATCGACGCGGGCTCGCCGCTGATCGAAGTCAGTCGCAAGCTCTACGGCATGGACGGGAACACCGTCTACCTGTCGCCGGCGCCGCTCTACCATGCCGCGCCGCTGCGCTTCAACATGACGGTGATGCGCCTGGGTGGCACCAGCGTGATCATGGAGAGCTTCGATCCCCAGCGTTATCTCGAACTCGTCGAGCAGCACCGCATCACGCACACGCAGCTGGTGCCGACGATGTTCGTGCGCATGCTCAAGTTGCCCGAGGATGTCCGCGCCCGCTACGACGTCTCGTCGCTCAGGTGCGCGGTCCATGCCGCGGCGCCCTGTCCGGTGCCGGTCAAGCAGCAGATGATCGAATGGTGGGGGCCGGTGCTCTGGGAGTACTACGCCGGCACCGAAGGCAATGGCATGACCCTGGTGAATTCCTCCGACTGGCTGGCGCATCCCGGTACCGTCGGTCGCGCGGTGCTCGGCAAGCTGCGGATCTGCGACGACGACGGCAATGAGCTGCCGGTCGGCGAGCAGGGCACCATCTACTTCTCGGATGGCCGCCCCTTCAAGTACCACAACGATCCCGAGAAGACGGCGCAGTCGATGAACGAGCACGGCTGGACCACGCTCGGCGATGTCGGCTATGTCGACGAGGAGGGTTTCCTGTACCTCACCGACCGCAAGGCCTTCATGATCATCTCGGGTGGGGTGAACATCTATCCCCAGGAGGCCGAGAACATCCTCGTGATGCATCCGAAGGTTGCCGATGTCGCGGTGTTCGGTATCCCGCACGAGGAGTTCGGCGAGGAGGTCAAGGCGGTTGTGCAGCCGCGCGACATGCGCGATGCCACGCCGGAGTTCGAGGCCGAACTGGTCGCCTGGTGCCGCGAGCGACTCGCCCACATCAAGTGCCCGAAGTCGATCGACTTCGAGCAGGAGCTTCCGCGCGCGCCCACGGGCAAGCTGTACAAGCGCGAGCTTCGCAATCGCTACTGGGAAGGCCGCAGCGCCCGGATCTAGCGGTGGCAGGAAATGCACAAGAAATGGGGTCAGACTCCATTTCAGAATGAAATGGAGTCTGACCCCATTTCTTGACCCGATTTTCTATATGGCGCCGGCCTTGCGCAGGCGGTCGATGGCGGCCGCATCGTAGCCGATATCGGCGAGGATCTCGTCGGTATGCTCGCCCAGGATCGGCGCCCGCCTGCGAATTCCGGTATCGGCATCGGAGAGCTTCACCGGCACCGCGGCCACCGGCGCGGGATGCCGCAGGCCGGGGAACTCGGTAGGGTGGAGCAGGCCGAGGGCGGCTGTCTGGGGATGGTCGAGCGCCTGCTGGGCCGAGAGTACCGGCCCGGAGGGGATCTTCGCCTCGCCGAGCGTGCGTATGACCTCGTCGGTATCGCGCTGCGCGCACCATTCGCGCATCGCCTCGTCGATCGGACCGGCGTTGCGCCCGCGGGCGTCGTCGTCCTCGAAGCGCGGATCCTCGAGCATCGCTTCCTGGCCGACGAGCCGGGCCCAGCGGCGGAACAGCGGATGGCCGACGACCTGCACGAGCACGGCACCGTCGCGCGTGGGATAGATGTTCACCGGCGCCGCGGTCTGGCCACGATTGCCGGTGGGGCGCCGGTCGGCCTGGATGGTCGCCTGCTCGATCAGCATGCTGTTGGTGGTCGCCAGGGCGGTTCCGAGCAGCGAGCCGGTGACCTGCTGGCCCCGGCCGGTCTGCTGGCGGGCCATCAGTGCGCCCATGGTGCCGAAGGCGCAATGCAGGGCGGTGCCGAAGTCGACCCAGTTGACGGCGGCCCGATAGGGCTCGCCCGGCTGGCCGGTCATGTAGACGGCTCCCGACATCGCCTGGCCGACGCCGTCGAAGCCGACATAGCCGGCCATCGGACCGGCCGGTCCGTAGGCGGAGCTGGTGGTGAGGATGATGCGCGGATTGATGGCGGCAAGGCTGGCGTAGTCGATGCCCATGGAGACGAGGGTCGCGGCCGGGAGGTTCGCCACCACGACATCGGCGCGCTCGACGAGCCGCCGGACGATCTCGCGGCCCTCGGGGCTGGCCGGATCGAGTGTCATCGACCGCTTGTTGCGGTTCATCTGCAGGAACAGCGCGCCTTCGCCGGTCTCGGAAACCGGGGTGACGAAACGGTCCTCGCTGCCGCCGCGCTTGTCGATGCGGATGACATCGGCGCCGAACTCGGCGAGCAGGGCCGCGCAATACGGCCCCGCGATGTAGCGGCCGAAGTCGAGCACCTGGATGCCGGCCAATGGTCCAGCCATACCCTGTTCCTCCTGAACGAATCCGGGGGAGTCTAGCAGGAGAAGAAAATGGGGTCAGACACGATATTCGGTACCGAATATCGTGTCTGACCCCATTTTCTGGGCGTCGCGTGCCGGTTCTCAGCGACCGGCGCCGCCGGCGTAGGCGATCGGCTCGTCCTCGTGCGCGATGCGGGCCCGGATATGGGCGAGCGCCTCCTCGACCTGGTCGACGAGGATCAGGCAGACATCGCCCGGACCGATGCGGGACAGCGCGATGTCGATGGCGCGGAATTCGCCCTGGACTTCGATCACTTCTCCGCGCGCCCGGTCGCCGAGGCCTTCGCGCAAGAGGCCGATCACCTCGCCATCGACCCGTCCGCGCTGGCACTGGTCCTCGTAGAGGACGAAGTCGTCGAAGCAGCCTGCGAGTTGCTCCGTCTGGCCGCGGATGTCCTGGTCGCGGCGATCGCCGGCGCCACTGATCACCACGCTGCGCCGGCGCGCCTCCATCGACTGTACCGCATCGACCAGTGCGGCCATGGCATCGATGTTGTGGCCGTAGTCGGCGATCACGGTGGCGCCGTACCAGTCGAGGCAATTGAAGCGGCCCGGCGCATTCTGGTTCTCGTTGTCGAACTGCTCGAGCGCGCCTTGCACCTTGCCCCAGTCCAGGCCGAGCGCCCAGGCGGCGCCGACCGCCGCAAGCACATTGTCGACCTGGAAGGGGATCCGGCCGCCGCCGGTCACCGGGATCCGCGCCATGTCGATGACGCCGTGCCAGCTGCCGGACCGGGCGATGATGCGATCGTCCTCGACATGCAGGGTGCGCTCGCCGCGGGCCCGATGGGTGACGAGCACGGGATGTTCGCCATCGCGGGCGAAGAAGATCACTTCGCCCGGGCAGTGGGCGGCCATCGCGGCCACGCGCGGATCGGCGGCGTTGAGCACGGCGGTGCCGTGGTCGGCGACATGATCGACGATCACCCGCTTGACGGCGGCGAGTTCGTCGACGGTGTCGATGTGGTTCAGCCCGAGGTGGTCGCCCTGGCCGATGTTGGTCACGATGGCGACATCGCAGCGATCGAAGGCGAGGCCTTCGCGCAGCAGGCCGCCGCGGGCGACCTCGAGAACGGCGGCGTCGGCATCCGGATGCATCAGGACACTGCGCGCGCTGCGCGGGCCGCTGCAGTCGCCGGTGTCGATGACATGGCCGTCGACGTACACGCCATCGGTTCCGGTGAAGCCGACCCGTCGGCCGGTCGCCGCGAGGATCGCCGCGGCCAGCCGCACCGTGGTGGTCTTGCCGTTGGTTCCGGTGACCGCGACCAGGGGGATGCGGGCCTTGTCGCCGGGTCGGAACATCGCATCGATGATGGCTTCGCCGACCGGGCGTGGCTTGCCGGCGGAAGGCGAGAGATGCATGCGCAAGCCCGGTGCGGCATTGACCTCGAGAAAGCAGCCGCCGGTTTCGGACAGTGGCCGGCCGAGGGTCTCGGCGACGACATCGATGCCGCAGATATCGAGGCCCACCGCCTGGGCGGCGTCGACCGCGCGCGCCGCGACCTCGGGGTGGATCTCGTCGGTGACATCGGTCGCCGAGCCTCCGGTGCTGAGGTTGGCGTTGTCGCGCAGCACGACGCGAACCCCGGCCGGCAGGACCGAGTCCGGTGCGAATCCCTGCAGGCCGATGCGGGCGATCGCGATTTCGTCGAGGCGGATCCGGGTCAGCGAGGTGGCATGGCCGTCGCCGCGGCGCGGATCGGCATTGACCCGGGCGACGAGTTCGGCAACGGTGTGCCGGCCGTCGCCGATCACGCACGGCGGGTCGCGGCGGGCGGCGGCGACGACCCGGTTGCCGACGACGAGGATCCGGTAGTCGTGGCCGGGCACGTAACGCTCCACGATGACGTCATCGTCGTAGCGCCGCGCGGCGGCGAAGGCGGCGGCGATTTCCTCGCGGGTTTCGGCGCCGACCGTCACGCCCTTGCCCTGGTTGCCGTCGCGCGGCTTGACCACGATGGGCAGGCCTATCGTCCCGGCAAGCGCCCAGGCGTCGTCGGCATCGGTACAGGAGCGGCCGGACGGCACCGGTACACCGGCGGCCGACAGCAGCTGCTTGGTGAGTTCCTTGTCCTGGGCGATGGTTTCGGCGATCGCGCCGGTCCGGTCGGTTTCGGCCGCCTGGATCCGGCGTTGGCGGCTGCCCCAGCCGAACTGCACCAGGCTGCCTTCGGTCAGGCGCCGGTACGGGATGCCACGGGCCAGGGCGGCGGAGACGATGGACCCGGTGCTGGGCCCGAGGCGCAGGTCCTCGTCGAGTTCATGCAGCCGGGCGAGCGCGGCCCCGACATCGAAGGGGGTGTCGTCACGCGCTGCGATGCACAGCGCCGCGGCGAACTCCATGGCTTCGAGGCCGACGGTTTCCTCGGTGTACTCGACCACGACGTGGAAGACGCCGGGCTCGGCCGTCGGCACGGTACGCGAGAAGGACACCGGGCAGCCGGCCTGCGCCTGCAGTCCCAGCGCCGCGAGCTCGAGCAGTTGCGCCATGCCGAGGTCGCGCTGGTCGGGGTAGCCGCGCAGGGGGCCGATGCCCCGGAATCGCTCGCTGATCCGGGATTCGATCCCGGGCAGCATGCACAGGGAAAGTTCCGCCGCGTCGCAAAGCACGGTTGTCTCGATCGCGGTTCGCGAGGTCCACCGGTTGGGGCCGCGCAGGATACGGGTTCGCTGGATTTCCATCGTCGTTCTTCTGGTTCGGTCAGCGCGCCGTCGTGGCCACCGACAGGTACGGCCTGGTGCCGCGTTCGTCCGGCCTGTCGGTTTCCCGATCGGCATCGAAGGTGTCGAATCCGGTGCGCACCACTTCGGGCGGGATGCCGAGTGCGACGGCGCAGGCGGCAGCCGCGACCGCCGTCGCGATATCGACCTCGCGCCGCTCGCAGCGCGCCAGGGTCGATGGCTCCAGCAGGACGACCTCGTGGCCGTTGCCGGCGAGAACGAGCCGGCCGTCGCGTGGATGGACCGCCTGGCCGCCATCGCGGCAGTGCCGGGCCAGGGCCGCCGAGTCCGGCGTGGTGCTGTAGAGGACCACCTCGCCATCGCAGAGCTCGATCATCGGGATCAGCCCGGGATCGTCCGCATTGAGGACCGCCGCTCCGCTGGCGAGCACCACGTCGACCTGGGTGCGCAACACGCGATAGACCTGCTCGGTGCTGGTGACGTCGAACTCCGCCAGTTCGGGCAGGACCTCGAGATCGGTGACCAGGCCCACCTGGCAGCGGTCGTAGGGCAGGCCGTCGGCGAGGATGTCGACGCTGCCGTGGGTGAATACCGCGCATTCGATGGTGGGATTCATCAGCAGCAGCGTGCCGGCGTCGTATCCGGCCGGAGCCTGGTGCTCGAGACGCCGTTCGCCGATGAAGAGTCCATCACCGCAGGCCAGGCCGACGCGGCGTCCCTGGAGCTGCATCAGCCAGGCGACCAGCCGCGCGATCCGGCTGGTGTCGCCGCTGCCGCTGATCCCGACGATCGGGATCCGTCCGTCGGCGCCGCGGGCGAACAGGTGTTCGACGATGGCCTCGCCGACCGGGCGCGGCGTGCCTTCGGCCGGGCGCAGGTGCATCAGCAGGCCCGGGCCCGCGTTGACTTCGACGATCGCGCCGGCCTGCTCGGCGAG
>Ga0172382_10007177_pt1 | contig 15902 bp, 15 predicted proteins | sample Leawel138RmetaG_FD_122245 | JGI IMG/M metagenome (GOLD analysis project Ga0172382, IMG submission 122245) | Leachate microbial communities from a municipal landfill in Southern Ontario, Canada - Leachate well 138R metaG | ecosystem: Engineered > Solid waste > Landfill > Unclassified | place...
CCCTCTGGAGATATGCACTTTTCACAGGGAATCCTGTATGATAATGAGAGTATGAGTAACTATTCAGTAGACTATTTTTTATTCGCAGAAAACGTATTGCCGGGCGAAAACGGCAAGCAAACCGTCGTTAATATATTCGATGAAATTTATGCACCAACTGCAAAGATTGGCTGGCTTTTTTTGAAGAAAGCACCGTCCAGTTCGATAATATTATCACCGATGGTGGGCTTGTCTGCCTTCGCCATCCCGAAGCGTGGGAGCGTATGAGTGAGCTGATTTATGAGCATCTACGCCCCGGCGGTGTCTTTTCACCGCGCGTTTATTTATCGACTGAAAACTCGCCAAAGGATCACTACGACAACCCGAACCTGGCGCGTTTTATCCCAAGCATCGCAGGCGTCGACGAGCACTGGATGACACAAGTAAAAACCAATCAAAGTTACCAAAACTACGACGTTGCCTACGCCTTTCCACCCCGCGAGGCAGTCCTGCGCACCTTTGGACAATTTGCCTTAAAAGGTGAATTTATTCCAACTTTTGAAGAAGGAGACCGGTTTGTCTCGTTTGCATTTCAGCGTGAAGTGATCGCAGCGCAGGAATAGAGTCTCACACCACGTCCGTCATGGTACTATAGATGTAGACCCATTTAAAAAGAAACACTCATGAAAATACTTTCGCTCAATGTCGCTCACGGAATGCTTGAGGCTAAACTCTTTGCCTACATTTCTCAGCATGCAACTACGACTGACGTATTCTGCTTTCAAGAGACCGACCCTGCAATTCGTGACCAAATTACAGAGCGCCTTTCCGACACTTTCATGTCATACCATGCCACGAAACAAAATGACGACGCGGAATATTTTGTATCGACCTACGTGCGGAAAGAACTCGCCGTACTTGAAACGCAGACACCGCTCGAAGCGATTGCCGGAGCGGGGAATGCCCTGAGTATCACCCTCAGTGAAGAAGGGAAGTCCATCACTATCTCGAATGTTCACGGCGCGCCGTACCCGGGACATAAACTTGATACTCCAGAGCGGCTCGCGCAGAGCCACGGCCTCCTCCAGTTTGCCGAAACGCGGCCCGAAACCCATGTTTTTATTGGTGATTTTAACCTTTTACCTGAAACCGAATCGGTGCAGGTGTTTAGCAAGCAAGGTTTCGATGATTTAATTAAACGGTTTAATATTCCGACTACACGAAACGCCGTTGCATGGGATAGATTCCCAGATAATAAACAGTTGTATGCCGATTATGCGTTTGTGCGGGGTGATGGTGATATCACGTATGATTTTTCAGTTGATGAGGATGTGGTGTCGGATCATTTACCGCTGCGGCTTGAGCTTGGGTGGCACGGAGTCGAAGAAGCGGTGATGCACGCCAGTATGAAAGTTACTCAACAGGCTTAGCTGCTGCGCTGCGCGAAAGGGAATTCAAAATTACAGGGGTGTAAACATTCGATAATTGCTTTTTATAAACATTTATGGTATAATACAAAATAATGTCCCTGCTGAATTCCATTGAGCTTCACCCCTTAACTCACGAAGATGTCGATGAATACTACGACCACTTCGATGCGAACCGTTCGCATTTAGCCAAACACGACTCACGACTTGCCCGTGAGTTTATGACTATTTCACAAGTAGCCGAAGAACTTTCACCTTTTAATGCAAAATATAAGCAACATTTTGCCATTCTAAAAGACGGCGAGTTCGCCGGGTCGGCATCCTTACTACTCCGTCGAAACCGGGAAGCAGAGATTGGGTATTGGGTCGATCGAAACCACCTCAGACGGGGTATCGCAACGGTGGCATGCCGAGCACTCATTAACCATGCTTTCATGGAGACTGACACGCGATACATCGAAGCGCTCATCGCCCCGGAAAATAAGGCAAGCATACGAACTATTGAGCGTGTCGGACTTCAGTACGACCGAGCGCTTGAAGAAGATTTAGTGTATGTGCTTGATGCGCGTAAGGTGGGGTGAGGTGGGGGTGTAGGGAGCTTCTAGGAAATAAATTGACTATCTAGCCACGAGTGACCGCGCGTTTGTTAACGCTTGAATAATTTCATCGCCCGAAACACCCACACTCGCGAATCGAACCAGAGGCAGCTGCGCCTCCCTAAAAATTCTCTCTACTTCAAGATCTCGCTCGACACGATCACGTCTATTGTGCGTAAAGTCATCAAGCTCAATTGCATACATTGGCTGAAGAGTTACTTTATCGCAAAGTACAAAATCTACCGACTTTCCATTAATATGGCGAAAGGCAATTCTCCAATCTTGCCCCTTCACCCGATGATCAAAAAGAGTGGACAAGTGTACCTGAGGAAAAACGAAGTAGCGTTCATCAACTATCAGGTTGAGCTTTTTAAAAAACTCAGCTTCGGTTCGTGACATAACCAAATCTTTCGTTGAGTAAGAATACTTATTATTTTTGAATACTTTTCGCTTTTCACTTCCACTTGAAAGTTTTACGCCGGCAATAATGACAACGGCAATAAAAATTACCACAAAAAGAACATAAGAGTTATCCATCTGTTCATACTATCAAGAAATAAATCACGAAGATAGCCTCAGGGTGCTTATGGCTCGAGGAGTTTGCTGTCCACACCCGACTCGTTCACGATTAAAGCCCAAGCTTCATCGGAACATCGCTCTCAAAGTGCCACTGGCACTTTTCGCCCAATCACGGGCCGTGACGGTATCTGCAAACACCTCATACTTAACCGAAGAAAAAACAGGCGATAAGTACCTGTTTTTTCCTTGGCTGGGGATGAGGGATTCGAACCCCCGATCACGGGACCAGAACCCGTTGCCTTACCGCTTGGCCAATCCCCAACGTACAGAGGGGATTATAGCATAAAAAACGCTCGTTTGGCTAGAGTTTCCAACCATTTGTACTTGCATGCAAAATGCTTGTGGTACAATATGCATATGCAAACCTTTCGCGCCTCTACTCGCCGCAACGGTTTTACTATCGTCGAACTTGTCGTCGTTATTGTTGTGATTGCCATCCTTACAACTATCATTACTTTGGGCCTCACCAAGTACCAAGCTTCAAGTCGTGACGCTCGCCGCGCCAGTAACGCAACTATTATTGCGACCGCCCTCGAGCAATACTTTAATAAAAACGGCGAATACCCTGGCTGTCCCGCAGTCACCGCGAACCCTTCGACTGTTACGAGCAATACGCTCGTAGGTATCGACCAAAGTGCACTTCTTACCCCAACCGTTGACACAAGCGTCGGAAACTCAATTCAATGTGACGACCTCACTTCTACAACGGAAGATGATATCTTCGCCTACGTCGGTGACTCGAGCGACGAATGCCAAATTGGCATCGCCTGCGCGTACTGGACGCTCAAATATCAAAATGAAGAAGATAACACGATTGACGAAATTCAAAGTCGCCACAAAACAACTATCGCTACCGTAGCAACACCAACTGGCCTCTCGGTCTCTGCAACACTCGTTGGGACAACCGCGCGCGGCACCGCAAGTGGCGGCACCTGCCAACCAGGGGCGACGCTCGAGCGACAAATGCGCTCACGCTCTACGAACACCTCGGCAACGGGTACGTGGTCGAGTTGGACATCCGTTAGTCAAATCGACCTTGCCGCAAATGAAGGCTACATGTATGGCTTCGAGCAACGTGGTCGCTGTACGCAAAGTGTTAGTGCAAGCTCGTGGGTGAGTAGTGGCGCCCAAGATGTTACGCGACCAATCACCACCATACCTGCTGCCGTCACCCTGACGGTCGCCTCAACAGAAACCACCACCACCTATACTCGTTCAGACGCAACCTGTCCAACTGGAACGACAGCACGCTACCAATACAAGTACCTCATGGACACCGCAGCCGGATATGAATCGGCCTGGTACGGCCCTTCGACTGCTTCCGTCTACTCGTGGGGGTCGTCAAGTCAAGGCTACCAATACACCACACAAGTACAGGCACACTGTTATACCTATCGCTCAACTGGTCCATGGAGCGCGACAACCACGGCAAGCTATCTACGTCCTGTTGACAACCCAACAGGAACTGCCACCGGCTTTAGCCATACCGTTGCAAGCAACCGCCTCTCGCGTCAGTTTAACTGGACATGGGCAACCTGCGGGCCAGGAACCGTACAGGAATCACATAACAACTCGTACATTGGCGCTGGTACAATGTACTGGACAATGACCGGCACGAATGGCTGGCTTTACGGCGCAAGCGGCTGGGGAGATCGAGGCTTCTGGTCGCCACAATATACTTCAAACATGAATAGCGGAACCGTTCCCTCTGGCGTACAGGTACAGCACAAGGTGCAATATATCTGCACCAACTTAACCACGGGTCGCGCAAGCGCTTGGGGGCCAGCTACTACCAGTCAAATGTTTAACACCTAGGAAAATACATGTTAAAGAAAATTATCACCACCCTCATCGTTCTCGTTATCCTCGCAGCTGGCGCCTATGCAATCTACTACCTGATCGATCAAAGCAAATCAGAACCAAAGCCGAGCGACCAAACCACCACCGAGCAAACGAAAGACCCAGCGCGCATTCAACGCGAAGCTGATGCGCTCCTTGAGACCGATCCAGGGGCAGCACAGGAAAAATACGAAGAAGCCAGCAAACTCTACGAAGAAAATGGCGATATCGACAAACAGGCCGAAAACGATGCCAATGCTATTACTGCCGAAACCATTAAAGATGCGAAAGAAATTCAGCCAAAAGAATGGAATGAAAACGTTGGAGGCGGAAGCCGTTAACGTAACGGATGCCTAACTCGTCATAATTCGACGATAGCTAAACTTAGCATGAGGACGCCAGCCACCCATTGCATCGCTATCGTACTGATAAATAACGCCGTTCTTCACTTCCCTAATAAGCACGAGGGCAGGGGAGTAAGGCGCAAGTGTTTTGTAAAACGCAATATCTTCGTCGGTCACAACTTTACGTCCTGGGAAAATCTCATTGAATTTTCGGGTACCAATTTCTTCAAAATAGCGTGGCTGCCCCTTTGGCGGCATATACATTTCAGCATGTAAACCAACCCGTGACACAACTTTTTTAACATCAGAAAGCGACAGGCGTGCTTCACCATCAACATACAAATAAAGCTGCTTTTTATCAGATAGAAATAGAGTTGCATCGACACTGCGTCCCACCGGAAAGTGCCGAGCAATGACTGAATCAACCTCGACCGTTACACCGAAATGTTCTTTAAGGTGTCGCTCGAGCGCTACATCGTCGTACATTTGCTCGTTCATGCCCCCATTGTACCACTTATTCGGTGTATACTAAGAGGTAATGAGTTTTACAAAGCGTTACCAAAGCTTGAACGCTGCCCAAAAACAGGCAGTCGACACTATTGATGGCCCTGTTATGGTAGTGGCCGGGCCGGGGACGGGCAAAACCGAGCTGCTCAGTGTACGCGCGGCAAACATCCTCCAAAAAACCGACACCCTCCCGGAGAATATCCTCTGTTTAACCTTCACCGAAAGTGGGCAAGCGGCCATGCGCGAGCGCTTGGTTGATATTATCGGCAAAGACGCCTACAGGGTAGCTATTCATACCTTTCACAGCTTCGGAAGCGAAATAATCGGGCAAAACCGCGATTATTTCTACCGTAATGCGCTTTTCGAGCCAGCTGACGACCTCAAACAATATGAAATTCTTCGGAGTATTTTTGAAGGGCTTGATTTCTCGAACCCGCTTTCGAGCATGATGAACGATGAATATACGCACCTCTCGGATGCAAAACGAACTATCTCGGAGCTAAAACGAAACAGCGCCCTCACGAGCGACGAGCTTCGCGCCGTTATTGACCAAAGCGAAGCTTCCCTCGACCTTATCGAGCGAACGCTCAGTCCTATCCTAAGCGAGCGCACCAGCCCAGCCATGGGCGATAAACTTCGCGATGTCCAAGAAATCCTTCGTGATCACGTTGCAACGCTCGAATCGCTCCACGGGGTGATTCCCCTTGCACGGGTTATGTATGAATCATTTGAAACCATGCTCGAAGATACCCTTTCGGTACACGCCACTAAACCAATTACCGCGTGGAAAGCCCTTTGGTTTGAGCGCAATAGTACCAAAGAACTTGTTTGTAAAAACCGTAAACGGCTCGCTAAACTCAAGGCACTATCATTCGTCTACTACGAGTACCTTCACCGCATGGAGAAGGCTGGCCTTTACGATTACGACGATATGATCATGCAAGTAGTACACGCTATTGAGGTGTACGACGACCTTCGTTTCAATTTGCAGGAAAAATACCTCTACATCATGGTAGACGAGTTCCAAGACACCAACCTTGCCCAGCTCCGTATTATTAATAGCCTTACCGACAACCCAGTAAACGAGGGCCGGCCAAATATCCTCGTTGTAGGCGACGATGATCAAGCGATTTATGGCTTTCAAGGTGCCGATGTTAGCAATATTCTTTCATTCTCCGACAGCTATCCAGCGCGCGAACTTATTGTTCTTACTGATAATTATCGTTCGGTGGCACCGGTGCTTATGCACTCGCGCACCGTTATCGCACAAGGGACCGATCGCCTCGAAAGCCGTATCCCTGAACTCGACAAGCAACTCACTGCCAATAAAAAAGATTCTGGTGAAGTACTTCTTCTGAAAGCTCCGTCTATCGATGATGAACGCGCGGCTATTGTGCAGCGTATCAAAACAACGATCAAGCAGGGAGCAAATCCTTCTTCAATCGCCGTCCTTGCTCGGCGCCACGCTGATATACAATCACTCCTGCCATTCTTCCGTCATGAGAATATCCCAGTTCGCTACGAGTATGAAGAGAGTGTCCTCGATAGTGCGCCGATTGTCGCGCTGGAGGGTATCGCTCGGGTTATCCTTGCGCTATCAAAGGGGGAGCATGATCTCGTGCAGGCACTTCTTCCCGAGGCGCTGGCGCACCCTGCTTGGAGTATTGAAGCGACCGAGCTTTGGCAGCTCAGCCTTAATGCCTACACCAATCGACAACACTGGATGGAAGTAATGGCGACCACACCGCGCTTCGTAGCTATTCACCTTTGGCTGGTCGAGCGCGCAAAAGAAGCGACCGAGCTTGAGCTTGAACCACTCCTTGATCGCCTCATGGGGACATTCCTTGAGGAGACCGAAGATGGGGAAGCGGCCCAGCAGGAAAGCCCGTACTACCGCTATTTCTTCTCAGCCGAAGCACGTGCCGAAGACCCTGAAGCATACCTGCGCTACCTTGAAGCGCTCCGCACCATCCGTGGCCGCCTTCGCGACCATGCACCAGGGCAAACACTCACGCTCGCTTCATTCATCGATTTCATCGAACTCCATCGCCGTTTGAATATCACCATTTCTGCGAGCTCATACTCCGTTGCAAGTGACGCCTCGGCCGTCCAGCTTCTCACTGCACACAAATCAAAGGGGCTTGAGTTTGACACCGTCTACATTTTCAACTCAGTCGATTCATTATGGGGGCAAAGCGTCCGAACCATGAGCCGCTCAATTAGCTACCCCGAAAACCTTCCACTTGCGCCTGCTGGAAACACCGCCGACGAACGCCTCCGACTGTTTTACGCTGCCATGACCCGGGCAAAACAAACGCTCGTAATGACCTATGCCGAAACCAACGACAGCGACAAGGCCACCCTTGCCGCCGACTTCCTCCTTCCGACAAACCTCGTCGCCAAAGCAACGCCCGAGCAATCGCTCGAAGCAACCACCGAAGTAGCCGAACAGGCATGGTATCAACCTTATACCACCGTCACCAAAGAACTTTCCAACCTCCTTACGCCGCATGTTGAAAAGTTCAAACTATCTGCAACGGCGCTTAATAACTTCCTTGATGTAACCCGTGGAGGCCCGCAATACTTCCTCCTTAATAACCTTTTGCATTTTCCAAAAGCAAAAAATGCCCACGCCGCCTACGGAACCGCTGTCCACACGGCACTTCAGCTCGTTCATACCCACATGGCAGCGACGGGCGAACACAAACCACTCGAAGACACCTTGCACGATTTTGAAGTAGCACTTAAAAAAGAACGACTCAGCGAACGTGATTTTCAGCAATTCCTTCAGCGGGGGAGTGACGATTTAACCACTTTCCTCAACTCCAATGTCATCCCTATTAGCGCAACTCAAAAAGCCGAAGTTTCCTTTGGTTACCAAGATGTCCGCGTCGGCGCCTGCCGACTCACTGGCTCGCTTGATATGATCGACATCAATAAAAAAGCTAAGACTATTTCAGTCGTCGACTACAAAACAGGGCATCCGTCCTACGACTGGAATAAAGGTGACGACCGCCAAAAAGCGAAGCTCCACCGCTACCACCAACAGCTTATGTTTTATAAAGTCCTCGTCGAGAAATCACCCGAATACCACACCTACACCGTGACCGAGGGATGCCTTGCATTCATCGAACCGACTAAGGCAAAGGAAAGTATTATTCTTCCGCTTGATATCGAGCACGAGGACACCACTCGCACCGAACAACTCATCGAAGCCGTCTGGCGACATATTAGTGCGTGCAGCTTCCCTGATACGAGTGCCTATTCTGCCGACCTCGAGGGTATCCTTGCCTTTGAGCAGGACCTTATTGACGGCACTGTGTAAAATATGCTATAATAGTAAGATAGACGGATTGAGGTGCGACCTGCCATTGTCTTTTCTCGGGCTTTTATAGCCCCCTTCTTATAGAGAGAAGAGGCGAAAGCAGGCCGCAATTCTCCGTCTGTACATTGACAGAGATAGTGCCCTATTGGTACGTGAAACTCGCTATCCCCCAGCAGCGAGGTCTCCTTGCCCCAGCCCTCCCCGGCCTAAAGGTAGACATTCACGTTCCACGGGTTCACCAGTACGCAATGCCGTATGGCAACCTACGTCCTGCATAGGGCGTCGGTGTGCTGGTGAACCCACCAAGATTACCAAAAGATGTACCTCCGAGGGGAAGCAGGTGGTACAGAAGGGTGGCCGTTCAGCCACTCTTTCTGGGACAGCGTTGTCCTAGAGCCGGGGTGGCCCGAAAGTGACGTAAAGGAACAATGGCGTTTCTTTTCATCACCTAAGGCCACCCCACAGGTCTTTTCCGTTCTGCTACCTAGTTAAGGGGGTGTTTATGGCAGATTACAACGGAAGCTCCACCTACATGACCGCACGGTGCCAAGGCTGCTGCCCGTATTTGAGCGTCAATCACAAGACGCACACGTGTAACACGTGCAACAATACGACGCACAAGCCCGGCTGCCAAGCGCGGTGAAGTGGAGCGAGTGGACGCTTTTCGAAGCGCAAAACCAGAAGCACTATCTCTGTCCACTCAACAGAGTACAGAATACGCATTGTGTCCTGTGTTGAGTGACTTGGGCAACTAATAAAAGGGGAGTATCCAGCTATGCATACATTTTGGAATGATCTACCGAAACCGTTTTTTATCCTCGCCCCAATGGAAGCGGTAACCGATGTCGTTTTCCGTCATGTCGTCGCAAAAGCGGGTCGCCCTGATATATTTTTCACCGAGTTTACGAATTCAGCGAGCTTCTGTAGCCCAAAAGGGGCGCATAGCACGCGCGGTCGCCTCGCATTTACCGAAGACGAGCACCCAATGGTCGCCCAAATTTGGGGAAAGAACCCTGAAGATTTTCGCCAGATGGCGCACGGTCTCAAAGACCTTGGTTTTATGGGTATTGATATTAATATGGGATGCCCCGATAAATCAGTCGTCAAAAATGGGGGAGGGAGCGGCCTTATTCGCACGCCCGAGCTTGCCGCTGAAATTATTGCTGCTACTAAAGAAGCTGGCCTCCCCGTAAGTGTTAAAACACGGCTCGGTGATGTGCGCGTTGACGAATGGCGCGACTGGCTCACCCACCTCTTAAAACAAGACGTTGTTAATCTTACAATCCACCTTCGCACCCGCAAAGAAATGAGCAAGGTCGAAGCCCACTTCGAGCTTATCGCCGACATTAAGAAGCTTCGCGATGAAATCGCCCCACAAACACTCCTTACGATTAACGGTGACATCGACAACCGCGCTCACGGCCTCCAGCTCGCTAAGCAATACGGGGTTGACGGCATTATGATTGGTCGCGGCGTTTTTCGAGACCCATACGCTTTCATCGAGCGCGAAGAAGCACCTACTCGCGAGGAGCTTATCGACCTTTTACACTACCACCTCGACCTCTTCGACCATTACTCAGAGACTCTCGAACCTCGAAAGTTCGAGCCGCTGAAGCGTTTCTTTAAAATCTACCTCCATGGGTTCCCAGGCGCTGCCGAATTACGCGATACACTCATGCACACCAAGAGTACTGCAGAAGTACGCGAAGTTCTTCGCACTTTACCATAACCGTATACTGAAAAAATGAAGAACAAAAAAATACTCGCCATCATCCTTTGTGTCGTTGGGGTTCTTACTATTGCCGCCGTCACTGTCGCTCGGACTGTTTATGCGGAAAACCACAACGATAAGGGTGTCGCTGAAGCCGAAAAGCTCTTAAAAAGTATCGGTCGTCCGTATACCGATCCGAAAGCAAACCAGCAGCCAATCGTTGTTACACCACCAACACCAAGTCAATAATTTCTTCCAATAGAAAAAGGCCTCTTACAAGAATAGGGCACGATACTGGGGTGGCGCGATACATACTCATGCGCGCCACCCCTTTGTATCGTCCATCATCAGCTCCTTCGCTTCATCAAGCCACCAATTTCGAGGTAGCTGTCGGCGTATGGGGCAGTCGAGAGTCGTGAAATCTCCCTCATGAGCTTTCCCGTCAGAAGGCGAGCATGCGCTACGATAGTCGGCTTCACGAGTGGAGACTTCTTCTCCTCGAGCAGCGCCAATGCGCGCTCAAGGAGTGATCGATCTTCATCAGAGGCATCAGTGAGTGGGTAAATCGGCTCCCCGATGATTATTGTTCCTCGACCAGGGTGCAAGCCCCTACCGGGCGGATTCAGCCGCTCCATACCGATCATCCCAATCGGAACAATCGGTGCATTCGCGAGAATTGCCGTTCGAGCAACACCAGTGTGTCCTTTGTGAAGAAGTCGATCACCACCACGAGTTCCCTCGGGGTAGATAGCGACGATACCTCCTTCGCGAAGCGCATCCACGCCTGCTTGAATCTGCTCCTCGACACCGCGCCCACCCATCTGGCTGATGGGAAGCTGTCCGGTTCCATTCATGAACCAGCGGTGTAGGGAAGACTTCTCCCAATAGCTTGCCTTGGCGAAGAAGTGAATCTCATACTTCGCCAAGTTGCTCGCCAGAATCACCGATTCCAGCTCGGTGCGGTGCGGCCCTGCCGCGATAATGAATGGGCCCGATGTCGGCAAATTCTCTCGCCCTACGACATGCATAGGAAAGAAAAGTCGCGTAATCGGTCCAATCAGCAAGCGTCGAAACATCCAGTTTAGCGACACGTACTTCACCTCATTTCTTGTAAAAGGTCCTTAGGTATCATAAAACCAAATAGAAAATACGGCAAGCATAAGCACCTGCCGTATTTTTATAGGAACACCCGTAGCAATAAAGGGGTATTATCGACGTCGACGACGGTGAAGGTCGGCAACGCGTAGACGCACCATTGAGCGGTCAACAAGCTCAGATGCCTTGTCAATTTCCACTTGGCTCTTCGCTTCACCCTTCATCTGCAAGGCACGCTCAAGCGCCGCCTTTGACTCGGCCTCAAGGATATCTTCGCCGTGATCAGCTTCATCGACGAGTACTCGAACCGCATCTTGAGTGATTTCAATGACACCACCGGTGATCGCGAAGTAATCGAGCTTTTCATCGATATCGCCCTTGTTGTATCGTACAGCGAGCGCACCGGGCGCAGCTAACGTAACCAGTGGCTCGTGCCCCGGAAATACCGCAATCTCACCAGCGGCGGTTGGCGCAATCAGTTCGTAGATGTCGGTATCGACACTTACGCCCTGCAAGGTGATGAGTTGCAAATGCATACGATTTACTTAGCTTCCTTATTAGTAGTTTTCTTTGCTTTTGAAAGACCCGCCTCAGCAACTTCTTTTTGTGCCTTTTCAAGGAGCGTACCGTTCACCATGTAGAACCAGTCTTCCGGCTTCTCGTCATACTTACCCGCAAGAATATCACCAAAGTCACGGACGGTATCTTCAAGCTTCACATATACACCAGGGTTTCCAGTGAACTTCTCGGCAACATAGAACGCCTGTGAGAGGTAACGCTGCACGCGACGTGCGCGGTTAACGGTCTGCTTCTGTGTATCAGAAAGCTCTTCCATACCAAGAATCGCAATGATATCTTGCAATTCCTTGTACTCCTGAAGAATACGCTGCACTTCACGAGCCACACGGTAGTGCTCCTCACCAACAATCTCAGGGTCAAGGCTGGTTGATGTTGAGGCAAGCACGTCCACTGCAGGGTAGATACCAATTTCAGTAAGGGCACGGCTCATCACGATCGTTGCATCGAGGTGAGCGAACGTCGTTGCTGGCGCAGGGTCGGTAAGGTCATCGGCTGGCACGTACACCGCTTGCACTGAAGTAATTGAACCCTTCTTGGTAGAAGTAATTCGTTCTTGCAAGCCACCCATTTCTTCCTGTAGGTTTGGCTGGTAACCTACCGCAGAAGGGAGGCGTCCAAGGAGCGCTGATACCTCAGCACCCGCCTGTGTGAAGCGGAAAATATTGTCGATAAAGAGGAGAACATCCTTACCCTCGTCACGGAACGCTTCAGCCATCGTAAGGCCTGAAAGTGCCACACGAAGACGCGCTCCAGGTGGCTCGTTCATCTGGCCGAAGACAAGTGAGGTCTTATCAAGCACGCCTGCTTCTTCCATTTCGTAGTAAAGGTCGTTTCCTTCACGAGTACGCTCACCAACACCAGCAAAGACCGAGTTACCGCTGTGGAATTTTGCAATATTGTTAATAAGCTCGGTAATAAGAACTGTCTTACCAACACCAGCACCCGCGAAAAGACCCGCCTTACCACCCTTCACGATAGGGGCGATGAGGTCAACTGATTTAATACCCGTTTCGAGAATTTCTGTCTTGTTCGACTGTTCTGATAGGGCAGGGGCGGCACGGTGAATTGGCGAGGTCTCGCCTTTCGGCGCCTCCTTACCGTCAATCGCGTCACCAGTTACGTTAAACATACGACCCTGCGTTGCCGCACCAACCGTAATACTAATTGGTGCACCGGTCGCCTCAATATCCTGGCCACGCTTAAGACCATCCGTACTTGCGAGAGCGATCGCGCGAACCGTGTGCTCGTTAAGGTGTTGTGCAACCTCGAGGGTAATTGTCGTATCGCCGTTCTTCACGAGAAGGGCGTCGTTAATCGCAGGGATATCGCCCTTGAATTCGGCGTCAACGACCACACCGACGATTTGGGTTATTGTTCCTGTATTCTTACTCATATTATTTCCTTTATCTCTCCTCTTGGGTTCGTAGTCTATGCAGTGCTTGTTTTGCTATCTTCTTTCGCTGTTCTTCGGCTTTTGCCGTCGGCGACCGTCCATACTCTTCTTTTTCATTCTCGGCCGCTTGCAGTCTCCGTATGGCGTCGAGGACATCCTGTTCGCTATACGTCTTCGTCTCTCGATGCACCGACTCCCAGATGAACGATACGGTGTCGGCTATCTCGCTGAATTTCTCACTCGCTCTCGTATCGAGGGGAAGGGTGGTGTCAAAATTCTCCCAGTCGATATACTTTTGCACGTGCTCCTCAAACAGCTCACGGGCGTGCTCTTCACTCTCAAAAATATCTGCATCATAGTTTCTCTGCGCTTCGTTAATGATACGCTCCTGAACATCAAGCACCTCAAGGTGATCAAGGTCAAACCCTTGTTCAGTGAGCGTAGCACGAAGTTCGCGTGGGTATACTTTCGCTTCGATAGTTCCGTCAGAAAGTCCGCGAAGCTCAATAAAGTCGCGCGCAATGTCGATAACTTCTTCTTCTCGAGCGTATACATCTCGGTCGACCCAGCTCTGCATTTCAAACGCCTTACTCACTGAGTGCCTCCACACCACCACTAATCTCAGAAAGCTCCTGCGTAATGGCTGCTTGACGCGCCTTGTTCATTTCAAGCGTCAGGTCATCAATCAGGTCACCGGCGTTATCGGTAGCGTTCTTCATCGCCATCATACGCATACTATATTCACTTGCGCGTGAATCGAGAAGCGCCTGATAGAGTTGTGCACTCACGAGGCGGTAGGCAACACCATCGAGCACCTCTTCAACACTCGGCTCGTACGCAGCATCAGCGCGTACGGTCGTCATTTCATCGGTCGTAAGGTCGCCACCCGCAGGGAGTACCCGCGAAAGTGTCGCCTCTTGGCGTACTGCATTGACATACTTCGTGTAGATAATATCGACAGCGTCTACCTTGCCTTCGGTAAAATAGTCGCGAGCCGTATCGAGAATTGCTCGAAGTTCGCTGCCATCAGGACGGTCGGGGAGTCCTTGATATGAACCAAGCACCTCGGTGTCCTTCAGACGAGCCACGAACTGTGCCGCCTTACGCCCAATCGTAATGGTCGTGTTCTTTACGCCGGCGTCATCATCGGCGATAAGTTCATGCGCGTATAGGCGGTTCAGGTTGCTATTAAATGCACCGGCAAGGCCGCTATCTGAGGCGATCACCACAAGTAGTCGCGTCTTTACGGCACGCTTTTCAAACAAGGGGTGTTGTTGTACCGATGTATGGGTTGAGAGTGCTGCCAGTAAATCGCGTGCAGCTTCAGTGTACGGCGCCGAGGCTTTCGTAGCCTCCTGCGCCTTACGCATGCGGCTTGCCGCAACAAGCTGCATCGCACTCGTAATCTGCTTGGTTTTAGAAACCGAGCGGATTCGTCCCTTGAGTGCTTGAGTACTTGCCATTCCTAGCCCTCAAACCCCTTTGCAACGGTTGCTGCAACAGTTTCAATCGTTTCGAGAATTTCAGCGGTTGGCTTCGCGCCCGATTCAACAACTTCCATATCCTTCTTATGATCAGCCCAGATACGCGTAAGGACGGCGCTCTGCGCTTCCTTAATCTTTGCGACCGGAACCTTATCAAATGCGCCAGCAGTAACACAGGCGATGCTCACTACCTGCTGCCAAATACTCATTGGCTGGTATTGTGGCTGCTTAAGAAGCTCTGTCAAACGCTGGCCGCGCTCGATTTGCTTCTTCGTCGCATCATCAAGGTCGCTTCCGAACTGGGTAAAGCTTGCAAGCTCACGGAACTGCGAAAGACCAAGCTTAAGGCTTCCGCTCACTGACTTCACTGCACCAGTCTGCGCAGCACCACCAACACGAGATACCGAGAGACCAGCTGAAATTGCTGGGCGAATACCTTGGTAGAAGAGGTCGGTCTCAAGGAAAATCTGACCGTCCGTAATCGAAATGACGTTGGTTGGAATGTAAGCAGAAATGTCACCAGCCTGTGTTTCAATGATCGGAAGTGCCGTTAATGAACCAGCGCCAAGTGCATCAGAAAGTTTCGCTGAACGCTCGAGGAGGCGAGAGTGAAGGTAAAATACGTCTCCTGGGTACGCTTCACGTCCTGGTGGACGGCGGAGAAGGAGTGACATCTGACGGTACGCAACAGCGTGCTTTGTAAGGTCGTCGTAGATCATGAGCGCGTGCTGCGCGTTATCGCGGAAATACTCACCCATAGCAGTTGCTGCGTACGGCGCAAGGTAAAGAAGTGAAGCAGGATCGGCAGCACTAGTTGCAACGATAATCGTTTGCTCCATCACACCTTCTTGCTTAAGACGCTCGACCAAACGTGCCACCTTTGAACGCTTTTGTCCAATTGCGACGTACACGTTGATAACACCGGTATCTTGCTTTGCTTGGTTAATCATCGTATCAATCGTGAGTGCAGTCTTACCTGTTTGGCGGTCACCAATAATCAGCTCACGCTGTCCACGCCCAATAGGGAACATAGCGTCAATTGCG
>Ga0172382_10007179_pt1 | contig 15898 bp, 8 predicted proteins | sample Leawel138RmetaG_FD_122245 | JGI IMG/M metagenome (GOLD analysis project Ga0172382, IMG submission 122245) | Leachate microbial communities from a municipal landfill in Southern Ontario, Canada - Leachate well 138R metaG | ecosystem: Engineered > Solid waste > Landfill > Unclassified | place...
AGACTGTATCCATCCATCTCCATGATCGAAGCTACCACTTCAGTGTCCGCCACGTTCATTTGACAGCCATAAGTCTCTATGAATAGTTTTTTTTCTTTTACTCCGTTCGGATTCATATGATTATTCCTTTTTTTCATTTCGGTATATGAAACCTTCGATTGTCGGCTCCATAACCTATTTGTAAACTGTGATATATACCATAAAACTGTCGGGAAAGTTAAAATGTCAAATTGTCGACAGAAAAGTTGCAATATTCTTTTTCTTATGCTAACTTTGCCTCAAGGAAAAATAAAAATTTTTTCATAGTTAAGGTTTTGGTTAATTGCTCGAGAGTGGCTGTGAAGTTGCTCTCGATTTTTATATCGACCATCTAACCTTCAATTCAGAAAAAATTACTATTTTTGTCTGGTTGCAAAATTAATCAAAATATGGAGTCTGGAGATATTATTTATTTCATCCTTCTGGTATTTTTCATGATATTGGGTTTTTTTAATGATTCCCGGAAGAAAAAACAGCAGAAACAAGCGGAGGCCCAGAGACGAGCGGAAGCACAACAGTTGCCTGAAGTTGACTTCCACCCACTCTTGGATGAAGAAGAAGAGCCAATATTTCAACAACCAAGGAACACAAAGCAGAAGTCTTTGCCCCCTCCGCTTCCCGCTACCTATTCGGCAAAGGAGAGGTACGACAATTTTCAATCTTCTCTCGACTTGGTATCCATTCACGAAGAACCATCCACCCTCTCGAGTTATATCTTTGATTATGACGCGAATTCTTTTTATGAGATAGATCTCGACTCACCCGACCTGCCTGAAATTGCCCGGGAGGACAAATCAGGGAAATTATCGCATCCGTTACTCCAAGGCCTGAGAAGTGATACGGGCCGGGAAGAACTTAAAAAGGGATTGATCTACGGTGAGATCATGCAGAGAAAATATTGAAACGATATCGATTTTATCTAAATACAAAAAATATATACTATTTATGGCATTACAATTTATCAGCGCTGAAGAGGCTGCGACACTCGTGAAAAATGGTGACAATGTTGGCTTCAGCGGTTTCACCCATGCCGGATGTCCCAAAGTGGTTCCGGTGGAGATTGCGAAGAGAGCGGAGGCAGAGCATGCCAAAGGGAATCCTTTCAAGATCGGTATTTTCACAGGTGCGTCCACCGGCGACTCCATAGACGGTGCGCTTACCCGCGCGGACGCTATCAAGTTCCGCACACCCTATCAAACCAATAAAGATACCCGGGAAGCACTTAACAGGAACAAATTCGATTTTTTCGACCTCCATCTCTCACAACTTGCACAGGAAATTCGTTACGGTTTTTTTGGCAAAATCAATGTGGCTATTGTTGAGGCTTGTGAGGTGACCGAGAAAGGGGAGATTGTCCCGACTACCGCGGTAGGTATTACTCCTACCATTTGCCGGTTGGCCGATATTGTGATTGTGGAATTGAATAATAAAGTTCCTTCGAAATTGCGTGGACTGCACGATATATATGAATTGCAGGATCCTCCAAAGCGTCGTGAAATACCTATCTTCGAGGTGCAGAACCGGATCGGGCTCGATTATGTGAAAGTGAACCCCAAAAAAATCTTCGTAGTGGAGACCGAAAAGGATGGAGAAGGAGGTGGTTTTGCGCCTGTGGATGAGGTGACAGCCCGGATCGGTGAAAATGTGGCCAATTTTTTCGTCGGCGAGATAAACGCGCGGCGTATTCCTGCTCATTTCCTGCCTATCCAGTCTGGAGTGGGTAATATTGCCAATGCGGTACTTGCAGCCATGGGCAGCAATCCTGAAATTCCCCGTTTCGAGGTCTATACCGAGGTGATCCAGGATGCGGTGATCGACATGATGCAGAAAGGAAATATCTCTTTTGCCAGCGGTTGTTCACTGACTGTCAGCAATGAAGTGCTTGAGCAATTTTATAATGATCTCGATTTCTTCAAGAATAAATTGGTATTACGCCCTTCCGAGATAACCAATAACCCCGGCTTGGCCCGCCGTCTCGGAATCATCGCGCTGAATACTGCCATAGAGGTGGATGTTTTTGGCAATGTCAACTCCACCCATGTGAACGGTACCAAGATGATGAACGGAATTGGTGGATCGGGAGATTTCACCCGCAACTCCTACCTCTCGGTATTCCTGACCCCGTCTACCGCTAAGAATGGCGCCATCAGTTGTATCGTGCCCAAGGTGACGCACGAAGATCATAATGAGCATTCGGTGAAAATCATCGTATCGGAATATGGAGTGGCCGACTTGCGGGGTAAAGGCCCAAGGAAGCGTGCTGAAGAGATTATCGAGAAGTGCGCGCATCCCGATTATCGCCCACTGTTGCATGAATATCTTAATCGTGGCGTGAAAGGACATCTCCCACAGGATATTTACGCCTGCTTCGCTTTCCATCATGCATTGAAGGAAACCGGAAGCATGCTCAACACCGATTTTTCGAAATATCAGTTAGGGTAGGCTCTATCTTGTTTGAAAATAAATGGGAGTTATCCTGGCGGAAGTTTTTTCTGTCAGGATAATTTTTTTTAGCAGTTTGCCGAAGAGTGAAATTCTCTTTTATGGGATGGTATAGATGGGCCGAGTTGAATCGGATTCACGGATTATATTTTTTTCTATACTCTTTGGGCGTTAAGCGTGTCTCTTTCTTGAACGCTTTGGAAAAATGAAAAGGATCATAATAGCCAAGCCTGAAAGCTATCTCTTTAATCTTTAAATCGGAAAATTGTAAGTAAGAGCATGCCCGTTGTATTTTTAGCTGGTTATAATACCCCATGGGTGAATAGGAGGTTTTCTTCTGGAATAAATTCCCAAAATGGGAGGGAGAATATCCTATATGTTGTGCAATATCTTCGAGATCGATGCTCTGTTCCAGATTATTTTTCATGAAAATGATACTTTTCTGGATGATATCTATCTCTTTTGTGTTCTTGATTTCCCGGAATTGTGTCACATACTTGATGGATGCGAGAAAATAGGAGAGACAACAACTGGTATACTCGAGATTCTCCGGATTATATCCCATATCCAGGTTTTGATATATCTCTTCGAAGAGAACAAGCCGGTCTTCGATACGGCCGCTGTGTGATTCTCCGGTATCTGTTTTTTTCCCTATTATGGATGAAAACAATTCCTCATCTTCACCTTTGAAATGAATCCAGTATATGCTCCATGGGTCATGCGTATCTGCTCCATAAGCATGCGCTTCATTGGCCGGTAAGATGAATATCTGGTTCCTCTCTAAATATATTTTTTCACCATTATATATGATCCATCCTTTACCACTTTCACAATAAATGAGTATATTTTGGTCGGCTCCGTTTTTTCTTTCCCTGAAGTGGTATTTAGCCTCAGGATAATACCCAATATGTGTTACATGTAGATGGCGGGTAACGCTGTTGATCTTCAGATAGTCGCGAACATTGTAAGGAAGTATGATCGCTTTCTCATTTTTGAATCCGTCTGCTATTCTCTCGGTCATGATATTTTACATTTATATATTGATATTTTACATGATTGCATATATCTTCCTGATATATTGTTAAATCAAAAGTAAAAATAGTGCTTTATTACATTTAATGCAAAAAATAATACATTTTAATCATTTTTTATCTTATTAATTTTGTAGAAATAAAAAATAGGCCATGTACAGTGAGAAAAACAATGTGAATAGTCGATACCTGATTCTTATTTCGCTGATAGCCGGAATGGGTGGTTATCTTTTCGGTTATGATTGGGTAGTGATAGGGGGTGCGAAAGCATTTTATGAGATTTATTTTTCGATAACAGATACTCCCTGGCTTCAAGGATGGGTGATGAGCAGCGCGCTTTTGGGTTGCCTGATAGGTGTAATCATTTCCGGCGGATTATCCGACAAATATGGAAGAAAATTTATGATGATCCTTGCAGCTGTCATCTTTGCGTTATCGGCTTTCGGTACGGGAGCAGCTCATACGATCAATCTGTTTATCTTGTTCAGGATAATTAGTGGGGTGGGTATTGGTATTGCGTCGAATATCTCCCCGATGTACCTCTCCGAGGTCTCCCCACCTGCGGTAAGGGGAAAATTTGTAGCGATATATCAACTGGCCATTGTGTTGGGAATACTCTCCGCTCAAATTGCCAACTGGCTGATCGCGAGGCCAATCATTCCGGGTGAGGAAATTCTTAATTCATGGAACGGGCAAGTCGGTTGGCGGTGGATGTTTTGGGCACCTATATTCCCTTCGGTCCTTTATCTGATCTTGACTTTTATCGTTCCTGAAAGTCCCCGCTGGTTGATTGCAAAAACGAAGTACGATAAGGCAACCGATATTTTTTCCAGAATAGTCAATAGGGAATATGCCCTCCAATTGGTGGAAGAGGTGAAAAAAACGACGCGGGAAACCGTGGAAAAAGTGAAGTTATCTGCTCTTTTCAAAGGGAAAACATTCAAGATCGTGACAATCGGTATTATCATAGCCGTATTACAGCAATGGTGTGGTATCAATGTGGTATTTAACTATGCGCAAGAAATTTTCACGGCAGCCGGGTATGGTGTATCCGACATGCTGTTCAATATTGTGGTAACAGGGGTTGTGAATGTAATCTTCACATTTGTCGGGATGTATACCGTCGACAGATTGGGAAGGCGTTTGTTGATGCTGTTGGGTACGATTGGTTTATCAACGATTTATATTGTATTGGGAGCAGGTTATTATTTCGGCCTTGAAGGGATAATTATGCTGATAGTCGTCGTTTTGGGGATCGCCTGCTATGCCATGACACTTGCTCCGGTTACCTGGATTGTTATTTCCGAGATCTTTCCTACAAGAATAAGAGCCAAAGGAATGGCTGTTTCCACCTTTGCACTTTGGAGTGCCAGTTTTGTACTGACATATACTTTTCCGCTATTGAACAGTTCACTGGGTGCCTCCGGCACGTTCTGGTTATATGGACTCATCTGTATAGCAGGGTTCTTGTTTATGAAGATGAATCTTCCTGAGACAAAAGGAAAAACATTGGAAGAGATCGAAAAGATAATAACGAACAATGCAACGCAATAAATAATTTTTGAAGTAATTTTTTGAAATGAAAGAAGTGACCAGCTATTTGATTCAATCGACAGTCGATGCTCCTCATGTGGTAAGAGCATGGATGGAAAATATCTCTTTGCCTACTTATGAAGTGGGTGAAGAGGAAAAAAATCCGGTTTTCTTGGAGAAAAGGGTCTATCAAGGCAGTTCGGGTGTGGTGTATCCTTATCCGGTCATTGAAAAGATCAGCGATCTGAAAAAGGATAAAATCTATAAAGCACTCTTTATTGAAAACAAATATATAAAGGTAATGATCCTGCCTGAATTGGGAGGACGTATCCAAATGGCTTACGACAAGCTACGTGGCATGCATATTTTTTATTATAACCAGGTGATCAAGCCTGCACTGGTGGGATTGACCGGCCCGTGGATATCTGGAGGGATTGAATTCAACTGGCCGCAACATCATCGTCCCAGTACTTTTTATCCTGTTGAATTTATGATTGAAGAGCATGCCGATGGAAGCAAGACGGTATGGTGTAGTGAAGTGGAGCGTATGTTCGGGTTGAAAGGAATGCATGGCGTTACATTGTATCCTGATAAAGCTTATATTGAGATTAAGGGGAAGACCTATAACAGGACACCCTTTCCACAAACCTTCCTTTGGTGGGCTAACCCTGCGGTGGCTGTCGATGATGCTTACAAGTCGGTCTTTCCACCGGATGTGCATGCAGTCTTTGACCATGGGAAGAGGGATGTATCCTCATTCCCCATTGCTGCCGGAGTATATTATAAGGAAGACTATTCTGCCGGTGTCGATATATCGAGATATGCCAATATTCCGGTTCCCACATCTTATATGGCCATAGAGTCGGAATATGATTTCGTGGGCGGTTATAATGAAAAAACGGATACGGGACTGCTCCATGTCGCTAATCATCATGTCTCACCCGGAAAAAAACAGTGGACTTGGGGTAATGGGGACTTTGGAAAAGCGTGGGAGAGGAATCTGACGGATGAGGACGGGGCCTATATCGAATTGATGACGGGTGTGTATACCGATAATCAGCCGGACTTCTCCTGGTTGCAACCCTATGAAGAGAAATCCTGGACACAGTATTTTATGCCTTACGCAGAAGTAGGCAACGTGAAAAATGCGACAAAAGATGTGATCGCCGGTCTTGATGTGAATGGAGAAATAGCTACTGTGATAGTTTATGGCACGTCAAGGAAAGAGATTGAGATCTCATTGAAAGATGTGACCGGCAGCGTGTTATTAAACGATAAGGTGGAACTCTCCCCGGAAAATCCCTATAGAAAAACCATCCATCTGGATAATGAAAACAGTGGGAATATTACACTGGTTGTTTCAACGGTTGAAGGCGATGAACTACTGAGATATAGTACCGGAAAAGAAACAGACAGTACGGTGCCTCCGGCCGCTGAAGCTGCCGATGATCCTAAGGATATACCTTTAATCGAGCAACTTTATCTTACAGGCCTTCACCTGGAGCAATACCGTCATGCCACGTTTAATCCCGTTGATTATTATGAGGAGGCGCTTTCGCGCGACCCGGGGGATGTGCGTTGTAACAATGCTCTCGGACTCCTTCTGATGAGACGGGGGCAATTCCAAAAGGCTCAGCCTTACTTTGAAAAAGCGATCGGGACACTGACCAAAAGAAATCCGAATCCTTATGATGGAGAGCCTTATTATAATTTAGGATGTTGCTTGAAACTGCAATCGAAATTGGATGAATCGTACAGCGCCTTTTTTAAATCGGCGTGGAATGCCGCATGGAAAGGTCCTGCCTATTTTTCTGTGGCCCAGATAGATTGTATGCGTGGAGATTGGGACATGGCATTGGAACATATTGAACAAAGCTTGCTTTCCAGCTGGCACAATCATAAAGCCCGCCAGTTGAAGGCTTCAATATTGCGTAAAAAGGGAAGAACAGATGTTGCCTTACAATGGATAGAGTCTTCGTTGGAGATCGATCGGTTTAATATGGGATGCCGTTTTGAGAAATATCTCCTTACAAAACTATCGGGTGAATCGCCCACAGGCAAAAATCTGATTGGAAAAGAGACTGGTTCAATTTCTCTGGAAGAAGGGTTAAAAAGAGAAATTACAGCACTCATACAGGCCAATCCACATAGCTATATTGAATATTCGCTCGATTTTGCTGCAGCCGGATTATACGATGAAGCAATCGAGGTGTTGGAGTGGGCAATAGAAACGGATGCCGGATCCTACCCTTTAGTTTGGTATGCGTTAGGATTTTTCCTGTCGCAAGTTAACAGGGAAAATGAAGGAAAAGAAATCTACGCAAAGGCACTTCAACTATCACCCGATAAATGTTTTCCCAATCGCTTGGAAGAGGTTATTATCCTTCAACATCTCCTTACGGTAAACCCGGAGGATTTCAAGGCACTCTATTATTTGGGTAATTTCTGGTACGCAAAACGGCAATATAAGGATGCGATCGAATGTTGGGAGAAATCGATCGCGATCAATGATGAATTTCCTACCGTACTAAGGAATCTGGCATTGGCATACTATAATAAAGCGAATAAGAAAGAGCAGGCTGTGCGATTACTTGAAAAAGCATTCTCTCTCGATGACAAAGATTCCCGTATATTGATGGAGCTGGATCAGCTGTATAAAAAGTTGAATTATGCACCTGTAGATCGTCTCAAAGTATTGGAAGAGCATATGGATTTGGTGGAGCAACGTGATGACCTGTTTATAGAACGGATTGCATTATACAATCAATTGGGTAAATATGAAACGGCGAGAATATTGTGTAACTCCCGTAATTTTCATCCATGGGAAGGAGGTGAAGGGAAAATAACTTTTCAGTATACCTATTGCCGCATCCAGTTGGCCAGACAGGCCATCGAAGAGAAAAATTGGAGTCGGGCATTGGAGTTATTGAATGAAACGGACCTGTATCCCCACAATTTGGGAGAAGGCAAATTGAGTACGGTGAATGAAAATGATGTGGAGTATTATAAAGGGGTTTGTTACAGGGGATTGAAAAATGAGGAGAAGGCTGTTGAATGGTTTACAAAAGCCACTCAAGGTCCCGATGAACCCAAACAGGCATTCTATTATAATGATGAGAATCCCGATAAGATCTATTTCCAGGGATTGGCATGGAGGGCATTGGGTAATGAAGAAAAAGCAGAAGAACGTTTTAAAAAATTAATTGCACATGGGGAAAAGCACATAAATGACAATTGCAAAATCGAATATTTTGCAGTGTCCCTTCCCGATCTGGCGATCTGGGAAGAAGATTTGAATGAACGTAATCGTATACATTGCTATAATGTAATGGCTTTGGGATGGTTAGGATTGGGTGAAACGGAAAAGTTCCATTTGTATATGGACAAGGTTTTAGCAATGGACGTGAATTATCAGAAAATTGTACAAAAAACATTTTCCTAATAAAGTAATCGACAATTAAATTGAGAAATCGAGAGTGCACAAGGTATAGAGATTATTCAAGTTATGATAATAAATTGTTTTAAAAATGTATTCAAATGAAAAAGGGATCGACAACAAAAAGAAACTCGACGACCTTTGATTTTCAGAGAAAATTGAAAGGCAAAGTGATCTTGATGACTATTGTGTCAGCGTTACTGTTTCCTGTGACGATCATGGCTTCTACAGCCACAAGCGGGCCTGAGTCAGTTCAACAGGCTTCTATTAAGATAACAGGGCTAGTGACTGATAGTGGAGGCACTCCTCTGATTGGAGTGACAATTGTGGAAAAAGGTACAACGAATGGTGTTGTAACCGATATTGATGGTCGCTACACTATCACGGTGAAATCGTCCTCTTCCGAATTAGTATTCTCCTATATAGGATATACTGCTGTAACTGAACAAGCAGGTAATAGGAAAGAACTGAATATCAGGATGACGGAAGATTCCACATCACTGGAAGAGGTCGTCGTTGTAGGATTTGGTCAACAGGCTAAAGTAAGTGTAGTTGGATCTATCCAGAGTGTGGATGTTGGGGCCCTGAAAACTCCCAGTTCCAACCTGTCTACAAGTTTTGCAGGCCAACTTGCGGGAGTTATTGCAGTACAACGTTCAGGAGAACCCGGAGCGGATGGTGCCGATTTCTGGATACGCGGTATCTCTACATTCGGTTCAATGAAATCACCATTGATTGTGATCGATGGTGTAAAGGCCTCCACAGCCGAATTGAACGCACTTGACCCCGAAATGATTGGAAGTTTTTCGATTTTGAAGGATGCTACAGCTACGGCACTATACGGTTCCAGGGGGGCGAACGGCGTAATGATCGTCAATACCAAATCGGGGCGAGATCTGGACAAAGCCATTGTGAATGTGCGTGTCGAGTCATCTTATACCGCACCTACTAAAGTGACCAAGTTTGTGGATGGAGTGACTTATATGCAGATGTTCAATGAAGCGGTTACAGCCCGAAATCTTGGCGATAAACTGTATAGTCAGGAAAAGATAGATGGAACAAGGAACAATTTAGATCCTTATGTATTTCCCAATGTCAATTGGTATGATGAAATGTTCAAATCCGGAGCGATGGCCACCAATGCCAACCTGAGCATACGGGGTGGAAGCAAAAAACTGGATTATTTCTCAAGCGTGTCATTCAATCAGGATCAGGGTATATTGCGTAATAATAAGGAGTTTTCCTATGATTCCGATTTGAGCGTACAACGTTATGTGATTCAGAATAACTTTAATTATCAAGTAACTCCAACGACTAAGGTAAGTGCCAAATTAAACGCCAACCTACGTGAATACAAAGGCTCACGTATGAGTGCCAGTGACGCTTTTAGATACTCAGTGTATGGTAATCCGGTGGATTTTCCGATAAGATTTCCGGATGATCCCGAAATCAATTATATAAGATGGGGAGGAAAGTCGGGTAGTCGGTATTACAACGAATCGTTTATCAACCCTTATGTAGAAATGGTAAGAGGTTATAAGAATACATTCGAAAGTATTATTTCAGGTAGTTTTGATGTAATACAGGATTTGCATTTCATTACTCCCGGTCTTTCTCTCAATGGACTCTTCTCTTTCAAGAATTGGAGCCAGACTGAGGTGTCACGGACTGCCAGTAACAATGCTTTTGAAGTTTCTGATTATACTTGGAATGCAGACCGTACAGCCATTGAGAGCTACACGGCTAAACGGATAGCCAAAGAACAGGATACCCAACTCTCATACAGCTATGGCATGAACGGCAACCGCCAGATATATATCCAAGGGATGCTCAACTACGAAAGGACTTTCGCCAGCAAGAATTATGTTACAGGTATGCTTGTATATACCCAGGAAGAAATTCAGACCAATAAACCGGAGACCTTTCTTGCATCCCTTCCGCAACGTAAACAAGGTATTTCAGGTCGTCTTACCTATTCCTACGATTATAAATATCTGTTAGAAGCCAACTTTGGGTATAACGGAAGTGAGAACTTTGCTCCCAAGAATCGTTGGGGATTCTTCCCTTCCGTAGGAGTTGGGTATATAGTCAGTCGCGAGAAATTCTTCGAACCGCTGAATAAGGTGGTCTCCAATCTCAAATTAAGGGCAACTTTAGGGATGGTAGGAAATTCGGACGATGCCACGAGGTTTATGTATTTGGGGCAGATAGAACTACAGAATGGTAACATGTCTTATACCACAGGAGTCCAGCAGAATTATGGATTGAGCGGGCCGGCATATACCCGCTTCAGCAATCCGAACCTGACGTGGGAGGTAGGTCGCAAAATCAATCTTGGTTTGGACTTGAATCTATGGAACAGGTTGGATTTCACCGTAGATCTCTTCCAGGATTACCGGAAAAATATTTTCCTTACCCGTCAGAGCGTACCCGATATATTGGGCTTTAGCCCCAGAAATATATGGTGGAACCAAACCACACAGATTTTTGGGAACTTGGGAGAAGTGGAGAATAAGGGTATGGATATGTCGATGGATTATTTCCATGAGTTTAACCATGATTTAAAGATGTCGTTCAAGGGGACCTTCACCTGGGCCACGAACAAAATCCTGGACTATGACGAACCCGATTTCCAACAATATCCTAATCTGTCGAGGGTCGGCCATCCCGTTGGTGCACACCTGATGTATGTGGCAGACAGGCTCTTTATTGATGAAGCAGAAATCAATAACAGCCTTCCTCAAAATATCAGTGGGATAACTATTAGGCCGGGAGATATCAAGTATAAGAATATCGCTGATGCAGATGGCAAATATGACAATCAGATCGATGCAAACGATAGAATATATTCCAAGTATTCCCAAACCCCGGAAATAATTTATGGTTTCGGAACATCGGCCTTCTACAAGAAGTTTGATTTTTCTATCTTTTTCCAAGGAGCGGCCCGCACCCAGATCATGATGTCGGGTTTTCATCCATTCGGTAACGATGAGACAAGAAATATCCTTAAATTTATCTCAGATGACTATTGGAGTGAAAGCAATCCGAACATATATGCTGCTTATCCGAGATTAAGCAAGCTGGATAATGACAACAATACAGCGGCTTCTACTTATTGGCTGCGGGATGGTTCTTTTCTTAAACTGAAAAATGCTGAAATTGGATATAACCTCAAACTCATGAGGATATATCTGCGGGGAACCAATCTATTCACAATTTCCAAGTTCAAACATTGGGATCCCGAACAGGGAGGAGGTAGCGGTTTGAGTTATCCGACCCAAAGGGTGATCAATCTTGGAGTACAATTCACATTTAGATAAATCAACAAAATATAATAAGATGAAAAAATATATTCAAATTTTGATGATTGTGGCGCTGTTGTTTACATATAGTTGTAATTATCTGGATATCGTTCCCGACGAGACAGCGACTGAAGAGGACGCTTTTGCCGACAGATATGCTGCCGAAAGGTACCTTTACTCATGCTATGCATTTATCCCGCAGGAAGCAAATGTTTTTTATATGCTGGGATCGACCGGGGATTGGGCCACTTTAATGGAAGTGGCTTCCATGCAGGGAAATTATTCTCCTTCTAATCTCTCTTATTATACTTTTTGGAGTAGCTTCTATGGTGGGATAAAAAGATGTTACATTCTTCTTGATAATATTGATGGTGTGCCCAGGATGGATGAGGAAACCAAGGAACTCTATAAGGCGGAGGCTCGTTTTTTGTTAGCCTATTTCCATTTTTTCTTGCTAAAGGCTTATGGCCCTATTCCTATTATTGAGAAGAATTTTGCTATGGATACGCCCAATTCTGATTATCCGGGACGTCGTATCTTCGATGAGTGCGTGAAATGGATATCGGACATGTATGATATGGCCTATATGGATCTTCCTGAAAGACAAGCTACAACCTATTACGGTAGAGCCACCAGGGCTACGGCCAAAGCCATGAAAGCAAAACTATGGCTCTACACTGCATCACCTCTCTTCAACGGCAATGGGGAATTTTATGCTGACGAGTTAAAAGATCCCGAAACAGGTACACCGTTGATGCCGTTGCAATACGATCAGTCGAAATGGGAAAAAGCATATACCTATGCATTGGAGGCTGTCAACGAAGCGCATAGCGCGGGTATCTCATTATATATGGGCAATCCCGATCCGGGTTCAGGAAACTATCCCTATCCAAGCGATGTGAACCAGTGGAGGGCACGGATGAACTTTGTAGACAGGGCAAATACCAATGAGTTGATATTTGCCGATACCCGGAATGATGGATTTTATGGCTATCAGAATAATGCTGCTCCGAGGGAGGCGAGTGGAGGAAATGCCTGGCAAAATGTAGCCCCGACGCTGGAAGCGGTGAAGAGATTTTATACCGAAAGAGGACTGCCTATAGATGAGGATCCTGCTTATTTTAGTGAAGGTGATTATTTTCAACTCGGACAGTATGAGGGGCAAACTACCTGTAACTTGCACCTTCACCGCGAACCTCGCTTTTATGCCTGGATTTCTTTCCATAATGGGTGGTACGAATTGATGCGTGGTAACGATAAACGTATTCGCACCTTATTTCGGAAGAATGATGTACATGGCAAACAGTCGTATGGGCGTAACTATTCGATGACCGGATATCTTGCCAAGAAAGGAGTTCATCCAGGATACAATGCGAACGGGTCCATCATTAATTATCCGTTTCCGATAATGAGACTTGCAGAACTTTATCTTATTGTGGCCGAAGCTGCTGTGGAGACAAATAATTTAAGTGTTGCCATAGAGTACCTTGACAAGGTACGTGTGCGAAGCGGTGTTCCCAAAGTAGAAACGGCATGGGAAGGTGTGGCTACATTAAATCAGGTAAAATTACGCCAGATAGTGCACCAGGAAAGAGGTATTGAACTCTTTATGGAAGGCCATTCGTTATGGGATCACAAACGTTGGAAAACAGCACATCTCTATGTAGGTAGTAATCCCAAGGGTTTAAATGTGGATGGTGTGACAGATGCAGAATTTTTCCGGGAAGCTGAAGTTTTGGTGGGATGGAAATTTGCAAGTCCGAAGAACTACCTGTTGCCTATACCGCAAAAAGATGTGGATGTGAATGCAAAACTCTCTCAAAATCCTGGGTATTGAGGGATAGATAAAAAATAGAGAAATGAAACGAGCATGATAATCATTACACACCAGAACATGATTTAAGGCGAGTTTCATACACAAAAATTAAAAATTAAAAAATCGTATGAAACGAATAACTATATCAATATTAACAATACTCTCGTTGTTGCTGGTACCCGGATGTGGCGAATCGGCCGACGAGATTATCCCTGGCAACATCAGCAATGTGACTGCGCAATCGGCAGAGGGTGCAATATTGTTAAAATGGGATAATCCCAAAGACGAAAATTTTTTATATGTACAGATAGAATATGAGTATGACTATAAAGGAGTCAAGATGAAAGGCATCAAACAGATAAGCCATTATGCCTCAGAATTTCTTCTTGACAATTTATATGCCAAGTACGGTGACGTTAAATTCAAGCTCTGGAGTGTCAGTTCAACCGGAACTTCCGGTACGAATATAGAGACCATCTCTTCACAGGCATTGCCTGTTACGATGGTGAAGGTGGAGCATATAGCTACTGATAAAATAATCCTTACTCCTGCTGATCTTTCTACTAGTGGGTCGGCTGATGAAGGAAGTCTTGCCGATTTGCTGGGAGATGATCCTGCAGGATTTTTCCATACTCCCTGGCGAACACCTACTGTATTTCCCCATTGGATTCAATTTGACTTGTCGAAAGCGGTAGAGGGTGTTAAATTGGTTCAGTACAACCGTGACAGAGTAAACAATAATCCGGATGCGGTAGATATTTTGGGAAGTAACGATGGTGAGACTTGGGTTACCATGGGGAGTATTCCCTCAGGTACAATTCCATCTGGAATTTCCGCACGTTACGCCTCTCCTGTGTTTTCTGTCGAGGGGCAGACTTTCACAAAAATACGTTATCAAGCTTTGGCCGGATATGAAGGAAATACTTTTTATGCCATATCGAGGATAGAATTCTATGAAGTTTGGTACGAAATAATTGATCCGGAACTCGATTGACAACATCTTTTGCAGAATTCCGGGTAGTGCATATATTACCCGGGGGCTGCTATAATTACAAATTAAAGGCCAAAAGATAGTGAATAAATTATTATTTGTATTCTTAATAACTCTGATCCCCTTTTTTTCGCACTGCCAGTCGAAAACACCGGAGATTATAGACTCTGTGGAATTACCCAAAAAGGGTGAATATGTTCCCGTAAATTCAAATGGCATTGATTCTGATCTGCAGATAAGGCCCACATCCGGAATAGCTTCCGATGCACATCCGGGATATGGGATTGAGAGATCATTTGACGGTGACTTGTCCAGTATGTATCACTCACCATGGTACAGTTTAACTTTACCTGTTACGCTGGAATACAAGTTCTCAGACGCAAAAGATATCGATTATATTGTATACCACCCTCGTACGGGTGGTGGAAATGGAGACTTCGGAAAATTCGAACTTTGGGTCTCCACTGAAACTACCCCGGACTTCGTAAAGCAAAGTGACTACGATTTCAAGATGAAGGGTACTGCTTCTGTGATTAATTTTGAGAAAACGATTGAAGGGATAAGGGCTTTTAAATTCATAGTTGAATCGGGTAGAAATGACTTTGCCAGTTGTGCAGAAATGGAATTTTATCGGAAAGTAGACAGGAGCGACTTGAATCTGAACCATATATTTGCTGACGATGTCTATTCTCAACTCCGTACAGGGGTTACTCTAGAACAGATTAATGCGATTGAGAATGATTTTTTCAAAAATCTAGCGCAAAGCATTTTTACTGAAGATTATCCCATGGAATTTAGGGTACAGGAATATGAACCCTATCCTTTGATCGAAACTACAGCCAAAGAACTAAAAACAAGTGGTTATAATCCTTTTGAGAACCCCACAGGAATGTACTTCTCGTCCGGAGATGAAATTGTCATCATTATGGGTGATAGCAAAGGCGAAGATATATCGTTCAGGATACACAATTTTGGTAATCATGCTGATGCTTCTTTTATTCTCCGCCCCGGCGTGAATAAGATCAGGGCGAAAAATAGCGGACTAGGTTATATCAGTTACTATACCGACAATTGGCGGAATGTGCAGCCGGTAAAAATACATATTACCAGTGGAAAAGTGAACGGCTATTTCGACCGCAACAAGCATAAACGAGAAGATTGGAGAAGACTTATCGATGGAGCAGTGTCCTCTTATTTCGATATCAAAGGTTATTATATTAATTTGGCATATACTTCACAGGATTTGAGAGAATACTGCAGTAACGGAATGGATTTGATTGAGGTGTATGATGAAATAGTAGAAATAGA
>Ga0172382_10007180_pt1 | contig 15897 bp, 11 predicted proteins | sample Leawel138RmetaG_FD_122245 | JGI IMG/M metagenome (GOLD analysis project Ga0172382, IMG submission 122245) | Leachate microbial communities from a municipal landfill in Southern Ontario, Canada - Leachate well 138R metaG | ecosystem: Engineered > Solid waste > Landfill > Unclassified | place...
CTGGCCTGACGCTCCGGACGACCTGCGGGCGCAAATCATCGTCCTGCGAGGCTGAGCCATGACACTCGTCGACTGCTTCACGCTGCTGATGGCCCGCATTCAGGATTTCCAGCGCCAACCCGAGAATGCCTCGCCCGAAGATCTCTCCCGCAACCTCGACCAGTTGATCGATCAGGCCCAGTCCCGGGCACTCCGGCATCACATCGACACGGAGACGTTCCAAGCCGCCCTCTATCCCGTGCTGGCCTGGGCCGACGAAACCGTCTCCCGCAGCCACCGCTGGCCCGACGAACACGCCTGGCAGCCCTTTCTGTTGCAGCGCCGCTATTTCCATACCGGCCTGGCCGGGCGCGAGTTCTTCGAGCGCCTGGAACAGCTGGGCGCCCAAGACCACACCCTGCGCGAAGTCTATCTGCTGTGCCTCTGCCTGGGTTTCCAGGGCCGCTACAGCGCCGCCGGCAACCTGTCCGAGCTGGCGAACATCCGCATGAAACACTACCGCTTGCTGCCTCAGGCCGACATGCATCCATCTCAGGCCGACGCGCATCTGTTCCCGGCGGCCTACCCGGGGCAAGGCACCGCGACGGCGCGACGCGGCCGATTCCGGCGCCTTAGCCTGCAGCGCCTGCTGCTGATCCTGGCGCCGCCCTTCATCGTCCTGGCGCTGGCGCTGATCATGCACACCCGATTAACGCAGGCCGTGCTGGAATTCCGCCAGACCATCAACCTATGAAAACCTTTTTGCTCCGGTTTCTGCTGCTGATCGCCCTGGCCCTGTTCAGCTGGATCCTGGCCATGTATCTGATGTGGCCCGGCTGGGGGGCGCCCGCGATCTTTTTCGGCCTGATCGGCGGCTGGCTCAGCTACAAGCTGCTGCGGCGACTGTGGCGGGTGGCCCGGTCGCGCGCCAAGCTGGCAGCCTCCGAGGCGCACGGACGCACGCGATCCGACACAACCACCAGCCTGACCCGCCTCAACCAGAAATGGAAGCAGGCCATCAGCCTGCTGCGTCATTCCAGCCTGCGCCGCCACGGCAATCCCGTCTATGCCCTGCCCTGGTTCATGGTCATCGGCCAACCGGGCAGCGGCAAGACCACAGCCATCACCCAGTCCCAACCGGGCAGCCTGATCCGAGGCACAGCCGCACAGGACGCCACGGGTCCGACCGAGAATTGCGAATGGTGGTTCCTCAATCGTGCCGTCATCCTGGATACGGCGGGCCGCTACGTGGCCGCCGGCAACACGGACACCGACCAGGCCGAATGGCTCCGCATCCTCGAACTGCTGTCGAAATATCGCGTCCGAGAAGGCATCAACGGCCTGGTCCTGTGCGTCACGGCCGACCAGGTGCGCCACACACCCGAAGACGTCCTGGCCCGCCAGGGCCAGGCCCTGCGTGAACGCATCAACCAGTTGATCCGCCTGTTCGACCGGCGCTTTCCCATTCATCTGCTGATCACCCAGTGCGATCACATCCCCGGCTTCGAAGCCTGGTCCGAAATCCTGCCGGCCGACCAGTTGGGCCAGGCCATGGGCTTTACGGGCGTGCTGGCGGACGGCGACGGGGCCGAAGCCCATTTCGCCGACCAGGCGATCGACGCCATCACCGCCCGCTTGCGTCAGTTGCGCCTGGACCGGGCCATCCAGGGAAAGGACCTCAGCCCGGAATTCCTGCTGTTTCCCGACGAGGTCGAACGACTTCGCGCCGGACTGAAGCAATTCCTGGCCGCCTGCATGGGCAGCAGTCCCTATCTGGAGCAGCCCTTGCTGCGCGGCGTGCACCTCACCAGTGCCAGCCAGGATGGCCAGCACTGGCCCGACATCCTGAGGGACCAGGCGGGCGCACCCCGCCCAGCCCCGCCGCGCAAAGGCCTGTTCCTGCACGACGTCTTCGAATACGTCCTGCCCGCCGACAGGAATGCCTGGCAACCCACTGTCATCATCGACCGCTGGCGCCTGGCCACCCGCAACCTGGCCATGGTCGCCTGGTTCTGCCTGTGCCTGGCCGCCCTGGGCTTCCTGCTGGTGTCCTACTACCAGACTCGAACCAGCCTGCGCGAGATCCAGAACGCCTACCCCAGGATCGCCCTGGACCAGCGGGATCAACCGATCGCGCAGCGTGTCCAGGCGCTGCAGGATATCCTGCGCATCATCGACCTGATCGGCGATCACGAACGACAATGGACCAGCCGCTGGCTGGCCTTCAGCCCGGATCTGCTGGATCTCGAGGACGACATCAAGGCCAGATATGTGGGGGGCTATCGCAGCCTTCTGCAGCGCAACCGGCACGATGTCATCATCCCGGCCCTGCAGCATGACGGTGCGCAGGACGAGCAGGCTTATGCCAATGCCATCCTCACGCTGGTGCGCAGCATCAACCAGACCCAGGCGCGCATCGACGGCGCCGACTACAGGCAACTGCTGCGGATGCCGCAGGCCCCTGCCCAGATCAACACGACACTGGGCATGGATCTGCCCTCATCGCTGGACGACGCCTCGGCTCAGATGGCAGCGGCCTTCAAGGCCTGGAGCCCCAGTCAAGCCTCCTGGCTGAAGGACAACCTGGACTCGGACCGCGCCTTGCTGCAACAGGCCATGGGGCAGATCGACCATCTGCCCTGGCTGCTGGATTGGGCCAACCGCCAGCCCGGCCTGACCCCGGTCACCCTCCGCGATTTCTGGCTACCCGGTTCGCAAGGTCCCAATCAGGGCGAAATCCCGCCCGCCATGACCTGGGCCGGCTACCAGCGCATCGAAGCCCTGCTGGACGAAATCAGCGAGGCCTTGAATCAGTCACCCGAGTTCCAGACCCGAAGGGGCGCCTTCGAAGCCTGGTACGCCAGCGAGCGCATGAACGCCTGGCGCAGCTTCGTCTGGTCGTTCGACCAAGGGGAAAGGCTCATTACCAACGAGCCTGCCTGGCGCGACCTGGTCACCCGGGTAGACACCATCACCAGCCCGTATTACCTGCTCCTCGATCGCCTGAACACCGAGTTCAGCACCATGCCGCGCGCCACGCTGCCCGGCTGGCTGCTGTTCGCGCGCGAATTCAGTTCCCAGAGACGGGCGGTGCAGGACAATATTTCGCTGGATCGGGCCTCGGCCATCATCGAGACCATCAACACCATCGGCACGCGGCTGCTGCACCCAACGACCAGGGATCTCGTCGACAACGCGAACCCGCTCAACGTGGGCCGCTCGATCCATGGTGTGCAGGCCTTCGCCGACTACACCAGACAATTCGACGTCGCGGCCGCCCAGGCCCTGGAAGGCACGAGCCAGTCCTATCAGCTGATGAGCAGCTACTTCGGCCAAGGCTCCGACCCCAAGGCGGCCAGCTCCGCCCTGCAGGCCACGCAAGACAGCCTGAACGCCTTTCGCCAGGCCTCGGGCTTCGATCTGCCGGACGATCAACTGATCTGGAAACTGGTCGGCGGTCCGCTACGCGTCCTGACGCTGTATGCGCTGGAACAGGCCTCTTGCCAGATCCAGCAGGACTGGGAACACGATGTCCTCTGGAAAACCCAATTGGCCGTCAGTCCGCGCGAGGCGAATGATCAGCTGTTCGGCGACCAGGGCTCAGTCTGGGCTTTCGCTGACGGTCCGCTCAAGCCTTTCGTCCAGCGCCGTGCGGAAGGCTTCACCTCCGCCAAGAAGGACAACTACAGCGTCCCGCTGAATCCCGACTTCCTGCCTTTCCTCAATCGTTCGGTCGACACGCGGGTCGAGTCGGTCGTCAAATCCAAGCAGGCGGAGGCCGCCAAGGGCAAAAGCGCCACGATCCTGATTGCGGCCCGGCCGCTGGGCGTCAATCCAGGCGCCCATGCACAACCCTATGCCGCGACCCTCTCCATCCAGTGCGCGCAGCAGGACATCACGCTGGACAATTTCAATATGGATGTCACCAACAGCTTCGACTGGTCGCCGGAGCAATGCGGCGACGTGACACTGCGCGTGGACATCGACGACCTGACCCTGACCCAGCGTTATCCGGGCCCCATGGGCATGGCGCGTTTCCTGGCGGATTTCCCGGACGGCGAGCATATCTTCACGCCGGCCGACTTTCCCCAGTCCCAGGAACGTCTCGAGGCCCTGGATGTGCGCACCATTCACGTACGCTATGCCTTTACCGGCGCCGAGCAGTTGCTGACCATGGCCGATCGGCTGGATTACCTGGCCGAAACCGAGACCCCCGCGATCGGCGCCGTGCCGGCCCGCGTCGCCCTGAAGGTCCCGGAACGGGTCGGCCAATGCTGGACGGCCGGCACGCCGCGCCAGCCGGACGGCGCCCTGCCGCTCTATATCCGCCAGCGGGCCGAACAACTGCTCAACCCGCCGCCGGCGCCCGAGCCCGAACCGGTCCCCGAGCCTCCGCCCCCTCCGGCCGCCAAGCCCGCGCCGGACCGCACGCACCGTGTGCGCGAAGGCGACACCCTGTACTCCATCGCTCGCAGCTACGGCACCACCGTCGAGGTGCTGCGGGAACTCAATCACATCAAGAACGACAATTTGATCGTCACCAACCGGGTCCTCAAGATCCCTCCGGCGCCGTGATGACATCTCCTTTCATAATTGACAGATAAAGTAACTCAAGCCACACTTTTCAAGCCCGGCCTTACCCCGGCCTGCCATCACAGGAGACTCACATGGCTACAGAAGGTTCCGTCGCACCCAAGGAACGTGTCAACATCACTTACAAGCCAGCGACGGGCGACGCCCACGCAGAAGTCGAGTTGCCGCTCAAACTCTTGATCCTCGGGGATTTCACCCAGCGCGCCGATGACCGCAGCGTCGAAGAACGCGCGCCCATCAATGTCGACAAGGACAACTACAACGACGTCCTCAAGGCGCAGAACCTGTCGCTGGACCTCTCCGTCCCCAATCGTCTCGAACCCGATTCGGACGGCAACATTCCGGTCAACATCAATTTCGAATCGCTGGCGGATTTCCAGCCCGACAACATCGTCGAAAAGGTGCCTGAACTGCGCTCCATCGTGCAGTTGCGCGATGCGCTCAAGGCGCTCAAGGGTCCGCTGGGCAACATCCCCGATTTCCGCAAGAAACTCCAGGAACTCGTTCAGGACGAAGGCGCCCGCGACCGGCTGCTGCAAGAACTCGACATCAAAGACAAATAAACAACCTTCTGGCTCCCTCGACGGAACCTCACCCGAACATACGCAGGATGCAAGCATGAGCGAAGAAGCAGCAAAACAGGAACAAGCAGGCGCAGCCCCGGAGGCCGGCGGCTCGCTGATCGATCAACTCCTGGAGACCACGCGGGTCCGTCCCGGCGATGAATCCTACGCCATCACGCGCCAGGGCATTCAAACCTTCATCTCTTCTCTGCTGGACCCGGCACGCGCCACGGATCGCATCACGGCCTCGCTGGCCGACGACATGATCTCCGAGCTCGACAAAAAGCTCTGCCGGCAGGTCGACGAGATTCTCCATCACCCGGATTTCCAGCGCCTGGAATCTTCCTGGCGCTCGCTGAAGTTCCTGGTCGATCGCACGAACTTCCGTGAAAACATCAAGATCCAGATCATGAACGTCAGCAAGGACGATCTGCTCAGCGATTTTGAAGACTCGCCCGAAGTCACCAAATCCGGCTTGTACAAGAACTGCTATACCAGTGAATTCGGCCAGTTCGGCGGACAGCCCTTCGGCGCCATCATCGCCAACTACGAATTCGGCCCGGGCTCCTCCGACGTCAAGCTGCTGCAATATTGCGCGGCGGTGGCCTCCATGTCGCATGCGCCCTTCATCGCCGCCGCCGGTTCGCAGTTCTTCGGCCTGGACGACTTCTCCAAACTGCCCGACCTGAAGGACCTGTCCTCGATCTTCGAGATGCCGCAGTACACCAAATGGAACGGCTTCCGCGAAAGCGAGGACGCACGCAACGTCGGGCTGGTGGTGCCCCATTTCCTGCTGCGCACCCCGTACGGGAACGACACCACGCCGTCCAAAAAATTCAACTACGAGGAAGATGTGTCGGCCGGCAATCACGCCTTCCTGTGGGGTAACGCCGCATTCGCCTTTGCCTCGCGCCTGACGGCCAGCTTTGCGGACTACCGCTGGTGCGCCAACATCATCGGCCCTCAAGGCGGGGGGACGGTCGGCGATCTGCCCATCTACAACTTCCAGGCCATGGGCGAGATCCAGACCAAGATCCCCACCGAAGTCCTGATTTCCGAACGACGCGAATTCGAACTGGCCGAACAGGGATTCATCGGCCTGGCCATGCGCAAGAACAGCGACAATGCGGCGTTCTTCTCGGCGAATTCCTGCCAGAAGCCCAAGTTCTTCGGCAACACCAAGGAAGGCAAGGAAGCCGAGACCAACTACAAACTGGGGACTCAGCTGCCTTATATTTTTGTGGTCAGCCGACTGGCACATTATATCAAAGTGTTGCAGCGTGAAAATATTGGTACCTGGAAGGAACGCGCGGACCTCGAAGGTGAACTTAACAACTGGATACGCCAATACGTCGCCGACATGGACGCTCCGGGACCGGAAGTCCGCAGCCGCCGCCCTTTGCGCACGGCCCAGATCAATGTCGAAGACGTGGAAGGCGATCCCGGCTGGTATCGTGTGTCCATGCTCGTGCGTCCGCACTTCAAATACATGGGCGCTTCGTTCACGCTGTCCCTGGTCGGAAAGCTCGACCGAAAGTAAACCACTGACCTTGCCAACAGAAAACGGCAACCATCATCTTCTAGGAGCTTCACCATGCCCATGCCCGGCTACCTGACCCTGACCGGCCAAACTCAAGGCAAGATCGACGGCAGCTGCACCATTCAAGGCCATGAAAACACGATCCTGGTCCAGGCGGTCGATCACACCATCGAAATTCCCAAGTCGATCCAGACCGGCCTGCCCACGGGCAAGCGCATCCACGGCCCGCTGACGATCACCAAGGAAATCGACAAGGCGTCCCCCAAGCTCTTCCAGGCCCTGACCTCCGGAGAGCAACTGACCGACGCCAAGCTCGAGTACTACCGCATTTCTCCGCAAGGCAAGGAAGAGCTGTACTACACGGTGGAAATCAAGAACGCCATCATCACTTCCATGCACAAGTTCGTGCCCATTTGCCTGGACCCCGCCAACAAGTCCATGGGTCACATGGAAGCCGTGTCGTTCACCTACGAGACCATCATCGAGACCTTCTCGCCTGATGGCATCGAGGCTCAGGACTCCTGGAACGCACCCAAGTCCTGATCGCATCACCCCGGCAACCAGGCTCCAGCCTGGTTGCCGTTTTTTCACGCACCGCATTTCCTTTTCCCTTTTCCTTTCCACGGATCGTCATCCATGCAAATCGTCGAGTTCAGAGCCCTGGTCGAACGTCTCAATCCCGCCTGCCGGGACGCACTGGAAAATGCCGCTGGCCTCTGCCTGAACCGCACGCACTACGAGATCACCCTCGAACACCTGCTGGTAAGGCTGCTCGATGACCCCAACGGGGATATCCAGCTCATCCTGCGCCAGGCCGAAATCGATCCCGGCCGCTTGCAACGCGCGCTGGAGCAATCCCTCGAATCCTTCAAGACCGGCAACGGGGCCCGGCCACAGTTTTCGCCACTCCTGCCCGATCTGTTCTCCGATGCCTGGATGGTCGCCTCAGTCGATCTCTTCGAATCGTCCATCCGTTCCGGCGCCCTGCTGGCCGCCTTTGCCGCGCGCGCCTCGTTCTACGCCAACACCAGCTACGCCGCCCTGCTCGACAAGCTCGACAAGGAGCGCGTCATCCAGCTGCTGGGCACAATCGCCCCGCAATCCCGCGAAACCGCGCTCGCCGGCGCAGGGCCTGCCAACGCCGCCGCACCCGCCGTGCGCGGGGGCGACAGCCACGGCTCGTTCCTGCAACGATTCTGCGAGGATTTCACCGCCAAGGCCCGTGCCGGCAAGATCGACCCCGTGTTCGGACGCGACCCCGAAATCCGTCAGATGGTCGACATCCTGGCCCGCCGGCGCAAAAACAACCCCATCTGCGTGGGTGACCCCGGCGTCGGCAAGACCGCCGTCATCGAAGGCCTCGCCGTGCGCATCGCCGAAGGCGACGTCCCCGATCTTCTGCAAAACGTCACGATCCTGGGGCTGGACATGGGCGCCCTCGAGGCGGGCGCGGGCGTCAAGGGCGAATTTGAAAACCGCCTGCGTGGCGTCATCACTGAAATCAAGGCCTCGCCCACCCCCATCATCCTGTTCATCGACGAAGCCCACACCCTGATCGGCGCCGGCGGTGCAACCGGCTCCAGCGATGCCGCAAATCTTCTGAAGCCCGCTTTGGCGCGGGGCGAACTGCGCACCATCGCGGCCACCACCTGGAGCGAATACAAGAAATACTTCGAAAAGGATGCGGCCCTGGCGCGCCGCTTCGAACTCGTCAAGCTCGATGAGCCCAGCGTCGAGATGGCAGTGCAGATCCTGCGCGGCCTCAAGGAACGCTACGAGCAGGTCCACCAGGTCATCATTCGCGAAGAAGCCCTGGCATCGGCAGCCAGCCTGTCCAACCGCTATATCACCGGCCGCCAGTTGCCGGACAAGGCCATCGACCTGCTGGACACGGCCTGCGCACGCATCAAGATCAATCTTTCATCCAAGCCCGACTTCATTGAAGATCTCGAACGTCAGCTGCAGATGCTGGAACGAGAAAAACGCGGTCTGCTGCGCGACGTCGAAAACCACGCGCCCGCCGAGCCGGCCCGCCTGGAAGAAATCGAGCAGTCATTGACGCAAACGCAGGCCGCGCTCGACGCAGCCCGCCAACGCTACCAGGCGCAGTTCGAAGCGGCGCACCGCGTGCTCTCTCTGCGCGCCGAACGCAGCCAGGCGGCCGCACCTCAAGACGCCCCGGCCCGCGCAGACGAGGCGGACGCCGATGCGCCGCCATCCGACGCCGAAACCGCCCCGCCCCGCGACAAGGCCGCCATCGAGATCGAGCTGATCCGTGCGGAACAGGCGCTGGAAGCCCTGCAGGCCCAAGAAAAGCTCATCCACATCGATGTCTCCGGCGACACGATCGCCAAGGTCGTCTCCGACCGCACCGGCATCCCGCTGGGCAAGATGATGCGGGATCAGGCCTCCGCCGCCCTGACCCTCGAGGCCACGCTCAAGGCCCGCATCCAGGGCCAGGACCATGCCTTGCACACCCTGGCCGAAGTGCTCAAGTCCGCCCGTTCCGGCCTGCGCGATCCGGACCAGCCCATGGGCGTATTCCTGCTGGTCGGCCCCTCGGGCACCGGCAAGACCGAAACCGCACTCTCCATCGCGGACGCCATGTTCGGCGGCGAGCAGTCCATCGTCACCATCAACATGAGCGAATTCCAGGAAAAGCACACCGTCAGCCGGCTGGTGGGCTCGCCCCCGGGCTATGTGGGGTATGGCGAAGGCGGCGTACTGACCGAGGCCGTGCGCCAGCGGCCCTATTCCGTGGTACTGCTCGACGAGGTCGAAAAAGCCCACCTGGACGTCGTCAACCTGTTCTATCAGGTGTTCGACAAGGGCGTGCTCTCCGATGGAGAAGGCCGCGAGATCAATTTCCGCAATACCGTGGTGTTCCTGACCTCCAATCTGGCGCTCGACGTCATCACGGAACTGTGTGCGGGCGATACCATGCCGCCGCTGGAAGCCATCCAGGCGGCCATCCGGCCCATCCTGTCGCAGCACTTCAAGCCCGCCTTGCTGGCCCGCATGACCGTCGTCCCCTTCCTCACCCTGAAGGCCGATGCACTCAAGGGCATCGTCCGCCTCAAACTGGGCAAGCTGGCGCGCCGCATGCAGCAGAACAACAAGATCCGCCTGGAAATCGACGAGGCCGTCATCGACGCCATCACACAGCGGTGCACCGAGGTCGACACGGGGGCGCGCAACATCGACTTCATTCTGCGCGGCACGCTGCTGCCCATGCTGTCCAATACCTTGCTGACGCACATGGCCGAGGCGCGCGACATCAGCCAGGCTCGCCTGGAAGTCGACGATCAAGGCCAGTTCACAGCAAGCTTCCACTGAGCGGACCCGACATGGCCAACACATGCGCATGGTTCATCAATCTGTCCGACGACGAGGGGACGGCTCAGGCCGCCGCCCGGCAACTGCAGCCCTATGGCCTGCCCGTCAAGGGCCAGCGCTGGCCGCAGGGCCTGTCCTGGCTGGCCGCCGCGCAAGAGGCTGCCGCCGCTGACGCGGCCGTCATCGTGCTCATCGGCGACGCCCAGCGGTTTGCCGATCCCGGACTGCGGCGCGACCTGGCGCTGTTTCGTCTGATGCTGCACAGCCGGGCAGGCCGTCCGCTCAACGGGTTCACTCTCCTGAGCGGCGAACCGCCCTCCGCCGCCGGGCGCAAGACGGAACTGTCCGTGCTGGACGATTGGGAACCACTGTCCGGCAACTGGCCCGCCAAGCTCGTGGCGCGCGCCCACGCACCGATCGCCCCCGCCTGGCCGGTTCACCTGGGCCTGCATGCCCACGAACGCCTTGGCGTCTGGCTGGAAACCCATCCGCACGCGGGGGGGGCCACGGACGGCGCGCTGGTCGGTGTTTCGGGTCACGACGCCAAGATCGACTTCCATGCGGTGGGCCCCAAGGGCGGACTGCCCTCCACCACCGACAATCAATACGAAATCAAAGGCCTGCAATTCACGGCCGCCGGTACCGCCTTCGAGGCCTGGGGCTTGCGCAACCCGATCGCGCCGGACGAACGCTACTACGTCCGCCTGGAAGGCGACCCCGATCTCATCGCGCTCGGCACCCTGCCGGATGGCGAACTCCAGGACGTCACCCTGATCCGCCTGGGTTGATCCTCCGGCATCACCAAGACCCGCATGACCCTCGATACAGAATCCCTGCTGCTCCCCATTTCCGGGCCAAACCCCGGCGGCACCGACATCCGGTCCGGCGAAGAATACGACGGCCTGACCGCCGAAATCGACAAGATGTCCAGTCCGTCCAGCACAGGACAGATCGATTGGCTGAAAGTCGAAACCACGGCCAGCCGTCTGCTGGCCCAGCAGAGCAAGGATTTCATGCTGGCCGCCTGGCTGTCGGCCGCCTGGATGCAATCCCGGGGCATCGAGGGCCTGGCGGCCGGCTTGCGACTGCATGAACAATTGATCGCCCGTTTCTGGGACAGCGCCCAGCCGCCGCTCAAGCGCCTGCGCGGACGCCGCAATGCGCTGCAGTGGTGGGTTGAACGCGCCTCGGACTGGCTGGACGGCCAGGAAGAGATCGCCCCTCTTCAGCCCCCGTTTCATCAGGCCATGCTCGATGACGCCCAGTCGCTCGATACGCGCCTGGGCGAGCTGGATCCAGAATGCCCGCCGCTGCAACCCCTGATCCAACGTATCCGCCGCCTGTCACGCATCGAACCCGAGCCTCAGCCCGCCACATCCGAGGAGCGTGCGCCGTCTTCTTCCGGCACGGCCGAAATGCCCACCGGTGCGGCCGCATCCCAACCGCAGGGTGCGGCCGCACCGGCTGCCGCCTCGTCAGCGCCGTCTCCCGCGCCGGCCGCCTTCCGCCCAGGCGGAGATCAGCACATGGCCCTGGACAGCGAGGACGCCGTGCTGCATGCCATGCAGCCGGCGCTGGATCACCTTGGCCAGCTTGGCAGCGCGCTCAGGAGCCTGAGCCCGCTCAATCCCGCCAGCATCGATCTGTGCCGCCTGACGGCCCGCGCCGTCATCCTGGCCGCCCCCCCGTCCCAGCAAGGCATCACGGCCCTGATGCCACCGCCGGTAGCCATCCAGGACGCCTTCGCCACCATCATGCAGAACGGCAATGCCGAAGGACTGATCGAGTTCTGCGAGTCCCGCCTGGCCACCTTTCCCTACTGGCTGGATCTGGACCGCGAATCGGCCCGCGGTTTCAGCCTGATGGGCAGCGCCGGCGCCCCCCTGCGGCAAGCCGTCATCGATCATGTCCTGTGCTTCACCCAACGGGTGCCGGACATCGAACACCTGGCGTTTTCGGACGGCACTCCCTTTGCCAGCGAGGCCACCCGGCAATGGCTGGCCAGTTGCCGGGCCGCCCGGCAGTCCTCGGGCGACGGGCCCGCCGACCGGGCCAGCCAGGCCCTGACACAGGCACGCACCGCGCTGGCGGATGGCCAAACCGATCAGGCCCTGCAGATCTATCAGACGCTGATCGAAACCACCTGGGCCGGACGTGACCGGTTCCTGGCCCGCCTGGCCATGCTGGAAGCTTTGCCGCAAATAGCGCCCCAGGCCTCGCCTCAGGCGCTGGCCCGGCATCTGGCCGATGAGTGCCTGAAGCACGATCTGGGCGCCTGGGAACCGGACCTGGCTCGCCGCAGCTGGCAAACCATTCTGCGTGCCCTGAACCGGATGCAACCCCGGCCGGACCCTGCGGAAGACGCGCACCTGGCCGCCGCCGGGCAGGCGCTGATCGAACAGGCCCGCCTCGCCCTGGCACAATTGGACCCGGGCGCACTGCTGCGATGATCCCCTGATCTCGAAATGCAAGAGCGGGCCCATGGGCCCGCTCTTGCATTTCGAGGCGCCGTCACAGCCGCCAGGAAACCCTGACGGCCGCTGTGCGGCGTTATTTCACGTCGCGCGCCGTGGCGCCGATGTACAACTGGCGCGGCCGGCCGATCTTGTAGTTGGGATCGGACAGCATCTCGTTCCACTGGGCGATCCAGCCCACCGTGCGGGCCAGGGCGAAAATCGCCGTAAACAGCGAGGTCGGGATGCCGATGGCGCGCTGGACGATGCCCGAGTAGAAGTCCACGTTCGGGTAGAGCTTGCGTTCCACGAAGTACGGATCTTCCAGGGCGATGCGCTCAAGTTCCATGGCCAGCTTGAACAGCGGATCATTGTGCAGGCCCAGGGAATCCAGGACTTCGCGGCAGGTTTCCTGCATCAGCTTGGCGCGCGGGTCGTAGTTCTTGTAGACCCGGTGACCGAAGCCCATCAGGCGCACGCCGGAATTCTTGTCCTTGACCTTTTCCATGAACTCGCCGACCTTGGCCACGCCGCCCTGGGCCTGGATGCTTTCCAGCATGTTCAGGCAGGCCTCGTTGGCGCCGCCGTGCGCCGGGCCCCACAGGCAGGCCACGCCGGCCGCGATCGCGGCGAACGGGTTGGTACCCGAGGAACCGCACAGGCGCACCGTGGAAGTGGAGGCGTTCTGCTCGTGGTCGGCGTGCAGGATGAAGATGCGGTCCAGCGCACGTTCCACGACGTCGTTGACCTTGTAGTCGTCGCAGGGCGTGGCGAACATCATGCGCAGGAAATTGCCCGTGTAGGACAGATCGTTCTGCGGATAGATGAAAGGCTGGCCCAGGGAATGCTTGTACGCCATGGCGACCAGGGTCGGCAGCTTGGCGATCAGGCGGATCGCGGAGACTTCGCGATGGTGCGGATTGGTGATGTCCGTGGAGTCGTGGTAGAAGGCCGACAGCGCCCCCACCAGCCCCGTCAGCACCGCCATCGGGTGCGCGTCGCGGCGGAAGCCCTGCAGGAAAGTGTGCATCTGCTCATGCACCAGGGTGTGGTGCGTGACCAGGCTGTCGAATTCCTGTTTCTGCCGGTCGTCGGGCAGTTCGCCGTTCATGATCAGGTAGGCCACGGACAGGAAATCGCAGTTCGTCGCCAGTTGGTCGATCGGGTAGCCGCGATACATCAACTGGCCCTTGTCGCCATCGATGTAGGTGATGGCGGATTCGCAGGAGGCCGTCGCCATGAAGCCGGGATCGTAGGTGAACATCCCGGTCTGGCCGTAGAGCTTGCGGATGTCGATCACGTCCGGGCCCACCGTGCCCTGGTAGACCGGAAACTCGACCGAGGGGCTGCCGTCGGAGAACGACAGCGTGGCTTTTTTATCGGATAGCTGCATGTGAATCTTCCTTTAAGTTACAGCGCTTTCATCTGCTCGACGAGCCGGCGGATGACGGGGTCGTCGTACGCCCCCGACAGGTCCGCGCGTCCCAGCAGAACATCGAGCAATTCGTTGTCGCCCATTTCGAAAAGCTGCGTCAATGCCCGGACGTCGGTCTCGGTCAACTGCGCTTCGCGGGCGTCCAGGAAGCGCGTGATGATGAGGTCGTTCTCGAGCAGACCGCGCCGCGCCCGCCAGCGCAGGCGGGCGCGGTCCAGATCGGACAGATCGCCAGACATGCCCTGACCCTAGACCGTGCGCCGCACGAGCATTTCCTTGATCTTGCCGATCGCGGCCGACGGATTCAGCCCCTTGGGGCAGACGTCCGTGCAGTTCATGATCGTGTGGCAGCGGAACAGGCGATAGGGGTCTTCCAGGTTGTCGAGACGTTCGCCGGTGGCCTCGTCGCGCGAATCGGCGATGAAGCGGTAGGCCTGGAGCAGGCCGGCCGGGCCGACGAATTTGTCAGGATTCCACCAGAAGGACGGACAGGCGGTCGAGCAGGAGCCGCACAGGATGCACTCGTACAGGCCGTTCAGTTCCTCGCGTTCCTCGGGGGTCTGGAGGCGTTCCTTTTCGGGCGGCGGCGTGTCGTTGATCAGGTAGGGCTTGATCGAATGGTATTGATCGAAGAAGAAGGTCATGTCCACGATCAGGTCGCGCACCACGGGCAGGCCGGGCAGCGGCTTGAGGACGATGGGTTCCTTCAGTTCGCGCAAGTTGGTCGTGCACGCCAGGCCGTTCTTGCCGTTGATGTTCATGGCGTCGGACCCGCACACGCCCTCGCGGCAGGACCGGCGCAGGGCCAGGCTGTCGTCGAGCTCGTTCTTGATGCGCAGGATCGCGTCCAGCAGCATCTTGTCGGTGGGCTGCAGCTCGACCTCGAATTTCTGCATGTACGGCCGCTCGTCCTTGTCCGGATCGTAGCGGTAGATCTCGAATTTCACGATGCGTTTTTCACTCATGACGATATCCAGATTAGAAGGTGCGCGGCTTGGGCGGGATGCTGTCCACAGTCAGGGGCTGCATGCGCACCGGGGTGTATTCGAGGCGGTCGTCCTCCGAGAACCACAGGGTGTGCTTGAGCCAGTTCACATCGTCGCGCTCAGGGTATTCTTCCAGGGCATGGGCGCCGCGCGATTCCAGGCGGTTGGCCGCCGATTTCGTGGTGGCGCGGGCGACCTCGATCATGTTGGCGACTTCGAGGGCCTCGATGCGGGCGGTGTTGAAGACCTTGGACTTGTCGGCGAAATAGATGTCCTGGACTTCGGGCACCAGGTCGGCGACGACCTGCGCGCCTTCTTTGAGGAGATCCAGCTTGCGGAACACACCGCAGTGGGCCTGCATGGCCACGCGCATCTTGTTGGCCACGTCCTGGGCCTTTTCGCCCGAGGTGCGGGATTCCAGCCGGTTGACACGGTCCAGCGAGGCGTCGATGTCGGTATCCGGCAGCGGCTTGTGGCTGTGTTCGCGTTCCGGATGCTGCGACACGATGAAGTTGCCCGCCGAGCGCCCGAACACGATCAGGTCCAGCAGGGAATTGGTGCCCAGGCGGTTGGCGCCGTGCACCGAGGTCGCCGCGCATTCGCCGATCGCGTACAGACCGTTGACGATCTTTTCCTGGCCGTTGACGCGGGTGACGACCTGGCCGTGGTAATTGGCCGGAATGCCGCCCATCTGGTAATGGATCGTCGGCACGACGGGGATCGGGTCCTTGATCGGGTCGATGTTGGCGAACTTGATGGCGATCTCGCGGATCGACGGCAGACGCTTGGTGATGGTTTCCGCGCCCAGGTGATCGAGCTTGAGCAGCACGTAGCTGCCGTCGCCGCAGCCGCGGCCTTCCTTGATTTCCTGGTCCATCGAACGCGACACGAAATCGCGCGGCGCCAGATCCTTCAGTTGGGGCGCGTAGCGTTCCATGAAGCGCTCGCCGTCCTTGTTCAGCAGGAAACCGCCTTCGCCGCGCACGCCTTCGGTGATCAGCACGCCCGCGCC
>Ga0172382_10007181_pt1 | contig 15896 bp, 13 predicted proteins | sample Leawel138RmetaG_FD_122245 | JGI IMG/M metagenome (GOLD analysis project Ga0172382, IMG submission 122245) | Leachate microbial communities from a municipal landfill in Southern Ontario, Canada - Leachate well 138R metaG | ecosystem: Engineered > Solid waste > Landfill > Unclassified | place...
CAATGCTCTGAACCAGACGGCATTTGAAGGATCTGTTCCTGAGTTCCTTGCCGTCGGTGAAACTTTCAGTGCACTGATTTGTTGTGCTGTCAAGGGTGGCGTTTCTTACCAATATCGTTAATATCTGCAATTTTCAAGGTGCTATTTGAGCCTTTCTCTTTTGGCTCTGACTTTCATAAACCATTTGACACTACCTGTACAATTACCATTGTCTGCTCATTGGCAGACTTGAAATATTCGTACTTATCCATATTTGAATAGTCCGCTGCCCGCACATACCTGCAGACGCCTCTTTGGCCATTGGGGTAATACTTCGATGCAGAAACAGCGCTTATTGAATCAGCAGCGGAAGATATCTGGGGGATCTGAACCCCATGGGCTCCAATGTCAAGGGCTCTCATTATCAGCTCAGGGCTGTTCTCCGTCACCCTGACAACCGGGGTAATGCCTCTTGCTTCTGCTGCTCTTACCAGGTTTTGAGCTGTTTCTATCCACAAGGGCCCATGCTCCAAGTCTATTATGGCAAAATCAAACCCTGCAATCCCGCAGATTTCCATAATCATCGGGTCTGTACTCTTCAGAAAGGGACCAATCGCAGTATTGCCGTTACAAATCATGTTTTTTAGATTATTCTTGTACATTAACAACTCCCCTATTTCTATTGGATCTATAATCTTTTTATTGGATCTATAGTCTTTTTATTGGATCTATACTCATACTATTGGAGCTATACTCTTGCTATTTGGAGCTATACTCTTACTATTGGTTCTATCTTCATTCTATTGGATCTATACTCTCACTGTTGAAACTATATTCATAGTTTTATACCAGTATATATACTGTCAGTTATAAAATACCGAATATTTTGCATCAAACAACCGAATTTATAGCATGTATACACAAAATATCCGTGCTGCTTATGCGAAAACTTACGAATTATAAAATACTTTATTGATAAAACTGAAGTAAACTGGTATAATCAATTGTGTCATGGCGACAGTACCGGTTATACATGTATAGTAAATTGATTATAAAAGGAGCAGCATCATAAGATGGTAAACAAAGAAATCAACACCCCGCTGTATATACAAATATACAACGACCTCAAGAACAAAATCATTGACAATGAGTTTGAGGATGAATTCCTTCCTTCGGAAAGAATTCTGAGCGAGATGTACAATGTCGAAAGGGCAACCTTAAGGCGTTCGCTGCAGCTTCTGGTTAAGGATAAGCTTATTGTCAAGGTACCGGGCATAGGCTCGAAGGTAAATCGTGAGATACTGGCAAAGCCTGAAGTCAACATAGATGCATCAAGCAATATCGCATTCATACTGCCGGGCGGCACTGTAGACAGGATATATGAGCCTTTTATCGCATCGTTTTTTTATAATTTTGAAAAGGAGTGCTACAGGTATAACTATGGCCTCTTTTATACCAAGCTGGATTCTGAAGAGGATCTCTATGAAAGGGTATACAAAAAGCACATCAAAGGAATCGTATGGGTCAGCAAGGTAAATGAGGACTTGGTGAACAAGGCAAAAGAGCTGAATATACCGTCGGTATGCGTATCAAACCATATCCCCGGCTTTAACACTATTTTGTGTGACAACTATGAAGGGAGCTCTTTGGCGACCAATCATTTGATAAGCCTGGGACATAAGAGGATAGCATATATAAACGGAATAAAAACATATCTGAATGCCATGGAACGCTATACCGGTTATATAAGAGCCATGAGCCTCCAGGGACTCCAATACGATGACGCTTTGGTAAGGGACGGCAACTGGACATTTGAAAGCGGGTATGAGGCCATGAAGGATCTTATCAAGTCAAAAACGGGCCTGACAGCAGTCTTTGCCGCAAATGACATGATGGCCCTGGGTGCCATTAAGGCGATACATGACAGCGGCATGTCGGTGCCCAATGACATTTCCGTTGTCGGTTTTGACAATATCAAACAGGGCACATATTCATCACCCGCTTTGACGACCATAGCGGTAGATACCAAGGCATTTGCCCGCGAGACTCTCAAGGCCTTGAACCAGGCTGTTGAAGACACAAATAACCCCCCGGTCAAGATATTGATTCCAAGCAGCCTGGTCGTCCGAGAGTCAACAGGCATCAGGAAGTGAGGCATCAAAATATTCTGCTATTCTCCAGGCTTTGATAGTAATCAGGAGAATTTCCCAGTTTTCTGTTGATGTCACTGCTAAGATCATCTATTGATGATATTACGTCATCAGGCAATACTACTTCGGCTGCAGCCAGGTTATGTTCAAGCTGATCGATATTGCGGCATCCTGTGATAGTCGTTGTTATTCCCTTGTTGATGCAGTATGCGATAGAAAGCTGGGATGCAGATATATTGAGCTCTCCCGCTATCCTGTTAAGGGAGTTTACAAGCTCAAACAGCTCGGTCTCAACTCCGGGACCGCCATGAACAGCACAATTGATACCATTGTCAGCAAAATGCCTCGAGCCTGTCCTGTTATGGGGAACCTCCGAGGTGTTTTTATATTTGCCGGTCAGCAAGCCTTGAAGTATCGGCATGTATGCCACAACACCAAAGCCCGATTCCCTGCATATGGGCCATATTCTCTCCTCTATCGCCCTGCAGGCAATATTATAGCAAAGCTGGTTTGCGATAACCTTGACCCCGGACTCGCGAATCCATTCCATTTGTTTTTCGCCAAAGTTGCTGACTCCGATGTACCGGATTATTCCCTGCCGGCGAAACTTATCAAACAGCTGCAAGGTTTCCACCACAGGCTCCTTTTCACGCTTGGGCCAATGGATCATATATAAATCAATATAGTCTGTTTTCAGTTTCTTCAATGAGGCATGCAGGCTCTTGGTTTGCTCTTCTGGTGTATCCTTAATTGTGACTTTATCGCAGATAACAACTTTGTCCCTTTTTCCATCCAATGCATTGCCCAAAGACTCTTCGCTTCCGGTATAACCCTCGGCATTATCAAAGAAGTTGATGCCATTTTCAATTGCTTGCTGAACAACTGCTTTTACATCCTCCTGTGATTGGTGGCCCCAATACCCTCCTCCAAAAGGCCAGCAGCCTATACCCAGTGCACTCACCAGCAAATCCGAATCTCCCATTTTGTTCATTAACATATATTGACCTCCAGATAATCTTGTTTCGCAGCTTATATTGACCTCAGCTGATTTTGTTCTCAGCATATGTTTACCTCAGCTAATTTTGTTTATCAGCTGAGATTGACCTCCGCTGGTTTTGTTCTCAGCTAATATTGACCTCCAGCCCATTTTGCTCCAGCTGGTATTGACCACGAGCTATTCTGTTTCTCAGCTAAGATTGGCCTCCACTGATTAATTGCATATCAGATATTTCACCAGAAAATTCTCCAATGCATCGGCAAAAGGACCGGTCAGGTCATGCTCATGAACCTCAGCCTTGATATCCAGGTTCTCCTCAGCACCATACAAGCGGTATATTTTGCGCGTGAAGCCTTCAATGCTGTCCATCCCGCTTATCGGCCACCATTGGTCGGGAAGGTTTACCCGCACCAAAAGGGGTCTTGGAGCAATACACCCGTGCAGATGCTCGACATCGCATATTTTCATAATGCCGAACGGGAAGGGCGATGAATCCGAATTGTAAAAGTAGGAAGCCATTTCAGACATATGCAATGAAAAAGTAGAGGCTGCACATATGGGAGCGACAGCGCAAAAACTGTCATCCAGCGCAGCAGTCAGCCATGTATCCATGCCTCCCTGGCATAATCCTCCCAATGCCACCCTGGACGCATCCACATCATCTCTGCTTCTCAAATATTCCCCGGCACGTATATTCTCAGCCGCCCTCAGAGCCAGCTGGCTTATGCCCAGCAAATGCCCCATTGACATAATAAGCGTCATATTGATGCTTTGTTTGTTATCATCCGCCGGTGTGGTTTCACCAAAGGGTGCATGGTCCAAAACAAGCACTACAAAGCCTTTTTTCGCCATACGAACAGCAAAGCTCTGATATGACGGATGCCATTTATCCTGCGGCCATCCCGGACTCCATACCAGTCCCGGTTTTTTTGACGGCGAGGTATCATTCGAGTAGAAAACAAAGGAAGGTATAGAATAATCCTCATCAACATATACATCAACTCTCTCACAAATGACACCAGTATCAACCATTATCCTTGCACGTACAGTACTCTGTTTCATTTCAGGGAACTTAGGTATCCCAATTGTCTGCGGAAGGGTTTCACGTATTCTTTTTTTGAAGGCCTCCCACTCACCGATTGTTTGAAATGACCAGGGCATTTCTTTGGCCATCGCTATAATTTTTTTCTGAAGCCATCTTATGGCATTGGTTTTCTGTCCGGGAGGCTCGCCATTATAATATTTATGGAAATCCTTGTTAACATTCATATGGTTTTCCCGACGAACCGGTACCCCCTTATCTTGTCTATTTCAGATGTGCTCCTCGACTTGTAATGACCTAGCTCCTCCATTCCGTATTCCCTGGTAAGATGCTGGACAGAGATTCCCGGCACGAGGCTTTTGAGAGTGAACCACTGCTCCCGTTCCATAAACAGATCCTGTTCTATCTGGCCCGGATAATCTTTCAGCAAGGCATCCCTTTTTGACAAATTAAAATTCTCATGGAATATCCTGCGATCCAGATCCAGTTCAATCCGGCTTATATTAATGCCTTCGGGTTTTTTTGAATAGTGTATTTCCTTTCCCGATATGTCGTACACTATACAATCACTGCACAACGTCGATGTAACAATATAATAATTGTGATTTATGGCATGGGCTTGAAGCGATGTGCCTGCAGAGTATGCACTGGACCACAGTACAAGCTCAGCACCCTGCTGGTGCAGGCGTTTCCATACCTCCGGGAAATTTGCATCAAAGCATATTGCCATTCCTATCCTGCCGAAATCCGTTTCAAACACAGGCGCATCTTCACCGGGTGTTGCCGGAGGCTCCATATCAAACTCTGCCCAATATGGATACACCTTGTCATATATACCGGCTATTTCTCCCTTTCGATCGATAAGGATGGACGAATTCATCCTCTTGTTATCTTCTGTCAGTCTGAACATCGGGCTTATAATGTAGGTATTGTAATTCCTTGCCAGGCCCGAGATTGCTGTTACCGTTTCGCCCTCCAATGGCTCAGGATCATTTCCTCTCCATGTTTCAGGCAAAAGAATTATATCGCAGCCTTTTTGGGCTTCAATCTCTATTAATGAGCATATCTCTTCCAACGGCCTGTTGCTGAAGCTCAGGCTTACAATCTCCACTGTCCTCCCAACGGGTTTGCTCAACATCTTCACCTCATTTCAACGAATTGTCATGGTCGTGTCATGGCTGCAACTGTCATTGCTGCAGACTATTATGGCTGAAACGGCCACAGCTGCAAATTGTCATTACTGTAAACTCAAACTATCATGGCTGCAATATGACCTTCATCAAGCCAGGCTCGCCTGCATACAGCCTGCGGAACCAGTCCGGACCTTCCGATAAAGGAGCAACTGCACTTATAAAGGAATCGACATCAACACAGCCCGAGCTGATGAGATCCAGGCAATCCTCATATTCCAGCGACGAAGCACAGGTTCCATACAGTGATAATTGCCTGGTAACAACCCATTGCAGCGGGAAATCAACCGATGCTTTAACATTGCCGACCAGGGTGAGGGCCCCGCCCTTTCTCACTGATGTAATGGCGGTTTTAAGGGACGGAGTTATCCCTACTACTTCAAATGCGATATCAGCGCCGCGGTCCTTCGTAAGCCTGACTATTTCAGCAGCGGCATCAACTTCATTGGAGTTCAGTACTATATCCGCACCATATTTCTTTGCCATATCAAGCTTCTGCTGAACAATATCCACAGCGAAGATTTTACCGCATCCCGATGCCTTTAGAAGCTGAATAATCAACAGCCCTATCATGCCTGAACCTACTACAACCGCCGTTTTGTTCAAGGAAACAGGCGAACGCCTGACGGCATGGAACGCTATGGTAAGCGGCTCCGCCATTGCGGCCTGCTCAAAGCTCAGGCCATCAGGCAGTTTATAGACGATGTGCTGCGGAACAGCTACATATTCGGCGAATGCTCCATGCAGCCTGTAATCATTGCAGGATACGCCAAGCACTCTGCGGTTGTCACAAAGATTCACTTCTCCGCGGAGACAATAATAGCAATGCCCGCAGTAAACGGTAGAATCGAAGGTAACCCTGTCACCCGGCTTAAAGTCCTTTACATCAGCCCCAACCTTCTCAATAACTCCGGAGGCTTCATGACCCATTATTATGGGCGGGATTCGTCTCCCGCTGCTTCCATCCATACCGTGTATGTCGCTTCCGCATATTGCGCATGCCTTTACCCTTACCAAAACATCATTTTTGCCATACTCCGGAACAGGTACATCCTCCCCAGAAAATTTGTTATACTCCGTCAACACCAATGCCTTCATTTAAACTGCGCCCCTTTCTACGGTGACTATCCTACGGTGACAGGCACCGGAATTATTAACTTATTTTCCTCACATACATCATTAGCAATGCCTATCTGCAAACAAACGGAGGCTTGTTTTCAAAGAAAATTACTTCGATATTCTTCAGATCATCGGCCATCCTTTGGCAGAATTTTTTCAGGCCCGGATTTTCTGTAAGCTCATGGCTGGTTTCTATCAGATCTATGCCTGCATCTCTCATGAAATTAAAGCTGTAGTTTTCGGATTCGCCTGCTATCAATACATCACATCCATGATCGATCAGCTTCTGCATATAGGCAATATTTCCTTTCAGACCCAAACCCCCGCACGGCAGCCCAATGCGCTTTACCTTCCGCTTCGGATCCCCGTCGGTATACCTGGTATGCTCCAGTTTGAACAGGGATTTTACTTTGTCAACCAAAGCTCCATACTCCATCTCTTCTATATCATAAAGCTTAACCAGCCACGGTTCGTCTATGACAGCTGCAGGCAAGCCCAAGAAAGCCGCCAATTCCTCAAAAATGCAGAGCTCATCAAGGGTTTCATGGCATCTAACCACTGATATGCTGTACTTGGCAAGCATTTCGATTTTCCTTCTGTTGCTGCGCCATGACAAGAAGTCGGGAACCCCGCCTATGTTTAGAATATCGTACGGCAAGAACATCGACTCGTGGGATATAATAAGGTCTACACCCATTTTCCCAGCATATTCGATGGCGTCGCAATTCGCCAGCCAGCATACCATAGCCTTCTTGACTTCCTGATTCGGATTGCCGTAATGCAGGCCCTCATCCCTGTAGCTCCTCTGGCTGAAGCTGTTCAAATAAGCAATGATGTCTTTTACTCTCATTGTACCAGCGTTATCCATCACATTAACCCCTTTCTTTTAAATAGTGCCAATTCCTAAACAATTATTAACACACACGGATTACAGGCCTTATTTTACATTCGTCTTCAAAAACCACAATACATGCTTGAAAGCCTCTGCTATCTCCGGCTTTTCCATAGCATTTTCAGGCATGTCAAAGGCATGGCCGAAGCCTGATAGCAGGTGCAGCTCATGTCTTGCCTTAATTTTCAGCATCTCATATGCCATCAATATAGATTGGGCACAAGGTACATCTGTATCTATATCACCATGAATCAATAGTGTTGGGGGATAATCTTCCGTTATATTTCGAATAGGACAGTATGGATATATCTTTTCAGGCTCTTCAAAAGGATCATACCCCGTAACCTCTTTTGGCCATAAACCATTCTGACGGCAGTAAAGATAGAATCTTTCATGCGCATTTTCCTTTGGTACCAGCCCCTGACTGCAATAATACGGATCAGGCTTACTGTACCAAGCACCTATAATATCGCCATAGCCATAGAATGAGACAATCGCCTTTACCTTATCCTTTGCAATCACTCCGCTCATCAATGCCAGGTAACCTCCTGCGGAATGCCCGATGACGGCAATGCGCTGCGGATCAATGTTAAATAGCTTCGGCCCATCATTATACACCCAGCTGAATCCATCACTCAAATCACTGATTATGGACGATATCTTTGCAGCAGGCGCCAGGCGGTAGTCAAAAGAAACCAGGGTATACCCCGCTTCAACGTATAATCTGATCTGATAGTCGGGAATGTTGTCACGGTTTCCTCCCATTAATGCTCCGCCATGAATCCATATCACTACAGGTCTGGTTTTGTTTTCATCAAATCCGTATACATCGGCTTTCAATTCACATGATGGGGTCTGCTTAAAGACATATGTCTGTTTATTCAGCAATCCATCCTGGTTAATCATTTCGATTCCACCCTTTCATACATTACATTACATTATCTATACAGCCTAAAAACCTCTCAGGCTGATTATTGCAATAAAACCGGATTATTTGGCTCCCTCACTTTTTTAATTAAGTCTAGAACCCACTTAGGTTATAAAGTACAATACTACCGTGTCTTGTCATCTTCTTGTTTTTATCGTTCAGTCTGGAACCCTCTCAGGTTATCAAGCACAAGACTGCCGGCCTTGGCCGTTTTCTTGCATTTAATGCAAAGTGATATTTCTGTACCGGGAGAACTATCGACTTTATCCAATGGCAATACTATACGTCTGGTAGCCATGGGATGCAATTTGTACATACTTTGAAAACACACTTGCCCGCCATTTTCAATTGCGACTTCTACTTCTGCATCTTCTCCGCGATCCATGATATCAAAAGCGATAAACTTCAATCCCGGGTTATCCGACAGGTATTTATTCAGGAACTTCATTACAGTAGCTTCGCCTGTTCTCTGAGGTATCTCCCACAAGGCTGATCCATTCCCCTGGGTGACGCCTTCAGGGTACAATATCATGTGAAGATTGCTATTTGTCCATTTCCCGGTACTGGTATACTGTTTAAGGGTACTGCCCTCAACTAGCCATTCACTATAGTCTGTACCATCAAGATCATCCAACAATACGCCTTTATCATATGGCCAAAGTGCAGGCAGGCAATCTGGTGCATTATCAGATGCATATGGAAAATCTTCCTTGAACATGCCTGTCAGCATATTTAAGTCCGCCGGCATTATGTATATTACAGTTTTCGCAGTCAATGAACGGGCGCCTGCTTTATCGGCTGCTATATTGCTATGCAGGCAAAGCCCCCAGCGAATACCCAACTCATAGGGGTTGTCGCTTGCAATGGCAACCATATAGGAATTGTCATCCGCTACCCAGCCCACCGGAGCCAACAGAGCGGTCTCACCCTGATGTTTAAAAGCTTCAGTCACAAACCGCTGTATCCATGGCCCTTCTTTGGGCGGTTCCGTCGAATATTCAGAGCGGAATCTTTCTACATCGGAAAGCCATCTGAAGCCTTTCCCCTTAAAGAATGCAAAGGATTTTCTGGCCATTTCAAAGGCGGGGTGATTCTCAAAGGAGAAATCAGCCGACTGCAGGCATGGCTCAAATGAGAATAAAGGAGCATCGGACAGCAAATCAAGCCTGCTTTCCACCGTGACCCTGTAAGGCTCCGGCCTGACCCGAAGCTTCAATGTGTAGGGAATATTATCTCCGGGCATCAGTTTCGGCTCAGGGCAAAGCACGCCTTCAATTTCAATATCCATAACTCCATTGGCTTCCTTGACATCAAACTTTCGGGTAACGCAGTAATATGACTCGCTGCTGCCATAGGAGCCGATTCTGACATTTTCGATATTTAAAGTAATTTGGGGTATGCCGGTGATGATTCTCGAGGTGAATACCAGGGTAGAGGTTGAACCGATATTCTCCAGACATTTGACTTGAATATTTCCGCTTATGTAAGTCTCGAATTCCGCATTTGGTGTATACTTCCCGGCAGAAGGCAGAAACATGCTGATTTGCTCTGATGGAGTCTCGCCGTCATTTCGAACCGAATGCAATGTTCCCGCGGGAACCAGGAAAGTATCGCCGGCTTTATGCGACTCCCAGCTGCCATTTCTGAGAAGCTTAACTCTGCCTGCGGTTATATGGATAACCTCTGCGACGTCATGGCAGTGCGGAAGCACAATGCCCCCAACATCAATACGCTCCCAGAGTACTGAACTGACCCGGACTCCAAGCCTCCCCGCATCTTCATTGCTTAAAATCTCCCGATGCTTCAGCCCGATATGATTAAGATTGTTATACCAAGGAATTTCTTCGCCCTTATGTACCTTTATCTCTTCAAAAATCTCCATATTTATCCTCCCGTCATAGATGCCGGAATTGAATGCTTGGTTTTCTTGCATGCTGAGTTTTCCTATAAGGCTTTGTTCTCTTTTAAGGTTTTGTTTCTTTTAAGGTTTTGTTTTCTTTTAAGGTTTTGTTTTCTTATAAGGCTTTTCCCATATAAGCACTGATTGCAGACTTCCGCTGCAAAAGCTTCAGGAGACGGATCCATACCAGACAAAGATTTACAACCGGGTATATGATATTACATGTACACAACATGTATGTTATCATATAAGAGGATAAAAGTCAATATGATTAATACAATCTACAGCAATCTGGCTATTGACCATATTATATACAAATGATAGACTTAATACTAGTAACATACCGGTATATACCAGGAGGTGCCAAATGAGCATTTCAATGAATTCCAAAGAAAGGGTTGTCAGGACCTTTAACAGGCAGGAAACCGACAGGATGCCCATATTGGACTGTCTTTGGTCCACAACCGTCGAGAGATGGAAGAGGGAAGGCCTGCCCGAAGATGTCAGACCCGAGGATTACTTCTGTTACGATATAGCAATGTTAAGCCCGGATCTGTCACTTATGCTGCCAATAGAAGTACTCGAGGACAACGATGAATATACCATTATAAAAAACAGCTACGGAACAATTGTGAAGAATTTCAAGCATTCCACCTCCACACCGGCCTGGCTTGGCCATACAGTCAACAGCCCCGACGATTGGTTTAAATTCAAAAACAGGTTCAAATGGGAAAACAGCCGCATTAATCCGGATGCCTTCAAAAGACAGTATGAAAAAGCAAAAAGGGACAACAAGTTTGTAGTATACACAGGTGCAATATCCTGGGATTCCATTCTGCAGATGGTAGGTCCTGAAGCATTGCTCCTGGGCTTCTACGATGAACCCGAATGGATTCATGAAATGTTTGAAGCTGCTTTGGAGCTGTATATAAGCGGATACGAAAGCTTATGCAAGCTTGGCTATGAATTTGACGGCGGCTGGGTGTACAACGATATGGCTTATAAAAACAGTCTGCTTTTTTCACCCCAGATATATAAGGAGTTTTTCTTCGAGAGAGACCGACGTGTTTGCAGCATATTCAGAAATCAGGGCAAACCGGTAATTCTGCACAGCTGCGGATGCATTAAGGAAATAATCCCATTGCTAATCCAGGCCGGTTACTCCTGTCTGCAGCTGCTGGAAGTAAAAGCAGGAATGGATCTGCTCAGGCTTCAGGAGGAATTTAGCAGGGATATCTGCTTTATGGGAGGTATAGATGCATCATTGCTTGCTACTAATGACAAACAACACATAGAAGGCATGTTAAAGCATATTATAGGGCAGGCAGTCAGAAACGGCGGATACTTCTATCATTCCGACCATTCCGTACCGGATACTGTAAGTCTCGAAACCTACAAATTTGTCCTGGATAAAGTGAAGGAATACAGCACTCTGCAATAACTCTTTTATGTACATAGCATTGCACAAGGCTATACAATACATTATCTTGAATTGTATAGCCTAATCGGCCTCATCCCTGGACATGCAGATTCCTCTAAACAGCCATTCTCTGTTTAACTAGGGTGATGATAGCTTCATCCCTGGCCGTACAGATCCCTCGCCTGTCAAAACTGTTGTACCAGTACCTCCATACCCCTTTAACTCATACTTCATTGTTGTCACTTAGAAACTATCCCTCGATATTGTCATTTAGTAACTATCCCTCGATCCTGATGAGTATATTCCCTTTAATGGTCTCGCCGGGCTCAAGATAGATGGTGCCGGTATCTGGAATGCCGTCCGCTGCCATGTTAAAGCCGTTGTTGCAGTTGATTACTGGCTCAATGGCGAAATACTCCGGGTTTGACACAGGGCAGTAAAATACAATGTGTTCAAATATGGGATCTGCTATCATTGTAGATTTGACGCCTGTGCCCGGCCATTTGATTAAAGCTGAGCCCGGTTTGGCGCGATAGACGTTGTCGATGTGAAGCTCTGTCCCAAGTTCCTTTTCAACGGAGAAATCAAGTTCCTCGGGGATCTCAGTCCAAGTACCGGTGGGAATGGTCCCGTCGCCGGGGTATAGCCCCTTCAGCGGCAGCTGAAGCAGAACCTGGTCATCGGCGGGAGTCAAGTGACGGGAGAAGTACGGGTGGGTGCCCATACCGGCAGGACAGGTCTCCGTCCATTCGTTGGTCAGCTCCATTGACATAATGAAGGTATTCTCCATCACCGTAAACTTGATTCGGCTGGAGAAGGGGAAAGGCCAGTTTATGTCTGAGAAATTCCTGCTGTCAAAGGCCAGCTCCACTTCGCGGCTCTCAGCCGCCAGAATCTCCCATGGCCTGCTGCGTACATCACCATGAATCGCATGCCCGTCAGCCGTATTGGGGATCAAATGGTAGGTATTGCCGTTGTACTTAAGCTGTGCGTTGGCAATACGGTTGGAAAACGGAATCATGTGAAAGGATGCAAAGGCTCCCGCATTGCTGTTTTCCAACGCCTCGGGCGGCGTAGGTCTCATTATGTCTACCCATTTCTCCTCATCGCCTCTGAGTCTATACCTCATCGAATATATAGATCCCCCAACCTCCGGTGAAACAGCCACTTCCAGTTTGCTGCTACTAATTGTCAGCAGTCTGTTCATGTATGAACCCTCCCCCATTTTACTATATATCTCTCTTCTTCTCCGCCTGATCTCTTCTCTTTTTTCTCTCTAATTTTTGTTGCTCAAGATTTTTTGAATGTCAATGGACTGTAGAATAGTTTTTCAAAAATTTGATCCCACTGCACAAATACGCAGCAATATCATTTTAATTTTTCAGCAATATCAAAAGTATAAATTCTATCAAAAGAACAGTTTTCCTGCTGCCTTTACAGAGGTAATTTTTAACATCGCCTAAGCTTCTGTTGTTATGCCTGAACCGTGATATACACAGAATTCTGCCGGATTATCTTAGTGTGCTATCCCTTAGAGCCCAAAGGCCTGATGTGGTGACAGAGGATCTTGCAGAATCCCGCCTCATTATACTTGTATAATTCCACTTCAAGCCACTGAGCCTGGTGCAGGAGCTGTGATTTGTGCAGGATTCCGCCAGATTATGCCTGTATGCTGTCCCTTAGAGCCCAAAGGCCTGTCGCAGGATTGCTGATATAATAGACAACCTCTCCATTGTCCAGGGTATTGTAGCCCTCATTTAATGCGGCTGGGTTGTATCGTGCTGCAGCCTCGTCGTAAGGAATGAAGTCGAAGTTAACCCCTTCAACCTCTTCTCGGGAAAGCCCTCCGGCTGCATAGCATATACTGAATCGTCCATCGGAAGAGCCATGAATCAGATGGGCTGCCGCAGACAGGTTTTCCTGCAAATCCTTGTTTTCTTTATAGTACTTTAGTATCTTGTCCCGTCCGGTATAGCCATATTTTCGAATAAGCCTGTCAATTGCCCTATCCTCGCCAAAGCGCTCCACGCCGGGGGCCAATATAATCAATTCTCCGCCGTCGGCAATCGCCATTCTGGTTCTGTAAATCGCCTTGTTACCAAGCCAGGTGCTCTTGAACTCATTAGGGTCAAGATATACAACGACTTTTGACAATGGCTTGTCAGCAAAAGAAATGTTTACTTCCCTGCTGAGGGCCGCAGCCTCATCAAACAGTCCCCGTCCCCTTCCGGCAAACAGACCATGGATGCAAGTCTGTCCTTCCCTTTGGACTGCAACGGTTAGTATGTATATAAGCGGAATGCCTTGCAGGTATTTTCCCTCTGCGTAATCAAAGACCCTGCGGACTGGTGTATCAGCCCTGCCCATCATCCGCTCCATCCCATATACCGCCCCCAGCATATGGCTCTTGTTTATCATGTCGGTGCCGCCGCAGCCTACAAGGATGTTTTTGCTGTAGTTGGCCATTCCCACAACCTCATGGGGTACAACCTGGCCAATGGACAGGATGAGGTTATATTCATGATTCAAGAGCCTTTTGTTGACCATGACCCTGATAGGGTAGTCAACCAGCCCTTCGGAGACTTCGCTGACAAAGCTGCCCGGCACCTCGCCGATGTCCTCTGTGTCTGACCGCCAGTTGTGGGTGAGGAATGCGGATCTGGGTGTACCCACTCCAAACATGGCGGTCAGCTCCCTGTCACCCATCGGCGCATGGGTGCCCAGGGCAGGCATAATATCAACCTCGCATGATTCCTCCAGCTGGGAATAGATATATGCCGTAATCTTCCCAGCTCCGGAATGCATGCGGGTATGATCCGGCGGCAGCAGGAGCACCTTCTGCAACCTGCCCTTATACGAGGACAACAATTGGCGAAGTGCTTCAAAGAGCTCTGCGTCCCCAATTCCAGTACCCTCTTTATTGACTATTCTAATCTGATCAACTTGATTACTATTCATTTTACCTTCATCCATAACTGTAGTTTTACTAGTGGATATAAGGAGCCGGACACCAGATGCTTGATATATGATGCATGATACTTGACACAGCCCTAATTCCTAAACACCGGAAAATGCAGAAAAGCCGCCGTCTATCGGCAGTACGACACCATTTACAAAGGAGGATGCTTCAGAGGCCAGGAAAATGATTGCACCGATCAGCTCCTCCGGTTTGGCATAACGGCCCATGGGCGTATGAGCTTTGATTCGCTGCCCCCGCTCAGTGTCGCCACCCGTTTCCTTATCCACCAGCAGGAAGTAGTTCTGCTGGGTCAGCAGAAATCCGGGAGCTATGGCGTTTACCCTTATTTTGCATGAGTAATTCTGGTTCAGGTATACCGCCAGCCACTGGGTGAAATTGTTAATGGCAGCCTTGGCGGCGGAGTATGCCACAATATTGGTCAATGGAGTAAATGCCGACATAGAGGAGATATTTATAATGCTCCCGCTGCCCTGCTCCGCCATCACCTGTCCAAATACCTGACTTGTGAGGACCGTCCCCAAGAAGTTCAGGTTAAATACCCACTGCAATGCCTCGGGCGGTATATCAAAAAAGCTTTGATCCGGCCCGGCAGTGGCTTCCTTCTTGTTGCCGCCGGCACCGTTTATCAGGATATCCACCCGCCCGAAGGCATCAAGTATCCCGGCCCTGGCAGCTGTCAGGCTGTCCTTGTCCAGCACGTCCACCTCAAAGGCTGCGGCCTCCCCGCCATCATTCACAATGGCCTCGGCAACCGCCTGCGCCTTTTCAATGCAACGATCCAATACAGCAACCCTGGCTCCGGCCTTTGCCAGCTGCCGGGCCATCTCACTGCATAGCACCCCGCCCCCGCCGGTAATTACAGCCACCTTGCCTTTAACTTCAAAGCTGACCCCCATATAGATGAACTCCTTCCCCTAAATTTATTCCTGATTGTTTTTGATGCTCATTACTCCTTATAGTTCCTTATTGTGCCTATTATCCCATTTTATTCATGTTTATTGCTGTTGATGAATACTTGTTCAATTCCTTGAGCGGCTTAACTGTTTCCTCAATCGCTTGCTGCATTTAATGTAAGCGCTTTCAAATAATTATAGCATGATTTTCCACCAAGTCAATTCCATAACCCATTATTGATTACACATTCTTTTGCTTAGTGTGCAAAATTTGAAGTTGTGTTCAAAAATATGTACGTATATCACCATATATGGTATAATTTGTGCGAAAATTGACCCACTGTCTACCACGTCAACCACTATTTGTTAACAAAATTGCACACAACTTTAAATTTTGCACACTTCG
>Ga0172382_10007187_pt1 | contig 15890 bp, 12 predicted proteins | sample Leawel138RmetaG_FD_122245 | JGI IMG/M metagenome (GOLD analysis project Ga0172382, IMG submission 122245) | Leachate microbial communities from a municipal landfill in Southern Ontario, Canada - Leachate well 138R metaG | ecosystem: Engineered > Solid waste > Landfill > Unclassified | place...
AAAGGTTTGATGAAATCAAACACATTTAGACAAAAAGACCAACAACCAATCATAGATACATTAAAGAAACTACTGTTTGATCATACTAATAAACCAAAAACTCCTTATAAGTTGCGGTTAAGTATGCCAAAAATATTGGGATATCTAAGGACTTACTTAAGTAATGGTTATGATGAAATATCAAATAATATTTCAGATCTAGCAGTTAGAACATTCGTTATTAATAGAAAGGTATTATTGATATCAGTTTCATATGATGGCGTAATGGATAGGTTATACTTAGTTGGATACAATTAGAATAGACATGTTAAAATTAAAACGCGAAAGAGGTGTTTAATTTTATCCTTTAAGTATTGTTTGAGTAAATTTGATTATAAGTTTTACTCAGTAATAGATTTGATAGAAACAATAGGACTTAACAAATCGAAAATTATTTTGAATCAATCGACTTTTATGAAAAAAATACCCAAAATACAATGTGCAATTGGACAATCATAGCATAAAAGTGTTACAATAACTCCAAAGATTTTTAAGACATAACATATAATGTTAATCTTAACAAAAATGAAATAGGAGAATATATAGAATGAAACCAATTAAGTTAGCAGATATTCAACAAATGGAAATGCGTTACTTAAATAAACCTATACAAAGGGTTGTTCGAAGAGCGCTCGTTAAAAACAGTATTTCTGACATTGCATACGTTAATGAACGTGAAACAGCTACGCAGTTTAAATTTTCAATCGATATCGAAACATTACCTGCAACTAATCAGCAAGCAAGCGGTAGATGCTGGTTGTTTGCAGGTTTAAATGTTTTACGTGAACTGGTCGCTAATAAGTTAAATTTAAAAGATTTTGAGTTTTCCCAAAACTATCAAGCTTTTTGGGATAAATTTGAAAAAATTAATTTTTTCTTAGAATCTATGGATGACTTTTTAGAAGTTGACAGTGATGATCGCACTTTAAAGCATTTACTACAATTAGGGATACAAGATGGTGGACAATGGGATATGTTTGTGTCACTCATCGATAAATACGGTGTTGTACCGAAAGCGGCGATGCCTGAGACACATGCATCAGCACATACAGGTCAAATGAACCGGTTTATAAACATCAAACTTAGACAGTATGCAGCTCGTGTGAGAACTTTAGCTCAAAATGGTAAACATAGCGAAGTTTTTGTACTAAAAGCAAAAACGCTTGAAGAACTCTATGGATTTTTGGTGACTAATTTTGGTGTACCACCAAAACAAGTCGACTTTGAATATGTTACTAAGCATAATATATATAGAAAAGTCTCTAACTTAACGCCTCAAGCATTTTACAATGAATTTTGTGAAACAGATTTAAATGATTATGTAAGTATCATTAATTCACCAACAAGTGATAAATCATTTATGAAAAGTTATACAATAGATTATTTGGGTAATGTTATAGGTGGTCGTTCTATTAAACATTTAAATTTAGAGATGGACCGTTTAGTTGAATTAACGGTTAACCAACTAAAGGATAAAGAAATTGTTTGGTTTGGCAGTGATGTTGCATTTTATGGTGACCGTGCTAAAGGCATTTGGGATGATCAAGCTTATGCATATGACCAAACTTTTGAAATGGATTTTAATATGACAAAGGCTGAACGTTTAGAATATAGTCAAGGTCAAATGAATCATGCTATGGTCATTACTGGTGTTAATCTGGATAGTGATAAGCCAACCAAATGGAAAATTCAAAACAGTTGGGGACAAGACAAAGGCTTAAAGGGTTATTATTTAATGAGTCAATCGTGGTTTAATGAGCATACCTATCAATCAGTGATTCATAAAAAGTATCTATCTAATAAAGAACTTGAGGCTTATGAGTCAAAACCAATTCACTTAAAGCCATGGGATCCAATGGGCTCTCTAGCAAAGTAATTCAATGTATTTAAACAACTTATATAAGAATACCGCACTTTTTGTGCGGTGTTTTTATAAATAGGAATCATTATACTATACTATTTTTATTTGCAGTAAGACTTATAAAGTGAATATACTTGACAAAATTAGTTCAGGGTAGTATACTGAATATACCCCCCCATGTAGGGGTATAAAATAGGAGGTTAGTATGAAAAACCATTCAAACCATTCAACTAAACAAAATCATGATAGTGAACATAAAAAGTATGAACACGAAACACACAATCATCATGAACACGAAACACACAATCATCATGAACACCAAGATCATAGCAATAATCATGAACTACATGATCATCATGGGCATGGAAACTTCAAAAGATTGTTTTTAACAGGCTTACCGGTAGGATTACTTATTATGTGGATATCACCACTAATGGGGCTTTACATTCCATTTCCATTCCAGTATACGTTTGATTATTCAGATATTGTTGCAGTCGTTTTATCTACCGCATTATTTATATATGGTGGTAAACCATTTATACAAGGCGCAATAAAAGAAATTAGACAAAAGTCACCAGGTATGATGGCACTTGTGTCTATGGGCTTAAGTGTGTCTTTTGGTTATAGTTTGTTTGCTGTTATTATGCGGTATATTACGGGTATCCACTATATGGACTTTCTATTTGAATTTGCATCCTTATTACTGATTATGTTATTAGGTCACTGGATTGAAATGGTTGCTTTAGCTAAGGCAGGTGATGCAAGAGCATCACTTGTTAAATTGTTACCTAAAATGGCACATTTGATTCAAAAAGATGGAACAAGTGTAGAAGTACCGATTGGTCAACTAAAAATTAATGATGTAATTATGGTGCAAGCAGGAGAAAGTATTGCTGCAGATGGGATCATTAAAAAGGGTCAATCAAGAATTAATGAATCCTTACTTACTGGTGAGGCGAAACCTGTTTCTAAAACAGTAGGTGATCAAGTTATTGGTGGTTCTACAAATGCAGATGGGATTTTAGAAGTTCAAGTAACAAAAACAGGTAAACAGTCTTATTTATCTATGGTAGATAGACTAGTCACTGAAGCACAGAATAAGCCTTCAAGAGCAGAAGATAATGCAAAAATGGTCGCACAGTGGTTGTTTTATATTGCTGTCATTGCATCACTTGTATCATTTGTAGTATGGCTATTTTTACTTGATTTAGACCGTGCGATTATTTTTGCTGTTACGACTTTAGTTATTGCTTGTCCTCATGCATTAGGTTTAGCCATTCCGCTTGTTATATCACGTAGTACAAGTCTAGGTAGTGTTAAGGGTTTACTTGTTAAAAATAGAGAAGCTTATAATTTAACAACTAAAGCAAATATTATGATTTTGGATAAAACAGGTACACTTACAACAGGTGAATTTAAAGTCCAAGAAATTGATATCTTAGATGATGCCTTTAAATATGATGAAATTGTTGCCTTAATTGCTGGTATTGAAACCGGATCAAGTCATCCGATTGCACAATCAATTATCGAGTATGCAAGTGCCACTGATATTAAGCCCGCTCAATTTGATGATATTAAAGTTAAAGCTGGTATCGGATTAGAAGGTCAGATTAAAACTGATGTATATCAGTTAATGAGTCAAAAAGCGTTAAATGAAGATTTGAATATCAATAATGAACTTGGGTATACAGTTAGTATATTGGTCAAGAATAAAAAACCGATTGCTGTTGTAAAACTTGGAGATAAATTAAAAGCTTCTAGCAAACACTTAATTGAACAACTAAAAATTAAAGGCATAGAGCCGATTATGGCAACCGGAGATAACGAAGATGCAGCACGTAGTACAGCCAAGGCATTAAATATAACATATTATGCAAACCAATCACCTCAGGATAAATATCTGTTGGTTGAAAAATTCAAATCAAAAGATAAAATTGTTATAATGATGGGTGATGGTATTAATGATGCACCGTCCTTAGCACTTGCCGATGTTGGTGTAGCTATTGGGGCTGGTACCCAAGTTGCAATGGATTCAGCAGATGTTATATTAACAAAGCCTGAACCTGGTGATATCGAGTCATTTATAGATTTGTCATTTAATACGCAAACCAAAATGAATCAAAACTTGATTTGGGGTGCTGGCTATAATTTTATTGCCATCCCACTAGCAGCTGGTATGCTGTATCCTTTAGGTATTACAATTTCCCCTGCAATTGGTGCAATTTTGATGTCACTTTCAACAATTATAGTTGCACTGAATGCAATGACATTAAATATGAAGAGAAATTAAAAATAAAACCACACTTTAGACTAAAAGTGTGGTTTTTTTAATTGCTAGGTTTAATATCTAAATATGGCTGCAACACCAGTTTTAGAAGGCATAGTTTCTGAATCTAGAATATATACTTGACCACCCATTTCTAAAGTGATTTGTGATAAGTCATCTAGTATGTCATCAACATTTAATGCATGTGCCTCACTTTTTAACAACTTTTTATTTTGACGGTCAATCTTACCGCTAATTGTTTTGTTATCTTCTAATAAAAGTGTTTCTATGCGTCCATCAACCGCGGCGGATATAATTTGTAACAAATCATCTGATGCACGATTATTAGATTTTAAATGATGATATGTGTCTATAAGCGCCTTCATTTTATCACTAAATATCTTTCTATCATATGTTTCTATCTCTTTTTTTAAGCCCTCATCTTTTAATGTCTCATACGTCCCAGATATCCCTATGGGTTCTAAATAAGTATTATCTGATATTTCAAAGAAGCGGCTATGATAAGCCTTAGGTGCTAAAAGTAGTAAAGGCTTCTTAGATATTTTTGAGAGCGCATCATATACAATTGTATCGACACGTCTTAAAAATCTTTCTAGGTCAATCTCATCAGCTGCTTTAGTACCACCGTGACCATGGAAAGTGGATGTATCAGAAGCACCTCCATAAGTACCGTGGGTATGATAAGAAGGTTCTGAATAACGACCTAATATTTCTTCGATTGTTGTTTCCACATCTTCACTGATATCTATTTTTTGTAAACTATATGCATCCCCTTCAAAAATTTGGAATGATGCTTTATCAAGATCTAAAATTTGATATGTGTTAACAAATTGAAAATACTGAATCAGTGGTTTGATATGAAAACTGTCTGAAACAACTGCCACCGTTTCAGGTGATTTTTTCAGATCATAGATGATGCATTCATCCAGGTTTGAAAAAAGTGCTATACCATCTAAGCAGTGTTGCCAAAATTTACGATCATCTTGGATTTTTCTTAAAAGTTCAATAACAGGTTTGACAGAAGATTTGTCGTATTTATTTAATAATGATGTCTCAATTGAATTTACTAAATTCTTAAAGGTGAGGGCATCATGTTTGTTATCTGTTGAATATCTCGATGTATCTTGATAAATCGAGATCAGTGGTGCTTTTGCATTTTCAAAGAATGCATGTGGGAATGTGGTGACTATTTTGTAGTTCATATATATTTTCTTCCTTTCGTTTGGATGATACACATAAGAAAATGAAAAAAGACAAGCCAGATTGCTGTGTCATATATATTTTTTAAAGTAATAAATGTCTAAAATCGTTGATTAATCGCTATATACAGCAATCTTAACTAATTACAGTATACCATATTTTAGAATGTTAGTCAAAAATTGAATGGTTTGCTTATAAATGAAAATAGTTGATGAAAGATGGATATTTAATATTGATTCTTTCAAAAAAGTGCTAAAAATGCTATAATAAAACTTAGAAAAATGATTTAAATTATTGATTTATTTTATACAGGATATATAGCTGAGACATACTCAAATACATACTATATATTTTATACAAAGGAGTCTTTATATGTTCTTAATATTTACAGCATCTGTTGAGCTGAATTCACTTTATACAATATTTGTTGTTTTAGGGGTTGTTGCTTTTTGGTTTTTTGAAAAATTGCTAGTCAGTAAGTATGAAGCGAAGATGAATAAATACTTACTGCTTATTGTATACTTGTTATTCTTTGCTGTTTTAGTCGGTGCATTTGCACTCATACTATTCATTTGGAACTTTGATATTATTAATTATGTCAATACCTCCTTTGATCAATTCATCGTATTTATTGAACAATCTATTGGGCGGTTAATTTCAAGTTTAGTTGTTATCTTCTTAGTACTATTTATTTTAAAGGCTGCTAAAATTACGTTTAACCGTATTGGTCTTAAGGAAAGTCAAAATCAACGTAGAAAACGTACCATTGCCAAACTAATCTTAAGTTTGTTTAGATATTTATTTGGTGCTATCGCTATTTTAATAGTATTAGCAATATGGGGTGTAAATGTGGGTCCTGCACTGGCTGGTTTAGGTATTGCTGGACTTGTTATTGGTTTGGGTGCTCAAAAATTTATTAATGATCTCATTAGCGGATTCTTCATTGTATTTGAACACCACTATGATGTAGGTGATACGATTGAAGCAGGTGGCTTTAGAGGTGAGGTTACAGAAATCGGCTTAAAAACAACGAAATTGAAAAACTATAAAGGTGAAGTAAAGATTATTGCTAATGGTGATGTGACCACATTAATTAATCACTCAAAACTACCAACACTTGCGATTGTTGAATTCGGTATTAGTTATGATGCGAACATGCAGCAAACAATGGATATATTAAATGAAGAATTGCCAAAACTTGTGAATGAAATGCCTGAAATAATAGAAGGGCCAAGTGTATTAGGGGTTATTGATTTAGCAAATTCAAGTGTGAATATGCGTGTGACTGCTAAAGTGATGAATCTTCAACATTTTGGTGTTGAACGTAAATTAAGACAACGTATTAAAGAAGTATTAGATGCACATGATATTGAAATTCCCTTCCCACAACTTGTGGTTCATCATTCAAAAACTGAATAAATGCATATTAAAAGCGGCCATCCAAAATTTGGATGGCCGCTAATTATTTAATTAGGATTTGATTGCTACAGCGATACCTAATGCTTCAGGTCCCGTATGGATTGCTAGTGCTGGTGTGATATGTGAGACAGTAAATGTATCTATATTAGGCAGCGCAGCTTTAATCTTTAAAGTCAGTTGATCTAGATCTATTTTGGAGTCACTATTCATTAGTGCGACATCATAACTTTTGCTGGCACCTACAAATTCTTGGACTTGAGCAATAAGTTGAGCAACTGCCTTTTGATATCCGCGTTGTTTTTTAACAGTATAATAAACACCATCATCATTACATGTAATAACTGGTTTAATTTTAAGTAAGTCTGCAACGGTTGCAGATACTAGACCAATTCGACCACCACGTTTTAAATATACAAGCTTATCAACTGTGAAGAAGACTTTCTTTTTTGTTAAACGTTCGTTGATAGTGTTTATGATGGTACCGAAATCTTTCCCAGCTTCGATCATTTCTAAAGCCTCTAGTGAACTGTAACCACTAGCCATACTAATGTTTTTCGTATCAATTAGTTTTATTTCTAAACCTTTATAGTCTTCAGCAATTTTACGAATAACATTCATCGTTCCACTTAAACCTTTAGATATAGGTATACAGATGACGTGTGTAAATCCATCTTTTTTGATTTGATCAAAGGTGGATTCAATGTCTTTTGGACTCGGTAAAGAAGTAGATATTTTTTTATCATCTATTTGACTTAAGACTTCTTTAAGGGTAATTTCTTTTTTATCAATAAATTCTTTACCATCTATAATAATTCTTAGTGGTAATATATATAATGGTGATCCTGATTTAACTGTGTTAATATCAGAACCTGAATCTGTTAATATAGCAATTTTGTTGTTCATTTTGTAAATCTCCTTATTTTTATGATTCTAGTTTCGAGAATAAATATCTCGATAACATAATCGATGTGAATGCTATTGTCGCGGTTTTTAATGGTAATAAATCTAAAGTAACTGGTTTGGTGTAATAAGATGTATCCGGTGTTTGTAAGAGTTCGTTTGCGGATGCTTGTAGTGATTGTTCTAAAAACAAAATAAACGTATCATAAGCATCAACTTTACCAAGTACTGTCGTTAAGTTAATGATGCCTTTACGGACATCATTTAAGCTTCCAACTTGTTTTAAGACTGTAATCGTAATAATAAATGCGATATGAGACTTACGATATTTCTTGTTTTTGGGTGGCTCCATAAGTTTATTTTTGACATAGTTATTAATCATTGAGGCTGTAACAAAACTATCTTTTTGATCTTGATGGTTAATAAAGATAGTATTTAAATGACTATTAACAAATGTTATCACTTGTTCTGAATAAAGTTCAATGTCAGGTAAGTCTGACCAACGAGGTAGTTTAATTGCATTTATATTTTTAATCCATTGTTTGATTATTAAATCCATTGCAACCTCCATCTAGTTTACAATACCAGGTTACCACGTTATTGATACATTATCAATGTATTTGCAACACTTTATGTTATATATCTACATTAAGTGTAAATAATGTTAAATTTAAGGATTTATTGATTGTGCGTGAACTCAATTTAAAGCCAAAATCGTATATAATGGATGCATCAATTTAAAACAAATGATAAAAGACAATTAGGTGGAATGGTAGGATGAATGAAGCAAGCGCAGTAAAATGGTATATATTTTTATGGGATGTGTTTTTATGTGCACTTGGTTCATATGGTGGGCCAGAGGCACATTATGGTATTTTTTCATCAATATTGGTGAAAAGAAGAAAGTATATTACTGAAGAAGTATTAACTGAAATGATTGGATTGTATGCACTCGTACCCGGACCAAGTAGTACACAAACAATTACTGCAATTGGATATTATATGGGTGGTAAATGGTTAGCTATCTTAACATTTTTAGTTTGGGCTTTACCTGCAATTATTGTCATGGCATTCATTGGTGTGTTTTTTACTCAAATTGCCAACAATGATAGTTGGCAACCGTTATTAAAATATTTACCAGCAGCAGCTGTTGGGTTCATAATATATGCAGCATTTACATTATCTTCTAAAGTATTAAAATCAAAAGGTGATATAATATTATTTGTTGTAATGCTAATACTTGCATTGTTATTTGCAGGTATTTCTGTATGGATCGTACCTATTTTGTTGATACTTGGCGGCATGACGTTATTGCTCCCTCACTTAAAAGATCAAACAAAAACAAAAATTAGATACAAACCAAAATGGTACATTTTGGGTATTGTCATATTGCTTGCAATCACAAATGAGATTTTAAATAACAGTATAAGTACACCCGTTTTGAATTTGTATACATCATTTTACCGCTATGGATATTCTGTCATTGGTGGTGGGCAAATTGTTATACCGCTGATGATTCAAGACCTTGTGCAAAGTCAGTCTCTAATCTCATTAAGTGACTTTTTAGCAGGTTATGCTATTGATCAAGCCATACCCGGACCACTATTTAGTTTTGGTGCATTTGTATCCGCTCGATCATTTGCTGGAACCGGATTTTCTTTTTTAGCGGGATTAATTGGTGGATTAAGCATTTTCTTACCGGGTATATTGCTGGTATTCTTTATTTTCCCATTATGGCAATCCAGTCGTAAAATGCCGCAAATGAAGTATTTCTTAAAGGGTGTAAGTATTACGGCAGCTAGTTTGATTTTAATGACTGCAATTAATCAATCGGTTGCGTTAAAGGTTGATATAGTTGTCTATAGTGTCGTTATTGTCTTGACTGGGCTATTATTATCAAAGAAAGTACCAGCACCATTATTAATTGTACTTGCAATGATTGCAGGATTTATATTTTAGAAATTTTTTGAAAAAGGAGTCATAATGACATTACTTAGTATGGGTATGATACTCGCATTAGGATTTTTAACGGGGTTGTTGTTTGAAAAGATTAAATTACCAAAAATCGTTGGTATGATTGTAATTGGTATTTTAATTGGACCTTCATTTTTGAATGTCATTGATGATTCTATACTGGATATGTCTGGGATGTTACGTCAAATAGCACTTGTGATTATATTAACAAGATCAGGGTTATCATTAAATATTGACAATTTAAAGAAAATTGGTAGACCTGCAATTTTAATGTGCTTCATACCAGCTGTATTTGAGATTTTGGCAGTAATGGTACTTGCACCTTTATTATTAGGTGTCAGTGTTATTGAAGCATTACTCATTGGTTCTGTTATTGCTGCTGTATCACCTGCAGTTATCATTCCTAGAATGTTGAAACTTAAAAGTGAGGGTTTTGGTGAAGACAAACATATTCCAGAACTTATTATGGCGGGTTCATCTGCGGATGATATATTTGTTATAGTTTTATTCTATGCTTTTTTAGGTCTTGCACAAGGTACCAGTTTAAATGCTTGGTCAGTCGTTCAAATTCCAATTTCAATTATATTAGGTATTGGTGTAGGGGTTGTTGTAGGCTTTTTATTTGTTAAGCTATTTCAAATGATTCAGATTCAACGCTTGACTAAAATACTATTGTTATTATCCGTTTCATTTGTTTTAATTGGACTTGAGCATTTACTAGAAAACTATATTTCGTTTTCAGCACTCATTGGCGTGCTTACTATTGGGATGGTTATTTTAATCAAAAGCAGAACGGATGCTGATGAAATTGAACATGGTTATAAACAAATGTGGACGTTTTTTGAAATTATACTGTTTGTATTAGTGGGTATTTCTGTTGATGTAAATTATGCTATAAGTGCGGGATTGATGCCTGTTATTGTATTAATTGGCGCTCTGGTCTTTAGAATGTTTGGCGTATATGTATCATTACTGTTTACAGCGTTAAATTTCAAGGAGAAGTTGTTTTCGATGATCAGTTACATACCAAAGGCAACTGTTCAAGCATCAATAGGTGCAATTGCTTTGTCGCTTGGGTTACCTGTGGGTTCACTGGTTTTAACTATGGCTGTCATATCTATTTTAATAACTGCCCCATTAGGTGCTATGCTAATGGATAGTAGTTATAAAAAATTGTTGGCGCATCCAATAAAATAATTAATTGATTGTTCACAGCGAGAAATAACGTATAATACTGAAATCTTTACAAAAAGATTTCAGTATTTTTACATTTTGAATATAGATATTTATCTATATATATGATAAGATTTTACCAAGAGGTGGCAAATCATGGAAAATAATCAGTTCAAGGCACATCAAAGTGGCATATCATTGTTTCATAAATATTTAACTATTTGGGTACTTATATGTATGGTTATTGGTACACTTATAGGTGTATTCTTACCAGCTATACCTGAGTTTTTTAATAAGTTTGAGTTTTACAATGTTTCCATACCAGTAGCAATATTGATTTGGATAATGATTTATCCAATGATGATGAAGGTTGATTTTAAAAGTGTCAAAGATGTTGGTAAAAATCCAAAGGGTTTATATTTGACATGGATTGTCAATTGGCTTATTAAACCTTTTACGATGTATGGTATTGCAGCATTCTTCCTATTTATTATATTTAAAGGTTTGATCACACCTGAGCTTGCGAGTGATTATCTAGCAGGCGCAATCTTGTTGGGTGCAGCACCTTGTACAGCAATGGTCTTTGTTTGGAGTCAGTTAACTAAAGGCAACCCAGCATATACAGTTGTTCAAGTAGCAACCAATAATTTAATTATATTGATTGCTTTTATACCTATTGTTAAACTATTATTAGGCGTTAGTAATATTACGGTACCTTGGCCAACACTTATTTTATCAGTTGTTATATTTGTCATTATCCCATTAGGAGCCGGTATCTTAACGCGTATGCTAATTGTTAAATATAAAGGCATTGAATACTTTGAGAAGTCTTTTGTTACAAAGTTTGATGGTGCAACCATTGTTGGGTTGCTGCTGACTTTAGTTTTACTGTTTATGTTCCAAGGTGATGTCATTGTTAACAATCCATTACACATTTTACTAATTGCAATACCACTTGCGGTTCAAACATTTATAATTTTCTTTATTGCTTACTTATGGGCTAGAAAGTTAAAATTAACGCATGACATTGCTGGACCAGCAGCAATGATAGGGTCCTCTAACTTTTTTGAGTTATCAGTAGCAATGGCCATTGCATTATTTGGTATGCAATCACCAGCTGTATTAGCAACAGTTGTTGGCGTTTTAACAGAAGTACCCTTGATGTTATTATTGGTTCTATTTGTGAATAAAACTAAACATTGGTTCCCTAATTATTCAAATAATATGCCACTTAATTAAGTGGCGTTTTATTTTTCTCACCATAAATGCTTTAAGTATTTAAATTTGGTCCTTTCACACATGATTTTAGATAATTTAATTACCTTGATTATGAAACCGCTTCCAATTATAGCATTGCTTGCTTTAAGATATCATTCATGCTAAATTGAAGTGAATATAAACTGATATTAAATGTATCATTTATCGGTTATATAAAGAGGATTTTTTCATGAATGATAATCTTTTAAAAGAGATTGAATCAAAGTTTGAACTAGATATTTTAAAAGATTTAATATTTGTCGATAAAAGACAAGTATATTTTATTGTTAATCTCAATATAAATCCTTCTGTTTGTAACATCATAAGTGGTGATTTAAGTAAAATTGGGTTGCCCGTGTTTGAATCAATACAGACACGTCAACTGCTTGATTTTGTAGAACCAAATAATTTACTAGCAGAAGTTGAAGGTAAGCATACATTCATTGAATCAATTAAAGCACAATTTAAAACGTTCAAAGATGAGATATTTTTATATATACCAATCAAAAGTACGAATCAACCAATTTGGCTATATGTAAGCTTTAGAAAACTTCAAACTAAAAACATTGTGTTGGGTCAAGTTGTTCGTGTTTATGAAGATACACCTGTTAATATTATTCATTACCAAAAGACATATCAAGATAGTCTAACAAGGCTTTTTAGTAGAGAGACTTTGAAGATGCATATGAGTTATCTTCAAAATACTAAAGGTTCATATTTACTCTATTTAGATATTGATGGCTTTAAAGCAATTAATGATAAATATGGTCATCAAGCAGGTGATCAATTCTTAATCGATATTGCAAACTTCTTTATTAGTAAATGGGAATATAACGTCTTATATTATCGTCTAGGTGGTGATGAGTTTGCTATGTACTGTTATGATCATGATGATGCATCAATTATAAAGCGTACCAAAGCGTTAATTCATGACATAGAAAACCTAAACGATATAGCTAAAGAATTAGGTGTTAGTGTATCAGTTGGTATTGTAAAGATTTCAAAGAAGCATAAAGATTATCATCAACTGCTTAATTTAGGTGATAAGATGATGTATGTTTCAAAAGAAAAAGGTAAAGGTAAATTCACAATTTTCGCATAAATGAAAAAGGTTATAGTTGATATAACCTTTTTCATTGGTTTGATGTCTAAAAATGATAAAATTAAATAAAAAAGGAAACGATTATGAATCTAAAAGATGTTCATCCTAACTTAGTCAAATACTGTCAAGATAACATTATACCTAAATATCAAAATCTTGATTTAGCACATCAACCAAACCATGTGTTTGATGTCATTAAAAAATCTATGGAAATAGCCATAGATTATGATGTAGACATAGACATGGTATATGTGATTGCAGTGTTTCATGATATTGGTTTATTAGTTGATCGAAAACTGCATCATATCAAGGGTGGTGACATTCTAAAAGGTGATCTTTTCATCAATAGATATTTTACTAAAGCAGCAATTGATGTAATGCGTATGGCGATTGAAGATCATAGAGCATCAAATAAAAATGAACCTAGAAGTATCTATGGTAAAATAATTAGTGAAGCAGATCGTCTAATTGACCCAAAAACAATTATTTTAAGAAGTATTCAATTTCAGTTAAGCCAATCTTCTAGTAAGTCTTTTGAGTCAATTTATCCACATGTTAAAGCACATTTGATTGATAAATATGGCAAAGATGGTTATTTAAAACTTTGGTTGGATACAAAGGATAACATCAAACAATTAGAAATATTAAGAACAACGATTGAAAATTCAGATATGTTATATCTTATGACTAAAAGGCTATATGAAGAAATTAAAGATCAATAGACAAAAAGTTAACATATTTGGCTTTAAAGATGTTAAAGTGAGGTTAAATCCTCATGAAAGGTGATTATAGATTGTAATATATCTATATTTTGATACAATATAACATTATACATACTACATAAATTAATTTTTAGGAGCGTACAAAGCTAAATAATGAATGATGCCACGATATACATACTAATTACAGTATCCCTTATTTTCTCTGGTTTTTTCTCTGCCTCTGAGGTTGCTTTTGCAACCTATAATCATCTACGGATGAGAAATCTCGCAGAAAAAGGCAACAAGCAAGCCAAACTCGTAATTAAACTGAATGATAATTATGATGTTTTCTTATCCACAATATTAATTGGTAACAATATTGCAAACATTTTAGGTGCATCTTTAACAACTGTATTGTTTGTTAATGCATTAGGCACTGACTTAGGTGCTACAATGTCTACAATTGTATTTACAGTTATCGTACTTATATTATGTGAGGTTTCTCCAAAAAGCATTGCTAAAGAGTATCCTGGTAAGTTTTCAATGTTTGCTGCACCATTTATTCAATTTTTAATCTATATTTTATTACCATTAAATTTATTTTTTAAATATTGGAAAAAATTCTTATCTTTAATATTTAAACCAAATAGTCAATCACACTTGAGTGAAGATGAATTAAAAATGATTGTAGATGAAGTTCAAGAATCCGGTGGTATTGATGAATCTAGTGGGACGCTAATTCGTAGTGCTATTGAATTTTCAGATTTAGAGGCTGTAGATATTTATACACCACGTATTGATATTGTGGCTGTTCAATTAACTGCATCACATGATGAAATATTTAGTGCATTTAAAGAATCAGGTTATTCAAGAATTCCAGTTTATGATGATAATATTGATCATATTATAGGTGTCATGAATTATAAGGATTTCTTCATGGTTCTCACTGAAGGTTTTGATATTAAAGAGGTTGTTAAAAATGTGTTGTTTGTTACAAAAACTAAGAAGGTTAAGGATTTATTATTAGAACTACAACAATCAAAATCCCATATGGCCGTGGTGTTAGATGATTATGGTGGGACAGCAGGCTTATTAACGTTAGAAGATATTTTAGAAGAACTTGTTGGTGAAATATGGGATGAACATGATGATATTGTTGAGGCCGTTAAGAAGATAAATGATCATCAATATTTAGTATTAGGTAACAGTAGTATTGAGGATTTCTTAGAAATTATTGGTTCTAATGAAGATCCTAATGTACTAACTGTTAATGGTTGGGTTGTTGAAAAACTAGGCACACTACCGCTTGAAGGTAAAACCTATGAGGTTAAACCATATAGCTTTAATATTGTTAAAATGGATGGTAGACGTATTGATTTGGTAGAAATTACCATACTACCTGACACTGAAAGTTTGGAAACATCTGAAAATGATACACTTTAATATAGTCAAATTAATGAATATTTGATAGAATATATATATGCGATGATTAAGACTTAAGTAATTAATGGTTAATTGGATAAGAGAATCACTGATTGGTGAAAGGTGATAATTAATATTAATGAAAGCTATCTTAGGAGCGAAGTTATTCCGGCTTTAACGGATTGAATTTAAAGTGCACATAATTATTATGTGAACTAAGGTGGTACCGCGATTTTTTCGTCCTTAGAAGATTAATATCTTTTAAGGACTTTATTTATTTTAGAGAGGATAATATATATGAAATATATGACAAGCCAAGAAATTCGACAAACATGGTTAACATTTTTCAAAGATAAAGGACATGCTGTTGAACCATCAGCATCATTAATACCGGTGGATGATCCAACCCTATTATGGATTAATGCTGGTGTTGCACCATTAAAAAAATATTTTGATGGTACAGTTACACCAAAGTCAAAACGAATGACCAATATTCAAAAGAGTATTCGAACCAATGACATTGATAATGTTGGTAAAACTGCAAGACACCACACC
>Ga0172382_10007188_pt1 | contig 15888 bp, 20 predicted proteins | sample Leawel138RmetaG_FD_122245 | JGI IMG/M metagenome (GOLD analysis project Ga0172382, IMG submission 122245) | Leachate microbial communities from a municipal landfill in Southern Ontario, Canada - Leachate well 138R metaG | ecosystem: Engineered > Solid waste > Landfill > Unclassified | place...
CAAGAAATGCCGCGCGGTCCCCGGCATCAACCGCGTGGGCGAAACCAGCCAGCACGGCGGCCGGCACGTCCGCGTCGGCAGCCTCCGCGCCCGGCGCGGCATCCAGCCAAAGCAGCGCGGCCCCCACCAAACACAACTTAAACAAGAACCCAAACAAGGCGTATCCCCAACCTGCTTTCCACCAGCGGTAATAGCAGAAGCGACACTCTTTTAGAAAGAACCCATGAGGTCACGACGTAGACAAAATCTTTTGTCCGTTCCCATGTGACTTTCGGCTAACCGGCATTCCGACACCTCCCTCTTTGCGTCATTGATCTTCCCTGCGCTGCCTTTGCGCGCAAACACTGTTCCGACGTAAGATGTAAGGAGAGATGAGATGAACGAGCTTCAGCGGCCTCCCGCGACACCTACTCCCGTGGACGCCCATGTCGGGATGCGCCTGCGCATCCGGCGGGTCCTTCTCGGGCTTCGGCAGGAGCAACTCGGCGCCGCGATCGGGGTCTGTTTCCAGCAGATCCAAAAATATGAACGCGGTCAAAATCGGGTGCCCGTGTCGCGGCTGTTCGATCTGGCCCAAGCGCTGGATGTGCCAGTGGAATACTTTTTCCGCGACATCGCCCCCGATGCCCTTCAGGGCCGAACAGCGCCGCTTCCCATCTTTGAGCGCGACGCGGCGGCCCGCGACGAGACCGAGGCGATGGTCAATGCCTATTGGCACCTGCCCGACGACACCTTCCGGCGCAGCGTGCTCGACCTGATGGGCGCGCTGGGTGCGCAGCGCTAAAGGGGGACGGTGCCATGTACAACACTCGGATTCTCGACCTTCTGGAGCGCCTTGACGCCGCCACCGATACAGCCTGCCTGACGTCCACCCTGATCCAGGCGCTAAAGGAGTGGGGACTGCCGCACATTGCCTACTGCAATCTGTCGGAGTTCCAAAAAACCGGCGACCTTGGGGCGCTCCAAAAGATCATGACATTCCCGACCGACTGGACCGAGTACTACCAGTCACGCCGATACGAGGCGATCGACCCGGTATTCCACGCCGCCCGCTTCAGGCGTCGACCGTTTCGCTGGCGGGACCTGACGACGCCACGCGGCGAGTTCACACCCCGCCAGCGCGGCATGATTGCCGAGGCTGCCGCCGTCGGCATGGCGCACGGCCTGACCTTTCCACTGTTCGGGCCGGATGGGGAGCACGCCATTGTCTCGGTAGCCTCATTGGACCCCTTGGAAAAGTGCCCGGTACGGCCCTCTGCCCTGGCCGCCGTTGTTACGCATTTCCACATGGTCCACCAGGAACTGACTGAACACGGCATCGACGCCAAACCAGCCTCGATCAGCCTGTTCCCGCGCGAACGCGAAGTGCTTTTGTGGTGTGCGCGCGGCAAAACATCATGGGAAATCGGCCGCATCCTTCATCTGGCCGAGGGCACAGTGGACCATTATGTTGCCGACGCCATGGCCAAGCTCGATGCCCCCACCAGGGTAGCCGCGGTGCTCAAGGCGACGCGCCATGGCCTCATAACACCCTGACGGGTGAAATGATCTTCTTCCGCCTGCCAGTAGATCAAGCCCGGCCCTAGGGCCGGGCTGCCCAACCCGCTGAACCGGCGCAGATTTGCCGCCGGTTCAGCGTGGTAAAGGGTGCTTCCATGATCGACTGCTTTAGCTGGGCAGACGCCCATGCGTTCGGCGATGCCTTGGCCGAGCATTATCGTCTGCGCCACCGGGTCTTCGTGCAGGACCTGAACTGGCGCGACATGACGACCGTGAACGGCATGGAATGGGATCGCTACGACCGGCCCGATAGCTGGTATCTGGTGGCCCGCGACACGTCCGGTGCCATGGTCGGCACGCTCCGGCTGCTGCCGACGACCGGCGCCTACATGATCAAGGACCTTTGGCCCGAGCGGATCGACGGCGGCCCCCCATCCAGCCCGACCGTGTGGGAGGGCAGCCGCTTCTGCACCGCTCCCGGCCTGCCGGTGCGGCAAAGCCAGCACGTCGCAAGCCTGATTTTGGCCGGCGCGGTTGCGTTCGGCGCGCGGTTCGGAATTGAGACCATCCTGGCCGTGACCACACCATCCGTGGTGCGCGGCGTGTTCGACCGCAGCGGCCTTCGCTCCCACCCCGCCGGCCCGACGTGGCAGGTCGAGGGGCAGACCGTGATGGTCAATGCCACGCGCACCCGGCCCGAGGACTACGCCGTCATCAAAGCTCGTTTGAACCTTCCGGCCGACCCGCTGGTGTTCAGCGCCCCGGCGGCCCGCGTCATCGCCGCTTGATATGGACAATTCCCGCGACATGCGCCTGCGCACCTTGTGCCGGATGCTGCGCCACGCGCAGGACGAGGCACAGGACCTCGACCTCGACGATCTGATTCAGCGCCTCGAACAGGTCTTGGACATAGCCTTGGCCACCCTCCCCGAAGACACACCACGGAGACTGCAATGACCGCCCTGACCACGTCCACCGCCGATACATCCGCCCTGACCCAGCGCGGCCTGACCGTTTTGGACGGCCGCACCGACTGTTTCGACGCCGCCCGCGAGGCGCTCGACCGCGACGGTGCGGTCATACTCACCCATATGGCCGACCCCGCCACGCTGGCCGAGATCGATGCAGACCTCGCCCCGTTCATGGCCGCCACGCCGCCCGGCGCCGGGGCCTTTTTCGGCCGCCGGACAGTGCGCTTCGGTGGCGTGATCGTGAAGTCGCGGGCAAGCCACGCGTTGTGCCTGAACGACACCGTGGTCAAGCTCGTCGAGTCCCTGCTGTTGCCCGCCTGCGAAGCCATCCAGATCAACCTGACGCAGGCCATCTCCATCTGCCCCGGCGAGCCGGAACAGGTTCTACACGCCGATGATGAACTGTGGCGCACCCCGCGCGACGGCACCGAGTACATGGTCAACGCCATGTGGGCGTTGGATGATTTCACCGAGGAAAACGGCGGCACCCGCGTCGTTCCCGGCTCGCACCGGGGGCCGCTCGACCGCATGCCAGACCCCGCCAGCGTGGTCAACGCGGTGATGCCGCGCGGTTCGGTCGTGCTATGGCGCGGCACCACCATTCACGGCGGCGGGGCCAACCGGTCGTCCGCGCCGCGCCGGGGCATCGTAATGAGCTACTGCCTGGGCTGGTTGCGCCAGTCGGAGAACCAGTACCTGACCGCGCCGCCCTCGATCGCCCGCACCTTCGCTCCACGCCTCCAGGATCTGCTGGGATATCGCGTGCACGTGCCCAACCTGGGCCATGTGGAAGGCCAGGATCCAGCCGTGATGTTGCAGGATGGCGACCTGTCCGCCCCCCGCCCGTTCCAAGATTTCCTGCCCGAATGGGCACAGGAGCAGGTTCGCCAGTACTATGCCGCGCAAGGTCAGGCGGCCGAGTGATCCACTACGGGGAGCCGGCTCATCCCGGCTCCTTTCTCGCATCCGGCGGAGTGCTGATGAACTGGCGATGCGCGCCGTGCAATGCCAGGGCAGTCAGCCGTCCAGACGCATAGGCGCCCGTGTCGATGCCAATGCGGTTGGGCCGCACCTGCGGCTCGGCGGATACGGTGTGTCCATGAACCACCACCCGCCCGCCGAAGGTATCCTTCGAGGCCAAGAAGGGCTGGCGGATCCACAGCAGCGTTTCGGCGCTCTGCTGATGCAGAGGAACCCCCGGCTCAACTCCGGCATGAACGAACAGGTATCCCCCACTGGCATGGACCAGATCCAGGCCGTCGAGAAAGCGTTTGTGAGAGGGCGGCAACAGGGCGTTCATGGCAGCGGCCAGCTCGGAACGCCGCATTGCCACTATGGCCTCCTCGGGCACGCCATAGCTCTGCAATGTCTCCCGCCCCCCGTTAACCAGCCACATCATTCCTTCGGCGGGCTTTTCAAGGAAGGCGAGCAGGAAATGTTCATGGTTGCCGCGCAGGCACACCCGCTCGAACCCGGCCGGAGGCGGCCGGCACAGCATGTCGATGACACCCCGACTGTCCGGGCCACGGTCGATGTAATCGCCCAGGAACACCAGACGGCGGCGCACCTCCTTGGGCAGCCCGGCCGCGTGAGCGGCAATCAGGTCAAGCAGGACGGCCAGCAGATCGCTGCGGCCATGGATGTCGCCTATGGCGTATAGGCATACGCCCGGCTCAGGTTCAGGCATAGGCGGTTGAACCAGCCTGGAACGCACGTGGGTCTCCTCTTGGGCAGAATGCCCGACTCCGTTTCTCAACAAAAAAATACTCGAAAGTCCCTTGACCGGGGCAATCCCCGACCTACGTTGAGGGTGACCAGACTCCCCCTGAAATTGGTCGACCCTCTTGACGGCGGCAGATTCCCCCAATCTGTCGCCGTCATACCGTCCGGCCCGTACCGGCGCGATATGCGGCACCCCTCATACTGAGGGCGGTTGCCCGAACGACCTAGCACTTCCGCAAAAAATAACGACGCCCCCCTCCCAAAGGCAGGGGGCGCCGTCATTGATCGGTACTGGCTCAGGTTGAGCAGCCGACTATTGGGTGGCGCGGCGCGGTATGGCGTATCAGTTCGGGCGGCTACTGCCGTGGGAACTGCTGCCATGCCCTTCAGCCCCGTCACCTCCGCCTCCGCCTCCGCCACCCCCGCCGAAGCGCGACGGGATATTGGCGTGGGCGTTGGCAAAGGCTTCCAGGTCCTTCACCGAAACCCTCCAGTCACGCCCCACCTTGATGGCGCGCAGCTTATCGTGGCGGATCCAGTCTCCCACCGTGCGGGGGGTGACCTTCATACGGTCCGCCACTTCCTGAACCGTCAGCAGTGGCTCTCGAAACATTCCACTTTCTCCGGCGACGCACTAAACCTGCGTAGGACCGTTTGAGTAACGCCCCACACCCGCTTCAAGGTCCAAACTCGACAAGAGCTTTTCGGGCCAGTTTTGGGCGTGGTGACGCGCGACTCCCACCCTGAACGTTCGTTGTAAGTGGGCCGTTGCACCTTCGTTTAAAGGCAACCGGAAAGACGGAAAAGGCTTCGAAAGGCGTAGACCGCCTTAAGGCAACGTCTTCAGCACGTCGGCCACCGTCGTAAACACTTGGTCGATGTGCGCGTCCTCTATAATCAATGGCGGCGACAGGGCAATGGTATCGCCGGTCGTGCGGACCAACAGCCCCCGCTGATAGCATTCCAAGAACGCCGCGAAGGCTCGCTGCCCCACCCCTTCTGCCCTGGGCGCCAGTTCGATGGCGGCAACCATGCCCATGGCCCGGATATCGATCACGTGAGGCAGGCCGCGCAGGGCATGGGCGGCATCCTGCCAGCGTGCCGACATCGCGGCGGCGCGCTCGAACAATCCATCCCCGGCGTAAACATCCAGCGCCGCCAGCCCGGCCGCGCAGGCCAGGGGATGACCCGAATAGGTGTAACCGTGGAACAACTCGATCAGATGCTCCGGCCCCTGCATGAAGGCCTCGTGCACGGTATCGCGCACCACCACGGCGCCCATCGGCACGGCGCCGTTGGTCAGCCCCTTGGCGACCGTGACGAGATCCGGCACAACGCCAAAGGCATCCATGGCAAACGGAGCGCCCAGACGGCCGAAGCCGGTGATGACCTCGTCAAAGATCAGCAGGATGCCGTGACGGTCACAAATGGCGCGCAGGCGCTCCAGGTATCCCTTGGGCGGCAGCAGAACCCCGGTCGATCCGGCCACCGGCTCGACGATCACGGCGGCGATCGTATCGGCCCCGTGCAGGGCCACCAGCCGTTCCAGGTCATCGGCCAGTTCCGCCCCATGCTCGGGCTGGCCCCGGCTGAAGGCGTTGACGTCGGGCATATGGGTATGGCGCAGATGGTCCACGCCGGGAAGCTGGGCGCCGAAGGCCCGCCGGTTGGCGACCATCCCGCCGACCGAAATGCCGCCGAACCCCACGCCATGATACCCACGTTCGCGCCCGATCAAACGGGTCCGCCCGCCGTCACCGCGCGCCTTATGGTAAGCTAGGGCGATTTTCAGCGCCGTATCGACGCTTTCTGAGCCTGAGTTGGTGAAGAACACATGGTCCAGCCCCTCGGGCATCAGGCGGGCCAGCCGGGCCGCAAGCTCAAAGGCTGCGGGGTGCCCCATCTGGAACGGCGGCGCATAGTCCATGCGGGCGGCCTGCTCCTGGATGGCTTGGGTGATCGGCGCCCTGCCGTGGCCCGCGTTGACGCACCACAGCCCGGCCGCTCCGTCCAGGATCCTCTGCCCATCCGCGCTGGTGTAGTGCATCCCCTCGGCCGCCACCAGAAGGCGCGGAGCCTTCTTGAACTGACGGTTTGCCGTGAACGGCATCCACAGAGAACCAAGATCATTGATGGTTGGAGACGTTGGTACAGTCATGGGCTGTTCCGGTCGTTTAGGGGGAAGTTCTAAAATGGTGCGCCTGTCTCCGGCTGGGATCAAGGACGCCCATTGAAACATCTGTGACTTTTCTGGCGGAGTCGAAAACAGCCACACCCGACCTCAAAATGTAAATATTGCGTAGCCTTGAGGCGTAGTCAATCACCACTAAAGATGCCTTCTCAAAAGTGGTTATACCTTTGAAGTCTTGAGATACCGCCCAGTCGGGTATGTAATGCCTCCACCAGACGGGATAGTATCCCCATGGCACTAGAGACTACCCTAACGAATTACAGGCGTAGTAAGGTCAAACGGCACCCAGAGTTCCGGGAGCCACTATGAAAGGCGCAAGCCAATGACGGTTTATATTTTTCGACGCATTGTTGGTGAAGAGCAGCAGGGCTGGGGCGTGTACCGCGTGAACCAGAACGGCCAGCAAACCTTGGTCGAGCAGTTCGAAAACGCCCCACAAGCCAAGCGCCACGCCGACGAAATTCGCCGCATGGTGGCCGCCAATTAAATTGATTTACGAATTGGTCGCGGGTCCTCCCTCCGCGATCCTGACACTGGCGGGGCCGACAGGGGCCTCCCACCGCGACGGCCCCGCCAGTGTCCTTTTCCTTGCCCTTCCTTGACTGCATCGGCCCGCTTGCCTACAACGGCCCATGTCCACGTCCAATCGCATCATTGCTTTTCACAAGCCGTTCGACGTCCTCAGCCAGTTCACGGCCGAGGAAGACGGGCAGCGGACGCTTGCCGAGTTTGGACTGCCCGCCGGGGTGTATCCAGTCGGCCGCCTGGACCGCGACAGCGAAGGCCTGTTGCTGCTGTCCAATGACGGGCCTTTTATAAAACGCGTGCTGGAACCGCGGCACGGCCATCCCCGGACCTATCTTGCCCAGGTGGAACGCGTGCCCGACGCCGACGCGCTGGCCGCCCTGCGCGCCGGAGTGGACATCCGCATCGGCGGCAAGGTACACCGCACCCTGCCCTGCACAGCAGAGTTGTTCGACGGCGAGCCGGACCTGCCACCCCGCGATCCGCCAATCCGCTATCGCGCCGCTATCCCAACGGCTTGGCTGCGCCTCGTCTTGACCGAGGGCAAGAACCGGCAGGTCCGCCGCATGACCGCCGCCGTCGGCTTCCCGACCCTGCGGCTGGTCCGCGTGTCCATCGGCCATCTGGAGCTTGGCGACCTGCCGCCCGGCGGCTGGCGGGACGTTACGCGCAAGGATGTCATGGGATGAGCCTTCTGGCTTGGGTGGCCGGCGGCGCCGTCCTGGCGGCGGCTCTGTTCGTGGCCGCCATCACCATCGGGTTCCGGGCACCACGCGTGCGTGAAACGGGCAGTCCCGCCGACCTCGACCTGCGCGCCGAGGTGCTGTCCATCCCCACCGTTCGCAGCAGGCGCCTGTTCGCATGGTTCATCCCGGCCGTCGGCACAGCCCCCGCCCCGGCGGTGGTCATCCTGCACGGCTGGGGCGCCAATGCGGAAATGATGCTGCCGTTCGCCCCTGGCCTGCACGATGCAGGCTTTGCCGTCCTGCTGGTCGATACCCGCAACCACGGACGCAGCGACGGCGACGGCGTTGTCTCCTCCATGCCCAAGTTCGCCGAGGACCTGTCTCACGCCGTGGACGCCTTGCGCGCCCGCCCCGATGTGGATGCCGCGCGCATTGCCGTCGTCGGCCACTCAGTGGGAGCGGCGGCGGCGTTGCTGTGCGCGTCACGGCGCAACGACATCGCCGCCTGTGTCAGTCTATCCGCCTTCGCCCACCCGGAGAACGTCATGCGCCGGATCATGGCGCGCGGGCATATCCCCTATGTTCCCATCGGCTGGCTGGTCAACCGCGTGGTCGAGATCGCCATCGGCCACCGCTTTGCCGAGATTGCCCCCATAGTCACCATCAGCCGGGTGCGCTGCCCGGTGCTGCTGGGCCACGGGACGGCAGACGTGTCGGTTCCGGTGGCCGATGCGCGAACTCTGCTGGCCTGCGCCGATGCCTCAACATGCCGCTTGGTCGAACTGCCCGGCGTGGACCATGGCGCCAACGGCACCATGGACCGCGTGACCGGGCCGGTGGTCGCGTTTCTGAGCGACGTGGTTCAGAAACGCCCGGCCTGATAATCCCGCACCGCCTGCTTGATTTCCTCCTGCGTGTTCATCACGAAGGGGCCGTACCACGCGATCGGCTCGTTGAGCGGGCGTGCGGCGGCAATCAGGACCCGCGTGCCGGGGGCGCCGCCAACCAACGCCACCGCGTCGCCATCGCCGAGCACGACCAGGGTTCCGGCCGGATAGCCCTCCCCGTCCACTCCCACCACGCCGTCCGCCACATAAGCGAACGCCGTATTCCCCATCGGTACGGGAACCTCCGCCCCCTCCCCCTGGCCGACGTGCACATCGAGCAACAGAGGGTCGGCAGCAATGCCTCCCGCCGCGCCGCGCACGCCGTTGAACTGCCCGGCGATCACCCGCACCCGCCCGCCGCCCGGCAAGGCAGCCTCGGGGATGTCGGCGGCGTCGAGGTTCTGGTATCCCGGCGCGGACATTTTCAGGTCGCGCGGCAGATTGACCCACAGTTGCAGGCCGCGCAGCAGGCCGTCCTCCTGCTCGGGCATTTCGGAGTGCACGATGCCGCGCCCGGCGGTCATCCACTGCACACCACCCGGCCCGATGACGCCGCCGTGGCCCTTGTTGTCGCCGTGGCGCATCCGGCCGTCAAACATGATAGTCACGGTTTCCATGCCCCGGTGCGGGTGGTCGGGGAAGCCACCGACATAGTCCGCGCCCTTTTCAGACCCGAACTCGTCGAGCATCAGGAACGGGTCGAGAATGCCAGCCTCAGTCCCATGCCCCAATACGCGGGTCAACCGGACACCCGCGCCATCGGACGTCGCACGGCCGCGCGCGGTGGACACAACTGTTCGCAAGGTGCTCATGGTCGTTTCTCCTCAGAGCGTCTACGCACCAAGATGGCTGTTTCCTCATCTGGCCGCAATCCACGCAACAGGAACAGGATTGTTTCCACACAAAGAAAAACCCGGTCCCTCGCAGAGACCGGGTTCACCTTCCGCACAATAGCTCTAGGCCTTCCGCCGGTCGCCTATTCCTGCGAATACCACGACGCTGAAGGCCAGCGCCGCCATTGCCAGCGCCGGGGCAAAGCCCATGCCCAACAGAATGGTCCAATCGACCGCCCCGCTCACGCGGGCGTGCGACCCAAAGGTCAGTCCCGGCAACAGGATCACCACCAGCCCCCACACCGCGACGCCAACGACCACGGGCAGGCGCGCTTGCCGTCCGAACGTCCCGGCGCGCACCGACCGGCGCAAGGCCAGGATGCCGACCACGGCGAGCACTACGGCCGCGCCGATCAGGGCCCACAGGACCCCGACCCCGACCATTTCCTGAAACATGACGAATACGGCAATGATATCAAACGTCTTCATGACCTACCCTCCCTCTCAACCGTGGCCGCGCAGCATGGCGAGATAGGCGGGCTTGAGGGCCTGCTCCTCGATCGTCCACGACACCCACAGTTCCTTGAGCGGGTCGATGAACGGGAAGGACGGCGTCAGGTTGCCGTCGTAGTCAAACTCGATCAGCATGGCCCGTCCGTAGCCCGACACCATCGGGCACGACGTATAGCCGTTGAACGCCCCCGGCAACGCCTTGCCCTGGATGAGCGCGGCGAGGTTTTCGGCCACCACCGGCACCTGCCATTTGACGCTGGCAGCGGTCTTGCCGCGCGGCACCCCGGCGACGTCGCCGACGCCGAACACATTGCCAAAGCGACGATGTTGCAGCGTGGTCTTGTCCACTTCCATCCACCCATCGGCGGCCAGCGGGCCGTCCTGCCACGGCAGCGCACTGTTCAGCACCGCGTCAGGCGCACGCATCGGCGGCACCAGATGCAGCAGATCCCAGCCCACCTCCTTGGTGCCTTCGGGAGTAGCGAAGGTGGCGATCTTGCGGCCCGGATCAATGGCGGTCAGGGTGTGCTTGTAGCTGAACGCGACCTTGCGCTCGGTGAACAACTGCTCGACCTTGGTATGCACCGGCGGCACTGAGAACAGATTGGTGAACGGTGTATAATAATGCAGGTTCACGGCGTCGCGGCGGCCTCGCAGGAGCGCGCGGTCCTCTGCAAGAAACGTGAACTTCAGCGGCGCCCCGGCGCACTTCATCTCGGTCTGCGGGCGCAGGAACACACCGTCGCCGCCCGTGGTGACGAAGCGGTCCATCAACTCGAACGACACCCGCGCGGCATCCGGCCCAGCGTAGATCGACGTGATGCCGTGCTGTCCGATCAGCGACCGCTCCATGCCCTCGATTCGCTCGTAGTCGAGAATGAGGCCGGTCGCCACCACCAGATAATCATAGGGCACCGAACGCCCGCCAGTGGTGGTCACGGTATTGGTTTCCGGGGAGATCTCGGCCACCGCCTCCTTGATCCACTCAACGCCGTCGGGCATGTAGGCGGCATTGTCCACCTGCACCCGCTCGGGCGACCAGATGCCTGCCGCGACCAGCGTGAAGCCGGGCTGGAACCAATGGGTGGACTTGGGATCGATCACAATGATCGACGCCCCATCAAGACGCCGCCGCAACTGCGATGCCATGGCCACGCCCGCCGCACCGGCACCGGCCACGACGATCCGCGCATTCGTTTTCACCGGCGCCGCCTGGGCACCATGAGCCAGCGACACACCCGTCAGGGCGGCAGCGGCAGCCGACAGCTTCAAAAAAGCACGCCGGTCCAAACTGTTCTTAATCATCAGGAAGCTCTCATCCCAGTTCCCAGAATTGAGGCTTCCTCCCCGTTGTTGCGGTATTCCTAATATGCATACTGGAGTTTTTCTATAGGAAATAAGTCCCAAAATGAAAGAACCCCCAGACCTTTAGGGTCTGAGGGTTCATGGTGCCCGGGGGCGGACTCGAACCACCGACACCGGCATTTTCAATGCCGTGCTCTACCAACTGAGCTACCCGGGCGGGGCGTTAGTGCGCGTTGGGAGGCCGCTTATAGGAGATATTTTTGGGGCTGTCCAGCCCCTGTTGCACAATTTTTTGCAGCCCTCTACTCATCCCGCCCGTCACGCTCGGCGGCACGGAGTTCGGCCTCAAGGAGATCAGGGTCGGGAACTTCGTTGGTCGGCAGGCGATAGGCGCCGCCAAGCCAGCGGTGCAGGTCCTCATCAGCACAACGGCGCGAGCAGAACGGGCGGTAGCGCGGAGCGACCGGAGCGCCGCACATGGTACAGCTTGCCTTGGAAACCCTTACCGAGTCGGGTCGTTTGGCGGGCGTGTCGTCGTGGTCTGTCATCGTCCGGTTCCGTTGGTGACGTCGATTCCCTCTGCCCCCGCCCGTTCCATTACCTCCAGGGAGTGGCCGAGGATGCGTTCCGCTTCCGCCACCGCAGGCGCCAGCGGACCGCGCAAGACCGCGGCCACGGCAGGCGCCACGGACAGGCGCGGCTGGCTGCCGGGCGTGGTGCGGGCATGATCCACGGCACGGCGCAAAGCCTCCAGCGCCACGGCGGTCGGAGTCGGCGGGGCCAGTGCCGTCGGCCCAAGCAGCAGATCGGCCAGCGGCGGCCGCACCCGATCGCGTCGCACCTCGACCAAACCCAGCCCCGAAACCCCGATCACTTGGGGGCGTGCCGGGTCAGTCGCAAGCGCCTTGGCGAGCGAATCGGCCAGGGCGCGCTTGGCGGCCATGGCGCCGCGCGGCGGGGCGGCAAAATCGATTACGATAGCCCCGGCCAGGGCGCGCAGGCGCATCTGGCGGGCAATCTCGGTGATGGCGGCGGCGTTCACGGCATCTTCGCCACGCCGGCCGCTGTCCACGTCGATGGCAGTCACGGCGGCGGTCGTCTCGATGGTCAGCGCGCCCCCGCCGTGCAAGGGCACACGCCGCGCCAGGGCCAAGTCGATGGCCTCGGGGACGCTTTCCTCGGCCAGCAGGCCCGCTCCGCACACCCGCACCACCTCGGCCAGATCGGGCCGGGCGCGGCGGGCGTCGTCGGCCAGCGCAGCCCCGGCGCATAGCACCTTGTCCACCGTGCGGCCGTCCAGGGCAGCGGCAAGCGGCGGCTGGCCGGGGCGCAGGCGGCAGGGCGGTTTCAGAATGCGGCGGGCGCGCTCGATGTCGGCCCAGGCGGTACGGCCTTCGGCCAGGGCGGCGTCCAGCACCGATTCGGGAACCTCAAAGGCCGCCGTGCGCAGGACCACGCCCTCGCCCTCGCGCACCGCGCCCTCGCCCCACGCCTGAAGGCGTTTGCGCTCGGCCTTGTGGGTCAGGCGCGACGACAGGCTGACCCCGGCGCGCAAGGGCGTGTACACCAGCACGGTGCCGCCCAACGATACCGCCCCGGTGACTTTCGGCCCCTTGCCGGGCCGCTTGGCCTGGGCGATTTCCACCAGCACTGCAGACCCTTCGGGGGGCAGGCCGCCGGGCATGTCCTCGGCGGGCAGGAACGCGTCGGGGCCGCTGCCCAGGTCGATGAACGCAGCAGCGGTGCCAGGGACGCGCGCCTTCAGGCGGCCCAGCCACAGGTCGCCAGGCATCGGCAGGTGATCGGGGAAAAGGTGAACCTCCCACACCACGCCATCGGCCAGCAGCGCGACGCGGGTCAGGCCGGGCGATCGGTCCATCAAAACAGTATCAGGCCGCATGGGCAGTTATCCCCGGCGCAGGCCGAGACCGCGCATCAGTTTGTCCGTCTCGTGCAGAGGCAATCCGACAACGTTGGAGTAAGACCCGCAGATTTGGCGGACGTAGGCTGCCGCGAGTCCCTGGATGGCGTAGCCGCCCGCCTTGCCGTGCCATTCACCGCTGGCGATGTACTCGTCAACCTGCTGGGACGACAGCCGGGCAAAAATTACGGCCGTCTCGACACACCGCGTGACCGCGCGGCCATCGGGCGTCATCAGGCACACGCCGCCGTACACCCGATGCCGCCGCCCGCCCAGCAGGTCCAGGCAGCGGCGCACGGTGGCCTCGTCCTCGGCCTTGGGCAGGATGCGGCGGCCGACGCCGACTACCGTATCGGCGGCCAGAATGAACGCACCGTCATGGCGGTGCGCCACGGCACGGGCCTTTTCCTCCGCCAGGCGCAGGGCGTGGGGGCGTGGGAGTTCGGTCTTGCCGGGGGTTTCGTCCACGTCGGCCGGGTCCACGGCATCGGGAACCACGCCGATCTGCGACAACAAATGGAGGCGGCGCGGAGACGCCGAAGCCAGCACCAGACGCCCAAGAAGAACCGGAAGCGTTTCGGAGGGAGAGCCTGCCATCAACCCGGCTACTTGAACCGGAACGTGATGCGGCCTTTGGTCAGGTCATACGGCGTCATTTCGACCGTGACCTTGTCGCCAGCCAGAACGCGGATGCGGTTCTTGCGCATCTTGCCCGAGGTATGGGCAAGAATGTTGTGTCCGTTGTCCAGCGTCACGCGGAACATGGCGTTGGGCAGCAATTCCGTGACCACGCCCGGAAATTCGATCATGTCTTCCTTGGCCATTACCGCTCCGCAGGGCCTAAGACTGAGGAAACAAAGGATGAATGAATGTTGCCTACGACCAAGAACGTCAAGAACTTTCTCAAACGGGCAGCTTGCGTCACACGCGCGGCATCCGCGTGACCGGGAACCGTTCCTGGATTTTACGCATGAGTTCATCGCGCACGCCGCGGTAGGCCTCCAGCCGGACCTCGCGGCTGCCTTCGACCAGCGATGGGTCGAACGTGTTCCAGAACTCCACCTCGCACGCCACCGTGCGGGTCATTTCGACGGCCTTGTGCTGGGCCTCGGGAGACAGCGAGACAACCACGTCAAAACTGTCGTCTTCCAAATCCTCGAACACCTTGGGGCGGTGCCTGGTCAGGTCGATGCCGATTTCGTCCATCACCTGGATGGCGAAGCCATCCATCTCTCCGCCTCGCCGCGCGCCCACTGAATCGACAAAAATGCGAGTCCCGTGCAGGCGCCGCAGGATGCCCGCCGCCATGGGAGAACGGATGGCATTCATGGTACAGGCAAACAGCACGGCGGAGGGCAATCCGTCCATCCTGCTCAGCCCCTGATGTGCAGAACGCAGACCAGCGTGAACAGGCGGCGGGCGGTATCGCCGTCGGTTTCAATACCCTTTTCCAGCAGGCGCTCACGCAGCATTTCGGCGCCTTCGTTGTGAAGGCCCCGTCGGCCCATGTCGATGCTCTCTATGGCACTGGGCGAGGCCGTGCGAATTGCGCTGAAATAGCTTTCGCACACCATGAAGTATTCCTTCACGATGTTGCGGAAGCCCTTCAACGACAGGAACGCCGCGCACAACGGCATATCAGCCTGGTCATGGACATCGACGCACAGCTTGTCGCCGTCGATGGATAGATGCAGCGTGTACGGGCCTGTGACCGACCCATCGAGCACATGGAAATGGTTTTCCTCCAGAAGGTCGTAGATGGCGACCTTGCGTTCGTGCTCGACTTCCGGGCGGCGGCGGACAAAGGTTTTCTCGTCCAAACGGACGTCGATAATGACCTCTTTTTTCGACCCCTGCCCCATCCTGCGGTTCCCGCCTAAAGGTTCAGGCGCAGGGCGACACTCAGGCCGTGCGCCTGAAGGCCCTCTGCCTCGGCCAGCGTGACCGCCGCCGGACCGATGGCGCGCAGGGCCTCGGGCGTGCAGCCCAGCAGTGACGTGCGCTTCATGAAGTCCAGCACCCCCAACCCCGACGAGAACCGCGCCGAGCGCGCCGTCGGCAGCACGTGATTCGGCCCGCCGACATAGTCGCCCACCGCCTCGGGGGTATACCGTCCGAGGAAAATGGCCCCCGCATTGCGGATGCCGTCGGCCAGCGCCATCGGGTCATCGACCGCCAGTTCCAGGTGTTCGGGCGCGATGCGGTCGGTCAGGGCGACGGCCTCGTCCATGGACCGGACGACGATCACCGCGCCATGGTCGTTCCAGCTTTTGCGGGCGATTTCGGCGCGCGGCAGGGTCAGAAGGCGCCGCTCGACCGCCTGCTTGACGGCCTCGGCAAAGGCCGCGTCGTCGGTGATCAGGATGGATTGCGCGGCGGTGTCGTGCTCGGCCTGGCTGAGCAGGTCGGCGGCGATCCAGTCGGGATCGTTGGCCCCATCGGCCACCACCAGAATCTCGGACGGCCCAGCGATCATGTCGATGCCGACGGTGCCGAACACCTGCCGCTTGGCCGCCGCCACAAAGGCATTGCCGGGGCCGACGATCTTGTCCACCGGGGCGATGGTCTGCGTCCCATAGGCCAGCGCGCCGACCGCCTGGGCGCCGCCGATGCGGTAGATCTCATCCACCCCGGCCTCGCGCGCCGCCGCCAGAACCAGCGGGTTAAGCACCCCACCGGGGCTGGGCACGACCATGACAAGGCGCTCGACGCCCGCCACCTTGGCCGGAAGGGCGTTCATCAGAACGGACGACGGATAGGCCGCCGTGCCGCCGGGCACATACAGCCCCGCCGCGCCGACCGGCGTCCAGCGGCCACCCAACGTGACCCCGGCA
>Ga0172382_10007189_pt1 | contig 15886 bp, 12 predicted proteins | sample Leawel138RmetaG_FD_122245 | JGI IMG/M metagenome (GOLD analysis project Ga0172382, IMG submission 122245) | Leachate microbial communities from a municipal landfill in Southern Ontario, Canada - Leachate well 138R metaG | ecosystem: Engineered > Solid waste > Landfill > Unclassified | place...
ACCATTTTCCGTTACCCAGACGGGCAGGCCAGGGTAGCGTTGCTGCAGTGCTTCGGCCAGCGGCCTGGAGACGGTCATCAGGGCGTCGGCCCGTCCTTGCACGGTGTGGCGCTCGAGCATATTTTCGATGAAGCGCAGAACGCCTCTGGCCGACGTGATGTGGTTGTTCGCCCAGAGGTCACGAAAATCCGCCAGCCAGACGGTACCAGGATGGGCCGCTTTCAGGCGGCTGGCTACCATATGCACCGCCGGCGGGGAGAAAGAGCTGACGATGGCGTCATAGCGTTGCTCGGCCATCATTTCCAGGCCTTTGCGGCGTGCCGGCATGATCCACAGATCGTGAATGTCGATCAGGGAGCCGATATAGGCGCGCAGCTGCCTGACGCGTTTGCGCAGCCGCTCCCCGGACGTGCCGCCCGCGGAGCTGTCCGGACGATGGTCGATACGTTTATCCAGCCGTCTGCGCATCCAGTCCGGCAGAAAGGGAACTTCGACGATCTCGACACCGGCGGGCAGGGCTGGCATCAGATCGAAGGGGCCGAGAAAGGAGTGCTTTTGCGTGGTCAGCACCGTGACTTGATGCCCTTGCTGCGCCCAGTATTTGGCCCATTGCCCGACCCGCAGCACGGAGATGCGGTTCTGTGGATAGAAATAGCTGCTGATGAGGAGAATGCGCATGGTCAGGACTCGGCAAGGGTCCGGGCAATCCGCTGTGCGGCTTGCCCATCTCCGTAGACATCTCCGGCGCCGGGTCTGGCTGGCGGCTGGTTGATCTGCCTTGAGATGCGGGCTGTGTCGGCGCCCACGAGGGTGTTCACGCCCAGTTCGACCAGTTCCGTCCATTCGGTCTCGTCGCGCAGCGTGATGCAGGGCCTGCCATGGAAATAGGCTTCTTTCTGCACTCCGCCGGAATCGGTGACCACGGCGTGGCAGTGCATTTCCAGCCAGACCATTTCCAGATATCCCACGGGCGCAACGATCTGTACGTGGGGGGCCGGCTGCAGTCGCAGGCGCTCCAGGACTTTGCGCGTGCGCGGGTGAAGAGGCAGGATGATGGGGCGTTCCGATGCAGCCAGGCCAAGGAAAATATTGCGCAATCGTTCTTCAGAATCCGTGTTCTCGGCCCGGTGTATGGTGCACAGCAGGAACTCACCGGTGCCGATGCCGAGCGCATCGAACCAGGAGGGCCGCCGCGCCCGGCTTCGGTAGTGCAATGCGGCGTCCATCATCACATCGCCGGTGATGTGGATCTGGGCGGCTGCAACGCCTTCACGTTCCAGATGGCCCTGGGCGGTCTCCGTGGGCGCGAACAGAATGTCCGACAGGTGATCGGTGAGCACGCGGTTGATTTCCTCGGGCATGCGGCGATTGAAGGACCGCAGGCCTGCCTCCACATGGGCGACCGGGATGTGGAGCTTCGCGGCGGCCAGCGCGCCGGCAAGGGTGGAATTGGTATCGCCGTAGACCAGTACCCAGTCCGGCTTTTCGGACAGCAGTATGGTCTCGATGCGACGCAGCTGTTCGCCTGTCATGGCGCCGTGGCTGCCGCCCCCGGTGTTCAGGTGATGGGCAGGCTCCGGTATGTCCATTTCCTCGAAGAAGACGGTGGACATGCCGGAGTCGTAGTGCTGTCCGGTATGGACAATCCGCTCTGCCAGCCCGCCATGCCGGGCGATGGCGCGTGATACCGCTGCGGCCTTGATGAATTGCGGCCGGGCGCCCAGGACGGTCATGATTTTCTTCACTGCGCGGGTTCCTTGTGGCTGTCCAGCACGTTTTCATAGAGTTGGCGCTGATGGGCATGTTCGAGCATGGTGTTGTGCCAGAGCAGGGTGAAGCGCCCGCCTGCACGGCGGCACGCTTCGGCCAGGCGCAGCAGCTGTGCTTCGGCCTGCGGCACGGTATGGGGATGCAGTTGCCGGATGACCGTGGACTCCATCACGACCAAGGGCACGATGCGCAGGCGCATCGCTTTCTCCCGCACGGGATCGAATGCCTGATATTCATGGCAGGTGCCGCAGCGAAAACCGGGCATGTCTGCGTAGCCCAGTGTCGTGTCGTAAGCCATGCCGGCTTCCTCCAGGCAGTACAGCGTGTCGGGTGTTTTCCAGCGCAGATAATGCATGCGGGCTCCGAGGCGTGTCGGCTGAAAGCCGGCACGCTCGCAGGCCTGGCGCAGGCGGTGCGCTTCCTGGCGCATGGCTGCCGGATCGAGGTAAGTGTGGTAGCTGGGATGCAGTCCGACCTCGTGCCCGCGCGCATGGACGCGCTGCATCAATTCCACGATGGCGGGATGTTCCGGCTGGTAGTGTCCGTCGCGTTGCGGATCGGTGTGTCCGCAGATGAAATAGAAGGCGTTGCGCAGGCCCGCTTCCTCGGAGCGATCCATGATCCAGTCGAAGGTATTGAACGGATCGCGCTCGTCGATGCGCTGGCGGGAGCCCGCCCATATCCATGGTGCGCGGATCCATGCATGGCGGTCGCGTTCCCGGTCGCGGATCAGGTCGGCGAGCATTACGCGGACCAGGCGCAGTGCGCCGATCAGTGCGTATCGAGCCGGCGTATCGACGTCATGCGACAGGCGGACTTCATAACGGTGCTCGCGCAAGGGCAGTTCCGGCCAGACGGCGAGCATGATGCCTCGCAGTACCTCGAACCATTCGTCAACGATGGGGCGTTCCAGATAGCCGTGCCGGAAGGCGTGCGAGGCGTAGGCTGGAAAACGCTGGTGAGGGTCCAGCGTGTCGCATCCGGCTTCCTCGCGCCGGCTGAGCATCCAGTAAGCCAGGCCGAGCACGTCGTAGTGCATGATGCAGCCCTGGTCGTCCATTTCCACCAGCCTGTGCAGCCTGCCGGCCATGCCGGGGGCCGGCAGGCTTTCCTCCGTCCCGGGGGCGCTTGCCTGGTCGGGCGGCGTCCAGTGTCCGCAGGGCAGATCCGGAGGATTGCGCCGGAAGGTGCCGAAGTCCGAACGTATCTCGATACGGCGCACACTGCCTGCCAGCGATAGCCTGCACGAGCCCGTTCCAGCCTGTTGCAGAACGATGTCGTCGTGGAAGCGTTCGCGCAGGAGGCCTTGCAGCCACGAGAGGACGGCCGGCGGCATGCGAGAGGGCTGCCTGATGCTCACGCCGTCGGCGGCGCCGGAAGCAGGGAAGCCAGGAACAGGTAGCTCGCCAATACCTTCGACGGCGTTTTTGAAACGGAAAAGTAAGGACATTGCCTGCCTCCAAAGGCGCGGACGAAGTGTTCGATCGGCTCGGCCATCGAGCCGCAGAAATCGAAGCGTTTGGTGACGGTGGCGGCATACCGGATGGCCTCCCACATGCAGAGGCTGGCGGCACCGCTGTTTCGCAGCGCAGGGTCCCCGCCGCCCAGCAGGTAATACGCGCTGTTGTCATCCCATACGATGTAGGCGGCGGCATGCTGCCGGCCTTGCACATCCTCCGCCGTGAATATCCGGCGGCGGTTCCTGGCCTGGCAGGCCTCGTCGATCCGGTGGATGACGTGTTCCGGGTAGGGCAAGGCTCTTCCCTGGCGGTTGAACGTCATCCGGTGCAGGCGCAGCATGTCCTCTACAGGCTGATCGTCGCGGACGCATAGCTGTGAACGGCCCGACGCCTTGCGGATCTCCTTGCGGATATTTTCCTGAAAGCCGTTCCAGACCGCCTGCAGATCGCCCAGATCGGGGATGACGTAGCTGTAATCGGTGGTCTGATGGAAGCCGCTCCAGCGGAAGGGCAGCCAGTTGGTCTGGTCGTAATGCCATTTCTGCTGGAAATGATCGAAGGGCGGCAGTTGCGCGATCAGGCCTTGCAGCAACTCCTTTTGCTGTGCGATACGCCGGGGCGTCTTGGCGGTGGAAGGCCGCAGCCATGGTCCCAGCGACAGGGTCAGCCAAGGCTGCGTCGAGATGCGGAAGCCTGCGCGCCGGCGCCGCAGATAGGGCATGGTCGCCAGCACCAGGCCGCCTTTCTCCAGCAATGCAACGTCCCAGGCGTCGGGGCCGGCCGTGGCGTCGAGCCACCATGGTTGCGAGAATAGGGGAATGGAAGGCTCCTGCCCGCACAGTTGCCTGTATTTTTCTTTCTTGTCTTGCACTGGGTGTCTCCCTGTGTCGTTATGGTTCGGGTGAAGAGGCGTCAGTTTCTGTTCAGGGACGTATGCCGGGCTTCGTGGTCAGCAGAAGACCTCTGAATCCTGCAAGGCCTCGACGATGATCTGTTGCTGACGCTGCGAGAGATAGGGATGCATGGGCAGGCTGATGACCTGTCGGGCCGTTTCCTCGCTCACGGGCAGCGCCGTTCGTTTGCAGGCCACGGCAGGCTGGTGATGCAGTGGCAGCGGATAATGGACCATGGTCGGGATGCCGGCGTTGTGCAGGCGCTGCTGCAGCCGCTGTCGTTCCACGGAACGGATGGTGTATTGCGCGTAGACGCTGGTATTGTGGGCGGCAATCTGCGGCGCCGAACGTATGCCCGCCTGTTCCAGCAGTTCTCCGTAATGTGCTGCCACGTTCTGCCGTTGTTCGATTTCATGCTCGAAGATTTCGAGCTTGGCGAGCAGTACGGCAGCCTGCAAGGTGTCCAGCCGGCTGTTCATGCCCAGCAGCGCATGGTGGTAGCGCCGGTCCTGGCCGTGCCGTGCGATCTGGCGCAGGCGCGTGGCCAATGCTGCGTCGCGTGTGAACACTGCGCCGCCATCGCCGTAGCAGCCCAGAGGCTTGCTGGGAAAGAAGCTGGTGCATGCCACCGTGCTGAGCCGGCATGAGCGTCGTCCCTTGTAGGTGGCACCAAAGCTCTGGGCGGCGTCTTCGATGACGGCCAGATGGTGGCGTTCCGCGATGGCGTCCAGGGCATCCATGTCGGCGCACTGTCCGAACAGCGACACGGGCATGATGGCCCGCGTGCGGGGGGTCACCAACGCCTCGACCGATGCAGGATCGACGGTGTAGCGGCATGGGTCGATTTCGGCGTATACGGGGCGTGCGCCGACGAGCGTGATGGCCTCGGCAGTGGCGATGTAGGCGAAGCCCGGCGTGATGACTTCGTCACCGGGGCCGATGCCCAGGCCCATGAGGGCGATCTGCAGGGCGTCCGTGCCGTTGGCGCAGGTAATGCAGTGGCTGGCCCCGGTGAACCGCTTGAGTGCTTCCTCCAGTTGTTCCACCTCGGGCCCGAGGATGTACTGTCCATGGGCCAGTACCGCCGAGATCCGTTCGTCGAGTGTTTCACGGATGCGTTTCTGCTGCGTCTTCAGATCGATGAAGTCCATCATGGCTTCCATCCTGTCGTGTGAGCGTGTTGCCGTTGAGAAGATAGGTGATGCCCGTGTGCGGGCAGCGTGCGCTGGCCCGGCCCGATAGGGGCAGGGGCAGTCGCTCGCCGTATGCGCTGATCCAGCCGATCTGTCTGGCCGGTACCCCGACGACCAGGGCATGATCGGGAACGTCGCTGTTGACCACGGCGCCCGCGCCCACGAAGGCGTAGGTTCCGATGGTCGTGCCGCAGACGATGGTGCAATTGGCGCCCAGTGTGGCTCCGCGCTTGACGAGAGTGGGCCGGTATTCGTTCTTGCGTTCGATATGCGCCCGAGGGTTGTGGACATTGGTGAACACCATGCTGGGTCCGCAGAACACATCGTCTTCCAGCGTCACCCCGTCATAGACCGAGACGTTGTTCTGGATCTTGCAGCGGTCGCCGATGACGACCTGGCCGGCGATGAAGACGTTCTGTCCGATGGACGCGCCAATGCCGATGCGGGCGCCGGTGCACACGTGCGAGAAGTGCCAGATGCGCGTGCCGTCGCCGATATGAGCGCCGTCGTCGACCACTGAGCTGGGATGGAGGTAGTGAGTCATGGCATCAGAGGGAGGTAGCGGTTTGCAGCATGGCGGGAATGCCCGTACTGGAAAGCAGCACGCCGTTTCCGTGAAGGAAAGGGTGGCGTTCGCCGCGCGAAGGGGTGACGGCAGAATTCCTGATGGCGGCGACCGTGCCGATCGCGCAGTGATTCTCTTCCAGACCGAAACTGCGACCGGCCAGGATCTCCTCGTAGCTTTTCCGGTGCAGATCGGTGAAGCCGCCGGAGAACTCGATTTCCGTTCCATCCACGGTAATGGAGCGCCAGGTGCGCTGACCTTTCTCGCGGCCGCGCTCGGGCACGTCATCGGCATCCACGGACAGAAACCAGCGGACGCGGGCATGTTCATATTCCAGGTAGCCTGCGGCCTTGTGCGGCATCGAAAGATGCACGATGTTTTCCTGCAGGCCGCCGAATACGTAATGCAGCATGTCGAAGAAGTGCACGCCGATGTTGGTGGCGATGCCGCCCGACTTCTTCGTATCGCCCTTCCACGAGCGCGAATACCATTGCCCGCGCGCGGTGATATAGGTCAGATCCACGTCGTGCTTGCCGTCTTTCCGACCCTGGCGCACTTGATTGCGCAGTGCCCGGATGGCGGGATGGACGCGTAATTGAAGAATGGTATGCACTTTGCGGCCGGTGGCCAGTTCAATTTCGCGCAGGCTTTCGATGTTCCAGGGATTCAGGACCAGCGGTTTTTCGCAGATGGCATCCGCATTGGAGCGAAGCGCGAAACGGATATGTGAATCATGCAGGTAGTTGGGTGAGCAAATAGATACATAGTCGATACTATGGTGGTGGTTTGCACGCCGCAGCTTGTCAATGTGGCGATCGAAACGCTCGAATTCGGTGAAGAAGTCGGCTTCCGGGAAATGGCTGTCGATGATGCCTACGGAATCGTTCGGATCCAGGGCGGCCACCAGTTTGTTGCCGGTGGACTGGATGGCCTGCATGTGCCGTGGCGCGATATAGCCGGCAGCGCCGATCAGTGCGAAGTTCTTCATTTTGCGGGATACCCCCCATAAGAGGCCCGGTAGGCGCCGTAGCGGGCGCTGAACCGGTGGTGTGCGTTGTTGAAATCGTTGAAGATCACGCCGTTGACCCTGGCGCCCGAGCGGGCGAGCCGGCGGACCGATTCGTCCAGCTCGGCAGGGGTCGTCACTTCGGCGCGCGCCAGCAGGAACAGGGTGCCGGCATAGGGCGCGAGTGCCATCGGGTCCGACAGTGTCAGTACCGGAGCGGTGTCGAGGACAACCATGTCGTACTCCTGCGACCATTCCCGCAGCAGTTGTCCCGTTCTTGGTGAAAGCAGCACTTCCGCCGGGTTGCGCGGCAGCGTGCCGGTAGTGACCACATCAACGTTGGGCAGGGCGTTGCGCCGCACCGCTTCGTGGAAGGCGCAGCGGCCCCTGATCAGTTCGCTGAAGCCCTTGCCGCGTTCTTCGCCGAAATAGTGATGGATTCCGCCGTTGCGGAAATCCGTGTCTACCAGCAGCACGCGCTTGTCGGCGGCGCCAATGATGGTGGCCAGATTCACGCTGGTGAAGGTCTTGCCCACGCCTGCCGAGGGGCCGGTGAGCATGACGATGTTGTTGCCCGCCTCATTCATGCTGAAGCGCAGGGCGGTGCGCAGGCTGCGCAGGCTTTCCACGGCCGGTGCGTCGGGGGATAGGTCGGCCAGCACGCGGCTGCGCCGCTGGTGTCCACCGCGTGGCGGCCGCATGGCGCCAGGCGCGACCCGGGGGACTGTAGCCAGCACGTCGATGCCCAGTTGTGTTTCAACATCGGCGGGAGTCTTGATGCCGGGCCGGAACAGATTGCGCAGCACGGCCAGGGCGACCCCCAGCAGCAGTCCGGCGATGGCTGCGATGAGGATGGCGAGCGCCTTGCGCGGCTTGACCGGGCTTTCGGGCGCGACGGCAGGATCGACCAGCCGCACGCTGCCCACCTTGCCTTCCTTTACGAGCTGCAGCTGTTGCGCGCTGTTGAGCAGACCGGCGTAGAGTTCGCTGTTGACGGTGACGTTGCGCACCAGATTGAGCAGCTGCTGCTCCAGAGCAGGCAAAGCCTTGATGTGTTCCGCAAGCCGGCTCACTTCGCTGTCGAGCGCTGCGATCTGCTCATCCAGCGCAAGAATCGTGGGGTGCTGTGGGCCGTACTGCGCAGAAAGTTCGCGGCGGCGCTGCTGCAACTCGAACAGGCGGGTCTGCATGGCGACCGAACTTTCCAGGGACAACCTGCCTTCCGTGCCCAGATCGAAGGTGCCGTGCTGGTCGCGGAAGGCTGTGTAGCGATTGTCGGCTTCGTCCAACTGGTGGCGCAGTTCCGGCAGGAAATCGTCCAGGAAGGCAAGTGATTTCTCGGCCTCCGCAGCACGCCTCTCCGTATTCTGTCTGACATAGGCGTCGCCGATGGCGTTGACGATGGCGGCGGTCAGGGACGGGTCGGTCCCTTCCAGCGACAGGGCGAGGACGCCGGAGGGCTTGTTTCTTTCGTCGATGGCCAAGTCTGCCTGCAGTTTCTGGATGATGGCCAGTTGCGACCGGCGCTCCAGGATGTAGCGGGCGCCTGGTTGACCCTCCAGCGTTTCCAGCAGCAGGGTACCGGTGCCGCTGCCATAGTTGAAATCGACGGGCGTGCCGATCTCGCCGTGGGCGATGCGGTTGCCGTGGTGGTCCAGGAGGTCGAAACCGGCGGCTCTGGCGATGACGGTCAAGGGTTTGTTCTCCAGCTCCGGCGGCACATCGAGCTGTCCGACCTGTATGGCTTCGGTTCCGGACACGAAGCCGAACAGACCGGGGATGAAGGGCCTGGACAGGCCTTCCGCCCGTTCCGCCAGCCAGCGCCCGATCAAAGGCAGATAACGGGGTTCGGCTGTGACATGAAGCGAGAGCCGGTCCGTGGCATCGCCCACCACCAGGCGCGAGCGCAGGATCTCCATTTCGGCCGTGGAGGTCGCCTGCACGTTGAACAGCGACGACAGTTCCCCCAGAACGTGGGCCCGCGCTTCCGGCGGTTGTTGCTGTTCCACCTGTATCAGCGCATCTGCCCGGTAGACGGGCTGGCTCAGATAGGCGTAGCCAGCTCCCGCCATGAGCGTCAAAGCGGCCGTGCAGAGAATGAGGCGGCGTGAATTGGCCAGGATGTCCATGAAGCCTGGCAGGTCGATTTCCTCGTTGTCGTGGATGGCGGGAGAAACAGCCGGAGGCGGGTTGTCGTAGAAGGCGACGGCATGGGATCTGTTCATGATGGCGCTCTTATCGAGTCATGACACGAGTCGTGTAGACGGCGTTGTAGCTGGGCAGCAGATTGCTGATGACGCGGTTCCAGCGGACGATCGGAGCGGGATCGACGAAGACGATGTCGCGCGGCTTGAGCTGGAAATCCGCCGCCAGCACGTAGGCGGCGGGTCTGCTCGCGTCCATATGGAAAATCTCTGGCTCACCGTCATCGCCACGCCGGATGATGTAGACCTGATGCGGATTACCGGTTTCGGGACTGACACCGCCAGCTTCCCCCAGCGCCTGCGCCAGGGTCACGCTGCCGTCATGCATGACGTGCGCGGTCGGCAGGTAGACATCTCCCATCAGGTAGACCTTGGAGTCCTGACGGCTGACCACGCGCAGCAGGTCGCCGTTCTTGAGAAGGATGCGGGAAGGATCGACGTTGCCGCGTGTCAACGCCGGCAGGTCGATGCGGGTCGCCGTTCCATCGCGTGTCAGCATGAGGGACGAGCGGTCGGCGTCCGGCGTCATGCCTCCGGCCCGGTTGATGGCTTCGGGCAGCGTCATGGGAAGGTCGGTGATCGGCAGCACCCCAGGATTGCGGACTTCACCGTCCACATAGATGCGTCCTGACCGATAAGCCTGGACCCGGACCGTGATCTGCGGCGAATTGATGTAGCCCGAGAGCCGCTGGGTCAGCCTTTCCCTGATCTGGAATTCGTTCAGCCCGGCGACCTTGACCAGCCCCGTGAAGGGAAACTGGATGGTGCCGTCCGGGCCCACGTTGTAGCCGTTGCCCAATTCGTTCACGCCTGTGACGATGGATGTTGCGGCGGAGCCCGCAGGCGTCAAGGCCAGTTCGGGATGATTCCAGACGACGATGTTCAGGATGTCGCCCGGCCCGACGACGTACGATTCGGCCTGGCCGAACAGATGCCGGACCTCTTCCCGTGCCACCTCCCTGCCGCTCTCGCTGAGGTGGCGGACCAGCTCTGCAGTAATGGGCTTGAGTGCATCCGCGGGCGCGCCGTCCTCCTGCAAGGAGCGGCTGACGTCGTCCGGCGTTCCCATATGGACGCCGGGCGACAGACTGCAGGCGGCCAGCACCATGCTGGAAAGCAGGGCGGTGAGTAGCGCCCTCCATCGGGATCCGTGGGGACCCCCGCCGGGTTCACTGAGTATTTTCATTGAATCCACCATCGTTTCAGAAGTTTGCGGACAGGCTACCGCCGGGGTCTGCGCCCACTGACGCAAACCCTCAGGTGCACTGCTTGGAAAGTCCTGAACAAGTCCTGCTCCGCATGCCTTTGCGGGTGGGACCTCCTGCTGCAACTGCTTACCGCTCGAGCTGGTCAGAGCTTCCTTGGGTGAAACTGGAAGCCGGGCGACGCCCGGGTCAGATGACTTCCAGGGTTTCGGCCGGCAGCCTGACTGGAGTCTGCCGGCCGAGAATTTCCATCAGAACGACGACGCGCCGGGTGGCGGAGGCATGAACCAGTCCCTCCAGGCCTGCCAGCGCAACAGCATTGGCCTGCACGCGCACACGCTGGCCGGGTCGGGGCAGCGGCGCGCCCGGCGGCCGGTGCTTGTGCAGGGCTTCCTGCTCTTTCACGGCGGCAATCAGCTCGGGCCGCACTTGGGCGTATACGTTGCCAAAGCGCACCACGGCTTGCACGCCGCGTGTCGAACGAACCGGGGCGATGGACTGTGACGATGTTGCCGGCCGGAAGAACAGATAGCGCGGAAACATCGGTTCGATGCGGCCATGCATGGGCAGATAGGTTTCGTAGCCCTGCCTCTCCATGTGTTCCCGTGCGACCGTCTCGCGCCGAGGCTCCGTGTATGCCACATACCAGTGGTCCGGCTTCGTGCCTTGCCTTGTTTCACAATGCATCGAATTTCCCCATGAGCGTTACCAGATGCGATAGAAATAACCGCGCGTGGCAACTGCCAGCCATCAGCCATAAGACATACGCCGCCTGCTCTACGGCGGTTTGCCTAGGCAAGCGTGGATTTGCGCCCATGCGCATCAGGGGAAAATCTGCTATATTCCCGGATCTTCGCTTTGGCAGGGGGTGAAGCGCCGCTGCCGGAAACTGCATGGATTGCAGCGTGGGGCATGAGCCCGCGCTTCTTCTTTTTCACGCCGTGGGCGAGCAGTAGCGAAGATACCGCGGACAGGTGGCAGAGTGGTCGAATGTACCTGACTCGAAATCAGGCGTACGTGCAAGCGTACCGTGGGTTCGAATCCCACCCTGTCCGCCACCCTCAATGACACCAGGCAGCGGCGGCAATTCGGTGGTGATCCGGGTTGCCGTTTTTGTTCTCGGGACATCGGCGTGGTGACCGATATGCGTCCACTTGAAGGCGGTGGTCGAATGGCTGGGATCTAGTGTCCATGGAAAGTTCGGAGCCGCCGCATCGCATCGTTGCAGTAAGTCCTGGCCGGAAGCCGCGTCGGCGGTTCGCCGGCCTGCGTCGTTTGGCCGATGTGCTGGTGGCCTTCTGCCTGACGGGGGCCGGCCTGCTGCCGGCGCAGGCTCAGGAACCGGTCAAGCTGTCCGTGACGGAGCCGAGGCTGGACGCCCCGCGCCGGGGAGATGCCTCGACCGCAGGGACGGAAACCGTTACGCTGCCGGATGAGCGCACGGTAGTGCGCCTGGGGATCCTGGCCTATATGGGTGCCGATGCCGCGGCCGGGGAATGGCATGGCCTGCAGCGTTATCTTGAAGACGCGCTTCCGCAATATCGATACGAAATGCTGTACGGCGACCTGGATGCGCTGCGATCCGCCGTATCATCCGGCGCCGTCGATTTCGTTCTGACGAATCCCGGCCAGTACGTGGATTTGGAATCGGCGTATGGCATCCGCCGCATTGCCACGCTGGAACACGGCGAACTGCCCGCGTCCAATCTCGCTGTGGGCGCTGCCGTGGTGACGCTGCGCCAGCGTGACGATCTGGAAGCGTTGGGCGATTTGCGCGGGGAAGTGCTGGCGGCGACGGCGGCCGAGGCCTTCGGCGGCTATCAGACCGTGTGGCGCGAACTGGCCGGCCTGCACCTGGATCCGGCCCGCGATCTGGAAGACGTGCTGTTCACCGGTTTCCCCATGCAGCGGGTGCTGGACGCCGTGGATGGCGGCCGGGCAGATGCCGGCATCGTTCGAGCCTGCCTGATTGAAAGCCTGCCGGCTTGGCACGAGCGCTACAAAGTGCTGTCGGGACGTTATGAGCCCTCGCTGGGGTGCACGGTGTCCACGCGTCTCTATCCGAACTGGCCCATGGCGGGCTTGTCCGACACGCCGCCGGCCATGGCCCGCACAGTGGCGATCGCGCTGCTGCAAATGGACGCCGACGTTCATGGCATGAGCTGGACGGTGCCGGCGGATTACCAGGTCGTGCATGACGTCTTCCGCGAGCTGCAGATCGGCCCTTACGAGTATCTGCGCCGCACGGCGCTGGGCAATCTGATCCGGGAATACTGGCCTTTCGGCATGCTTGGGCTGCTCGGGCTGTTCTTCTGGGGACTCTATACCGCGCGCAGCGAGTATCTGGTGCGTACCCGCACCGCCGCCCTGGAGCAGGCCCTGCACGAGCGCGAGGCGATCGAGAAGCGCATGCGCGCCAATCAGGAGCAGGCAGATCATCTGGCGCGGCTGTCTGTATTGGGGGAACTGTCCAGCACCCTTGCGCATGAGCTGAGCCAGCCGCTGGCGGGCGTGAACAACTATGCTCAAAGCCTGTTGCGGCGGTTGGACAATGGCCGTCTGACGGATGAGGCCGTGCGTGAAGCATCGGAAAGCGTCATCACCCTGTCCCACTCGGCTGCTGGTATCCTGAAGCGCATCAAGGGTTTCGTGCGCAAGCGGCCTGGGGTCCGGGAATGGCATGTCCTGCGTCTTCTGGTGGATGAAACCGTGGCCCTGTTCCAGGGCATGCAGGCGCACGCGCCCGAAATACAGGTGGCAGACCGCCTGCCCGCCGGTCGGCGGGTGAGGGTGGATGCCTTGCAGATCCAGCAGATCCTGTTGAACTTCTTCAAGAATGCCCAGGATGCGATGCATGCCGCGCCCCCGGCCCGCCAGAACATTCAGCTTACGCTGGAGGAAGAGGGGGGATGGGTCTGGCTGCATGTGCGCGACTTCGGCCCTGGCATGGACGATTCGGCGCTCGCGCATTTGTTTGAACCCTTCTACACGACCAAGGAAGACGGCCTGGGTCTCGGGCTTTCCATCTGCAAGGGCATTGCCGAAGCGCACGGCGGCCAGTTGCGGGGGCGGCGCGCGGCCCGGGACACTGGAATGATTTTTTCGTTGAGTCTGCCCATACATGAATATGATGCAAAACCTGGCGATCTACCTCCTGGATGACGACGCCGCCTTCCGGCGTTCGGTGGTCTTTCTGCTGGATTCGGTCGGAAGAACCGTAGTGGAATACGACAGCGCGGAAATCTTTCTGGCCGAACACACCGTTCCGCCGGCCGACATGGGCTGTCTGCTGCTGGACATCCGCATGCCCGCCATGAGCGGTCTGGCGCTGCAGCAGCACTTGCTGGCCAGGGGCTGGCAGAGCGCCATCGTTTTCATGACGGGGCATGGCGATGTTGAAATGGCCGTTCAGGCCATGAAGGCGGGTGCCTGTGATTTTCTGGAAAAACCGTTCAAGGACCAGGCGCTGCTGGATGCTGTGGACCATGCCGTGCGCCGCACACGCGCGCAGCGGCGTGAAAGCGGCCGGCAATCGCAGGTGCGGGCACTGCTGGAACGCCTCTCACCGAGGGAACAAGAGGTCGCCCGGCTGATCGCCTTGGGGAATCCCAACAAAGTGGTGGCGCACAAGCTGGGCATCAGCGAGAAGACCGTGCACGTCCATCGCCAGCACATCCTGGAGAAGACCACCGCCGGCAATGCCGCCGAACTCACCCGCCTCATGCTGATCGCCGATCCCGGCGCGCTGGATTAGCATCCCACCTGGACCAGGGCCGGCCGCCCACCAGTCCGGAGTAGCCGCATAGGTAATTTCATCTAGTCCGCTCACTAATACGCCAATAGGCAGGCCGCCGGGAAGAACCTATCCTGCAGAGGTATCTGTTCTGCAAGAGTTGAGTCCTGATGAAACCGGCCTGTCCCTCCACTGTCTCTGCCGACGCCGCAGCGCCCCTCCCCTGCCACAGCAAGCGCGGCTTCCTCAAAGAGCTGCTTGGCGTCGGCGCCTCGGCCACCGTCATTCCCATCATGCCGGTGCAGGCGGCCATGGGCGATCAGCCCCCGCGCCGGCCGGGCATTCCCGGCAAGCGCTTCGGCATGCTGATCGATCTGCGCAAGTGCATAGGCTGCCAGGCCTGTACGGTGAGTTGTTCGGTCGAGAACCAGCCGCCGATCGGCCAGTTCCGAACCACCGTTCTGCAGTATGAAATCGACAAGGAAGACGGCAGCGCTCCCGCCATGGTGAGCCTGCCACGCCTGTGCAACCACTGCGACAACCCGCCCTGCGTACCCGTGTGCCCGGTACAGGCCACGTTCCAGCGGGAGGACGGCATGGTGCTGGTGGACAACGAGCGTTGCGTAGCCTGCGGCTATTGTGTGCAGGCCTGTCCCTACGATGCCCGTTTCATCAATCATGAAACCCAGACGGCTGACAAATGCACTTTCTGTGAGCACCGGCTGGAAGCCGGTCTGCTGCCCGCTTGCGTCGAAAGCTGTGTCGGCGGCGCCCGGGTGATTGGCGACCTGCTGGATGCCGACAGTGAGATCAACCGGCAGATGGAGCAGCACAAGGACGACATCAAGGTGCTCAAGCCGGGCATGAATACATCGCCCCGCGTGTTCTACATCGGCCTGCCCGATGAGTTCGTCAACGAGGTCGAGGGCCAGGCCAGCGTGCGTCTGGTTGCCGACTACTGAAAGAGAGGCTGACCATGCAGATCACTGAACTGCTGACTCCGCAATATGAAGCCGCATGGCTGCCCTGGGCGGTGCAGTATTTCTTCCTGGTGGGCATGTCCACGGGCGCGGCTCTGATGGCGGCCTGGGGTGCATGGTCGCGCCCCGGGAGCGCTGCCGCCAGAGCGCTGCCGCTGGCCATTGTGCTGTTGCTGGTAACCGTGCTCACTGCTCCGGTTTCGCTGCTCGCCGACCTGCACCAGCCAGCGCGTTTCTGGCATTTCTACGCCTACTTCACCCCTTGGTCGTGGATGTCGCTGGGCGCCATCCTGCTGCCCCTGTTCGTGATTCTGGCGCTGGGACTGTGCCTGGCCTGGTGGCGCGGCTCGCTCCGCTGGATGCGTATTCTGGCCGTGCCTCTGGCGATTTCGGCGGCCAGCATCGTCGTCTATACCGGTGCGGAAATTTCTGTGGTGCGTGCCCGGCCACTTTGGAACAACCCTTGGGTGCCGGTCAATTTGGCTCTGACTGCGTGGCTGGCCGCAGTGGGCGCAGCCCTGCTGCTGACGCTCTGGGTGCCGGCGGGCCGGGAAGTGGCCGTGCGTGCTTGGCTGGGCAAGCTCGGGCTGTTCCTGAGCCTGGCCTTGCTGGCGGTCGCCTCCGTCTGGGTGGCGAGCGGCCACGTCATGCAGACCCCTTCCTTTCTGGAAGCGCTTGATCTTTATGCCGACTATCCCATCTGGCGCATCAGTCTGTGGCTGTCAGTGATCCTGGGGGCATTCGTGCTGGCCCTGTGGCTGCGGCCGGGTCTTTGGCTGCATTCCCGGATCATGGGAATCGTGCTGGGCGTGTCGGCCTGCGCGGCGGCCTGGGGGTTCCGCTGGGCGCTCTTCATGGGAGTGCAGGGTGTGCCCAA
>Ga0172382_10007190_pt1 | contig 15886 bp, 17 predicted proteins | sample Leawel138RmetaG_FD_122245 | JGI IMG/M metagenome (GOLD analysis project Ga0172382, IMG submission 122245) | Leachate microbial communities from a municipal landfill in Southern Ontario, Canada - Leachate well 138R metaG | ecosystem: Engineered > Solid waste > Landfill > Unclassified | place...
GACGCCAAGCCTTCCTTGCGAACGCGCAGGATTTCCAGCGTGTCGAGTTCGCCCGCGTCGAGGGCCGCGATCTCTTTGTGCAGGACGTCGTAAAGCTCTGTCATCACTTCGGCCATGGGGCCGTAAAACGCATCCTTGGCGGCGGCCGAACGCGGGCCGAACACGACCAGCGGCGCGGCGGCAGCGGCCGGCGCCGGGCGGCGTTCGGGGCGCCCGGCTGCGGCGGGTGCAGCGGCGGCGGGCGCACGCATCGGGCGGCCGGCCGGGGCGGCGGGCGCCACAGAGGCCGAGGCGGCCGGGCGGTTGCGCATCATCCGGCCGGCCAGAACTGGGCCCTCGCTCGGAGCGTCACCGCTGGCGGCACCGGCCTGCGGGCGGACGCGGCGGGTTTCAGGGGCGCGGCTGCTCATTGGGAAGCCTCCTGGGCTTGCAACATGGCCTGCATGACGTTGGCGGCGATGCCGATACCGCCCTTGGCGGCGGTGGCCTTGGCATATTCGTCGACCAGCATGGACTTCCAGGCGTCTTCGCCGGCACCGCCGCCGAACAGGGCGTCGGTCTTCACGCTGGAGAACATGTGATTGAACATCTGCGACAGAAAGAAGGACTCAAAATCCTGCGCGGCCTCGCGGACCTGATCGGGCGTGCGGGATGCGCCTTTGCCGGCGGCGGCCATCTGGCGGCCCTGGTCGAGACGCGAGGCGGCAAGATTTTCCCGTGCCGTGGAGAACATGGAAGCGGTGGCGTCCATCATCACATCACCTCGATTTCGGCCTGCAACGCTCCGGCCGCCTTGATGGCCTGGAGGATGCTGATCATGTCGCGCGGGCCGATGCCCAGGGCATTCAGGCCGTTCACCAGTTCCTGAAGGTTCACGCCGCCATCAACCACGGTCAGGCGCTTTTCGGCGTCTTCGTCGATCTCGATCTCGGTGCGCGGCACCACCACCGTCTCGCCGGCCTCGGCAAACGGGCCGGGTTGGGAGACCTGCGGGGTTTCGGTCACGCGGATGGTCAGGTTGCCCTGGGCGATGGCGACGCGGGACACGCGGACGTTCTCGCCGATGACGATGATGCCGGTCTGCTCGTCGATGACCACGCGGGCTTGCTGGTCGGGTTCGACGCGAAGCTGTTCGATGTCGGTCAGCAGGCCGACCATGTTGGCCCGGTACTGCTCCGGCACGCGCAGGGTCACGGTCCCGGCGTCGCGGGTGTTGGACGCCGCCGTGCCGAGGAACGCATTGATCGCCTGCGAAATGCGCTGCGCGGTCGTGAAGTCGGGGTTGCGCAGGGAGATGGACAGTTCGGACATGCCGTTCATCTCGAAGGCGATTTCACGCTCGATGATGGCGCCGCTGGGGATGCGGCCCGAGGTGGGGACGCCCTTTTGCACGCTGGCCGCCTGACCTTGGGCGAAGAAGCCGCCGACCTGGACCTGCCCTTGCGCGACGGCATAGACCTCGCCGTCCGCGCCGACCAGCGGAGTAACCATCAAGGTGCCACCGAGCAGGCTGTCGGCATCGCCAAGCGCCGAAACGCTGATGTCCATGCGGGCGCCCTGACGGCCGAATGGCGGCAACTGGGCGGTGACCATCACGGCGGCAACGTTCTTGGCCTTGAGCTGGCCGCCACGGGTGTTGACACCCAGGCGTTCCAACATGCCCATCAGGCTTTCCTTGGTGAAGGCCATGCTGTCGATGTCGTCGCCGGTCCCCTGAAGGCCGACCACCAGGCCGTAACCGATCAGAAGGTTGTCGCGCACGCCTTCAAAGTCGGCGATGTCCTTGATGCGCGAGGCGGCCGAGGCGGGACCGGCCACCGACGCCAGCAGCACGACCACGGCGGCGGCCGATAGCACCGCGCCGGCAAAGCGCCGCGGGCCGGTCAGGCAGACATCCAGGAGAGTGCGGAAACGGGTCATGGCGGTCCTCTTGCGAGCCGTATTCTTTTCGGACGGGGTTCGTCCGGCTCCCTCTATGCGAACGGCGTGCCAGTTCTGGAAGTTCCGGTAAACCGCAGGTTTTCTCACGTTTCTTCGCCCTCATCGCGGTGCCGTGACGGGGCGGGCGGCACATTCGGCCCCACGGCCCGGCAAAACTTGCCGCACCCCCATACGGATTTCCCCTTTAACCGTTCCTCCGAAGGCCTTAGATTCAGTGGCATCGGTCTCACAATCAGGAAGTGCCGGGTATCCAATGAAGATTTCCGGTTTGGGCTCCTCTGGGTCCTCCTCGACCAAGCGCACCGAAAAGCCGAAGAGCGCGGTCGGGGTTTTCGCGACACATCTTAAAGGAGCGGTCGGCGCAAGCGACAGCGTGGACAGTGCCGACGGCGTCGATGATCTCGATGCGGCGGGCATTGACGGGCCACCGGCGCTGTCCGGCCTGGAAAGTCTGCTGACCATTCAGGCCGTGGACCCCGAAACCGGACGCGGACGCAATCGGCAACGCATGATCCGCCATGCCGAAGACCTTCTCGACCGCTTGGAGGAGGTGCGGCGCGGGCTGCTGCTCGGCACGATTCCCAAAGCCCGCCTGACCGAACTCGCCCAGATGGCGCGAAGCAAGCGCGAGGCGGGTCTCGACCCCAACCTTTCTGCGATCCTTGATGAGATTGAGCTGCGCGCAGAGGTCGAACTGGCCAAGCTGATGCGCCGCCCCTAAGGATATGTGGCGGTAAGGCGCGGTTTTCGCGGCTTGTCGCCAAGCGCGCGAATTCTTTGTCTTTTTTACGCTTATCCGGGTTAAACGGCGCTTGCGATATGACGGTCTGTTCCCTATAGTCCGCACCCGGATTGGGAAGGCTGCAAATCAAGAAGGCCCATGACCGTAACATTGCCCCCGGACTATCGCCCCACCGACGACGAGCCGTTCATGAATGAGCGGCAGCGCGAGTATTTCCGCCAGAAGCTGCTGAAGTGGCGGGCGGAACTCATTCGCGAGTCCGAGGAAACCCTTGAACACCTTCAGGAAGGCGGCCTTCAGGAGCCGGACCTGGCCGATCGTGCGTCGGCCGAGATGGACCGGACCCTGGAATTGCGCACCCGTGATCGTGCCCGCAAGCTGATCGCCAAGATCGACGCCGCCCTGGAGCGGATCGAGAACAGCGTTTACGGCTACTGCGAGGAAACCGGGGAGCCGATTGGCTTGCGTCGTCTGGAAGCGCGGCCCATCGCCACCCTGTCTGTCGAGGCGCAGGAGCGTCACGAACGCATGGAGCGAACCCACCGCACGGACTGACGAGCCGCGGTCTTTGTCCGTGAATTCCACGGGATCACGGCTGTCGCCATGGACTTGAGCGGCAGGTCTGAGGTATCCTCATGCTTCGGAATTCGAAGTCAGTGGGGATGCGGAGAGCATGACCGCAAAGCCTACCAAGCCCGCAAAATCCGGCAAGGCCTCCCCGTCCTCCAAGACGGGGAAGCGGCCCCCTGCATCGCCGACCGTGGCCGCCGATGCCGAACGGACCTTCTTTCGGGTTCGAACCTATGTCGCGGCTCCGTCGCGGGTTCAGGACACGCTGGGCGCGCCCACCGATGCCGCCGACGGAGCCGGGCGAGGGACCAATGACCCAGGCTTGCTCAGTCGCTGGTTCGGCGGCGGCAAAGCCTCCCGGCGCCAGACCCGGCGCCGTACTCCCTTGCCGCCTCCCGAGGAGGTGGTCGAGACCAAGCCGTCGGCACCCGAAACCGTCACCGTCATGATCATCGAACCCGAACCGGAAGGTCCCGGATCGGATGATGCTGTCGATTCTTACCGCTCGGCCTCCGGTCTGACGGTGGACGACACCAAAAGGAAGCTCACCGCTTAGGGCGGGCTTACCGGGCCGACGCGTCACCGTCGTCGGCAAACATCTCGATCTGCCACCGCATTTCGGCTTCGCTTATGGCGTGGCTGCCGTCTTTCTTCGGTTTGACGGCGGTTTCCGCGGCGATGCGGCCCAGCTTGACCTGCAACTCCAACGCAAAGGCCGCCGAAAGGCCGGCGGCCCCGGCCAGGGCCACCATGGCGCGGGGAGAGTGCGAGGCGATGATGTCGAGCACTGTCGGCACGCCGAGATCGCCGAGTACAGCCAGACCCGCCACAAGATCGTCGGTGCGGTCAGTTAGCAGGGCGACCATCAGTTCTGTTTCGCTCAAGGCGCCTTTTGCGCGCTTGGCGCGGGCGGCGGCGAGGAAGGGGGCGAACCGCTCGGCCAGTTCCGTCGCCCATGGCACGGGAAGCGCGCGCGCCTCGGGAAGTCCGTCGGCCAGCCGCGCCTGCACGATGTCGCGGATCTGCGCGGCGGTTGCCGGGGGCAGGTCGCCGCTCTCCATCAGGCGCTCCAGGACGTGATCGGCGACAATCTCGGCCAGGCGGCTGACCGAATGCGCGGCGAGTTCGGGCCGGTGGATCAAGGGCTGATGCCAGTCCGGCTCGGCCGCTGCCTGGTCGATCAGGCTGTCGAGGGTATGTTCCTGAAGCTGGGCGCGGGCATTGTACAGCAGGTGCGTGATGGCCTTGGGGTGGCGGCTGGCGACAATGGCCTGGGTCACTTCGGGGCCGACATAGGCCCGCCGTGCGATGGCCGACAGGGCGCCAGCGATCGGATTCGCCCTGATGACGTCAAGCAAATCGGCATCGACCAGGATAGGCGAGAATTCCAGGAGCGGAGCGGCCACCAGGATTTCCAGGTCGCGGGCCAGCCGGCGCACGATGGCGGGGTCGGCGCCGGGCAGATCCTTCAGGCCTTCGGCAATGGCCGACCGTACAAGGGCGTCACGGTCGCGCGACAACCGTTCCAGCGCCTCGGCGGTAATCGACTGGCCGCGCACGCCACGGGGACGGACACCGCTACGTTCGTTGCGGGCGAGCTTGGCGGCCAGGGTCAGGCGCACGGCCTCCTCTGGGTCTTCGGCCAAAACCAAGCTGGCCTTGGCTGGCGCGGATGGATTGTCGGCCACCGCGCGGCGGACCTCCGCATCTTCATCGCCGCTTAGAAAATAGAGGATCTCCGGCGGCATGTCGGTGCGCAGGGCCAGGGCGCGCCGCACCTCCGTCCGTGGGTCGGCGGCCAGGGCACGGGCCTGTTCGTAGGTCAGATGCGGAGGTGCCGCAGTGCTTTCGCCGGATACGGCGGATGTGGGCGGCGAACTCATCTCCGGCCTCCGGGGGGCAGCGGGGGTGGGGCAATCCCGTAGGACCCCTTGCCCTTGCGTTTGATGGCGTACATGGCGGCATCGGCCCGACTGACGAACTCGTTGATGTCCTCGCCATAGCGTGCGGAATAAATTGCCACGCCGATGGACAGCATCAAGGGCTTTTCTGCCGACCCGGAATAGCGCCGCAGGATGCTCGACGCGGCCAGAAAGACCTCGGCGCGCTTGGCGGCCACGGTTTCGTCCGCGTCATCCAGCCACACCGCGAACTCGTCGCCGCCCAGGCGGGCGACGACGTCGGTCGAGCGGGTATTGGCAAGCAACAACTCGCCGACGTCCTTGAGTGCGGCATCTCCCACCTCGTGACCCCGGATGTCGTTGACCTGCTTGAAGTTGTCGAGATCGACATACATCAGGGCGGCGGTGGCATTTCCGCGCTCCAGGCGGCGAACGCGGCGCTGCATGTCCTCGTAGAACGCGCGGCGATTGAATAGGCCGGTGAGTCCGTCGGTGCGCGATACTTCAACCAGCACACGGTGGTTGACCATCTGTTCCAAGGCCACCCCGACCTGTCCGGCGACGTTGCGCAACAGCCGGTGATCTGCGGCACTGAAATCGGGCCGATCCGCCTCCCGCCACACCATCAAGGCGCCATTGATACGATCCCCGTAGGACGTCAGGGCGCCCAGGATATGACCCCGTTCGGCGATCACTCCGGCCACGGCCCCGCGCTCCCGCCCGCGCAGGTCGGCAATCAGCCGGGTGACGGCGCGCTCGGCACCGATGCGACCAAAGGCGGCTTCCTGGTGAAAGCGCGGCTGATCGACCACCTTGGCCAGCGGCGCCGCCAGTCCGAAGACTTGGCAGCCGGTCGCCGCCATGCCGTGAGTGATGGCGCTGGCGGCGGCCTTGATCATGCTGTCGGGGTCAGCCTCGCGCTGAAACAGGCGCATGATACGGGCCAGCACGCGTTCGCGGGCGCGGGCCTCGGCAATGAGGGCTGTGCGTTCGCGCTCCTCGGTCACGTCACGGCACACGCCTCGGGCGCCCAGCCAGGTTCCGTGGGCATCAACCAGCGGGACGGCGGCGACTTCCAGGCACACGGAAACCCCGGCCCCGTTGCGTACCCACACTTCGGAGGCAGTTAGGGGAACCGGCGTGGTGAAGGGGTTGATGACATCGACATGGCGGTCATGGTCGATCAATTCCGATGCCGGATGACCGATCAGGACATTGGGCAAGTGACCCACAAAGCCCTGCGGCGCAACGAAGCTGAAGGCGCCCGTGGCATCGACTTCCCAGGCATGTTCGCTGGAAATGACAACCAGATCCCGATAGCGCGCTCGCGATTCCGTCAGGGCGTTGCGGAGGCTCGAGTCCATGGTGCGGTCCTGGAACATCACCAACGCGGTGTCGTTCGCGGTGTTCAGAACGACGATTTCGTAAACCACAGGCGGTCCATCGTCCACGTTCACGACGTAGCGGGTCCGCCCGCCGCCGTTGGCGCTCAATGCCACCACGATGTCGGAAACCTGCGCTGACAACACCTGGCGGTCAGCCACTCCCACGGCTTCCTCAACGGCGCGATTGGCAGAGAGAAGCGTGCCGTCGCGGCGGACGATGGCGCACGGTTCGGGAAAAGCCGCCAGGCTTTCCAGCGTCACGCCGACGTCAGCATCGATGATCGCCACGGTATCCAATCTCCCCCTTTAACCCCCGCATCCGGTGTAGCACGTCCTTATACCGCTCAGGAATCCCTCATTAATGGAAGGCTGCGCCGCCAGCGTGGTAAAAAAAATGGCCGGTGGTCACCCACCGGCCAACAGGCGTCCGAAGCGGAAGTCTCGGACTTAGAATGGGAACACGATGTCAAAGATCTGCTGGCCGTAGCGCGGCTGCTGGACATCGCTGATGGTGCCGCGTCCGCCATAGGAAATTCTTGCCTCGGCAATTTTGTCCCAGTCGATGGTGTTGGTCGAATTGATGTCCTGCGGTCGGATGACACCCGTGACCTGCAACTCGCGCAGTTCGGAGTTGACGCGCACCTCCTGGCGGCCGGCGATCACCAGATTCCCATTGGGCAGGACCTGGAGGACGACAGCGGCCAAGCGGATGTTGACGGTTTCCTCACGCGCGATGGACCCGGTTCCGGCATGGCTGCTGTCACTGTTGGCGCCGATCAGGTTGTCCATGTCGATGCTGTCGGTGTTGGGCAGGGCACGGCGGATGGTGTCCTGGAAGCCTCCCAACGCGGGCAGCCCGGCACTTTCGGAGGCGCCACGGGTGCGCGACGTCTCGTTGGACAGTTCGGCCCGTTCGTTACTGATGTTGACGATCACCGTGAGGATATCGCCCACCTCACCGGCGCGCTGGTCCTTGAAGAACGCGCGGGCGCCCGGCCGCCACAGGGAATTGGCGTTCGGTTCGGCAATCCGCGGGGCCGGCATCGGCATGCTGACCGGACGGTATTCGCGTTGCTGCACCGGGTTCTCGATCGCCGTCATCTTGGGCGGCTCGCCAACCTCGGACAGGCGCTGCAAGGCGTTGCAGGCAGACAGGCTGGTCGCCGCAATCAAGGCAGACAGCACGATGAGGGTCCGGGGCAGGGACGGGCGGAAGCGGGTCATGACGAGGGTCTCCCTTGGCCTCTGACGGGCCGAGTCCGGAGGGTCATTGCACGATCGCGGCGCTGTTTTCGGCGCCCTCGACGACGACGGTGCGGGCGTCGACAACGCGGCCCAGCACGGTCTTGTTGCTGCGTTCGTTGCGGATGCGCACGATGTCGCCGATAGCGCCATTTTCCAGCGCGCGGCCGCGCGAGGTCAAGGTCATGAAGCTGGTGGTCAGGACCATGGTAACCAGTTCGTTCCGGGCCACAAGGGTCGGGCGGGCCAGATCGCGCAGGCGCAGCGGCTCGCCGGCCCGTACCGAACGGCGGGCGGCCATGCCGATCACCTCGGCACTGTCGGTGGCGATGCCCGGCTGGAGGCGGTCAGCCCGCATCTTGATCCAGTCGATGTCGGCATCGGTGATTACGGCGTCGCGGTTGACCGGCCGCAGCACCACCGGCACCTCGATGGTTTCGTAGGCCTGGCCGGACACGCGTTGGCGGGTGGCGTTGGGGGCGCCGACGGGCATTTCAACCATGGCGGAGAACCGGCCATTGCGGCGGTCGAACTGGACTTCGGACACCGCGATGGGGTTGAGCGTGCCGACGGCCACGGCAACCGGGCGGACGGCGGTGGTCAACTCGATCTCGCTGCCGGGCGTCACTCCCTCAGCCATCAAGGCATCGCGCAGGGCGGCGCGGACGTGATCAACGGTGACGGTATCGGCGGCGCGGCTGACCGCCACCTCCGGCGGAACACCGCCCAGGGTCTGCACGACGATGCCATGCTCGGCGGCCAGGGAGGTCAGGCGCGCATGGTCGAAGACCATCGTTTCGCCTGCCGTTGGGGCATAGGCCACCACGGTATCGGCCTGTCCGCCGAGGCCGGTGAACAGATCGCCCAGCCGCACGAATTCCCCGCTGACCTCGGCAGTGCGGCGCGGCACCACCTGGCTGCCCGGCGCAGGAGCGGCGCTCATCGCCTGCGGCATGGACAAGCCAGGCGCCTGCTGGGCGGCGGCCGGAGCGGCAACCAGCAGGACGCTTGCGAACAAGACGGGGGCGAACAGGGTGGCGGGAACGAAGCGGCTCATGGCGGGTCTCCGGGGGGACGGCTGACTTTACTTGAGCTGGTTGACCGAGGCCATCATCTCGTCGGAGGTCTGGATGACCTTGGAGTTCATTTCGTAGGCGCGCTGGGCGGCAATCAGGTCGGTGATTTCGCTGACCACGTTGACGTTGGACGTTTCCAGGAAGCCCTGGAGGGTGGTCGCATAGCCAGCCGTTCCGGGAACGGCCGTCACCGCGTTGCCGGACGCCGGGCTTTCGAGCAGCAGGTTCGACCCGATCGCCTCAAGGCCCGCCTCGTTGGCGAAGGTGGCAAGCTGCAACTGGCCGACGTTCTGCGGCTGCACTTCGCCGTCGAGCTTCACCAGCACTTCACCGGAGGCATTGATGGTCACGCTGACGGCATCCTGCGGGACGGTGATGCCCGGCATGACCGGATAGCCTTCGTGGGTGACGATCTCGCCGTCCGGGCTGAGCTGGAACGACCCGTCGCGGGTGTAGGCGGTTTCGCCGCTGGGAAGCTGGATCTGGAAGTAGCCCTTGCCGCGCAATGCCAGGTCGAAGGTGTTGTCGGTGTTGGTCAAGCTGCCCTGCTCGGAAATGCGGTACACGGCGGCGGTCTTGACGCCCAGGCCGAGCTGTACGCCGGCCGGAACGATGGTGCCTGTGTCCGAAGACGTGGCGCCGGCGCGGCGGATGTTTTGGTACAGCAGGTCATGGAACTCGGCCCGCCGCCGCGCATACGCCGTGGTGTTCATGTTGGCGATGTTGTTGGAAATCACTTCCACGTTGGTCTGCTGGGCGAGCATTCCAGTGGCGCCGATGGACAGTGAACGCATGACTTTCATCCTTATGACGCGCCACCCCTCGGGGCGGCGGAGTATCGAGGTGCGGACGGCGGGCTGTTAGCTGGTACGCCGCGCCCAGGTATCCATCGAACGCTTGATGCGGTCGTGCTCTTGGTCGAGCAGGTTGTTGGCCTGCATGTACGACCGCTGCACGGAAATCATTCGGGTCATTTCGACGATGCCGTTGACGTTGGACCCTTCGATCATGCCCTGGGCGACCTTGACGGTCTCCAACGGCTGCGCCTGAAGGTCCTCCGGGGCGGCGAACAGGCTGCCCGATACCTTGCGCAGGCGCTGCGGGTCGTCGAACGTCACCACCTGAACCTTGCCGATGGGGCCGTTCTCGGTGGAGACGGTACCGTCTTTGGCGACATTGAACTCGGACTCATTGGGCGCGATAAAGAACGGCTCGTTGTCGGCGTTCAGCAGCGGCAGGCCGTCCTTGGTCACCAGCTTTCCCTGGTCGTCCAGCATGAAATGGCCGGCGCGGGTGTACTTGGGGCCATCGGGCGTTTCGACCACGAAGAAGCCTTCGCCGTCGATCGACAGGTCCATGGGGTTGGATGTCGCCTTGACCGCACCAGGAGTGAAGTCGTGGACGCGGCCGAAGTCGGTGACGAAGTTAAGCCGCTCGCGGAACGCCGAATCGTCGCCGGGGCTGCGGCTCAGATAGCTGGTGAACAGCGGTTCCTGGGCGCGATAGCCGGGCGTGTTCATGTTGGCCATGTTGTTGGCCACCATTTCCAGCTTGCGCCACAGGGCGGTCTGGCTCGACAGGGCGATGTAGCTCGTGTTCTGCATCGGGCTCTCATCCGTCTTCGAAATCGTCGCGGGCTTTGCCGCAGGTCAGTTGCCCGTTCTTCATGCAGGGTCCGTGCCAATTCTGAGGAGTCCCCGAATGGCTAGGTTTTATGCGGGGTGCCGGCCCGCTTGGTCGCCCGGCATCGCCGCACGTCAGGCCTTTTTTGCAGGGTGCCTGGGCAGATCTTGCCGGGCGGGCGGGGCGGCCGCAGGAGAACCGCCACAAGGCCCTTTCAACGTATTGTTAACGTTCGCCGCTTAGGCTGCGTCGAGTGAATAGAGGACCGGCCTGCATGGGCAGGCGCCCTGTTTGGTGCTGGTCGGGCCACCGGAGGACTAGATGGCCGAAGACCTGGACGACGAGTACGACGAAGAGCCGGAAGGCGGATCAAAAGATGGCGGCGGCAAGAAGAAAAAGCTTCTTCTGCTGATCGTCCTCCCATTCCTGCTGCTCATCGGCGGTATCGCGGGCGCCTACTTCGCGGGCCTTCTCGATCCATTGTTGGCGCCGTCGGTCGAAACGCCCGAGAAGGCTGCCGCCACGGCAGGGGCGGCGCCCGGCACTCCCGGAGCGGCGATGCAGGTTCAGCCGGCGGTGTTCTACGACCTGCCCGAGATGCTGGTCGATATCAATGCCGGTGCGCGCAAACGCAACTTCCTGAAGCTGCGCGTCAGCCTGGAATTGGCGTCGGCGGCCGATACTGCGGCGGTGGAGGCGGTGATGCCGCGCATCGTAGACAACTTCCAGGTCTACCTGCGGGAGCTGCGCCTGGAAGACCTGCAAGGGGCCGGCGGCATCTATCGTCTGCGCGAGGAACTGCTGGTGCGGGTCAATGCCGCGGTGCGCCCGGCCAAGGTGAACGACGTGCTGTTCAAGGAAATGCTGGTCCAGTAGCGCCAGATTACTGGTCTGGAACAGCACAAAAGGGTTCGACGACATGACGCCCCCCGACGACGACGACAAGCGCACGGCCGACGACGAAGAAGCTCTCATGCGGGAGTGGGAAGCCATGGCTGGCGGCGGTGACGACGGCGGCGGTGGCGAAGACGGTGATGACGATGCGATGGCCGCCGAATGGGAAGCCATGCTCGGCGGCGACAGCGGTGGTGACAGCGGTGGCTCGTCCGGCGGCGGTGGTGGCGGCGGCGGCGGTGGTGGAGGCGGCAACACCCGCGTCCTGAACCAGGACGAAATCGACAGCCTGTTGGGCTTCGACGACTCCGAAGACGAACGCCACGATAAGACCGGCATCCAGGCCATCCTGAACTCGGCCCTGGTGTCTTACGAACGCCTTCCCATGCTGGAAGTCGTGTTCGACCGTCTGGTCCGCATGATGTCGACGTCCTTGCGTAATTTCACGTCCGACAACGTGGAAGTGTCGCTGGACAACATCCTGTCCCTGCGGTTCGGCGACTATCTGAACTCGATTCCCCTGCCGGCCATGCTGACCGTGTTCAAGGCCGAGGAGTGGGACAACTATGGCCTGATGACCGTCGATTCCGCGATGATCTATTCCATCGTGGACGTTCTGCTGGGTGGGCGCCGGGGTACGGCGGCAATGCGCGTCGAGGGGCGACCTTATACGACCATTGAACGCACCCTGGTCGAGCGCATGATTCACGTCGTGCTGGCCGACCTGTCGGCCGCTTTCGATCCGCTGTCGCCGGTGACGTTCCGGTTCGACCGCCTGGAGACCAACCCGCGCTTTGCGACCATCTCGCGCCCCAGCAACGCCGCCATCGTGGCCAAGCTGCGCATCGACATGGAAGATCGGGGCGGACGCCTGGAGCTGCTGCTGCCGTACGCCACCCTGGAGCCGGTGCGCGAACTGCTGCTGCAGATGTTCATGGGCGAAAAGTTCGGCCGTGACTCCATTTGGGAAACCCACCTTGCCGAGGAAATGTGGTTTACCGAAGTGGAGATGGAAGCCGTTCTCGACGAACAGACAATGCCACTGCGCGAGATCCTCAACCTGGAGGTCGGGTCGCGCATCATGCTGAACGCCACGCCCAACTCGGCGGTGGAAATGCGTTGCGGCGACGTGCCGATGTTCAACGGCCAGATGGGACGCAAGGGCGCCCATATCGCCATTCGTGTGGACCAGAAGATCAAGCGGCAAAGGGGGTAGGGTCATGACGTTCGCCCTTGTCCTCGACCTCGTGATCGTGGCCCTGCTGGTGCCCACCATCATCTTTGCCGTCGTCCTCAACAACCGCTTGGCGGTGCTCCGCAAGAACCGGGAGGAATTGTCCCGCCTCGTTGCCGCCTTCAACGAGGCGACCGTGCGGGCCGAGAGCGGCATCCCGCGCCTGCGCAAGACGTCCGAGGATTCGGCCCGCGCCCTTCAGGAACAGGTCGAGCGCGCCCGCACCTTGCGGGACGACCTTGCGTTCATGATCGAGCGGGCCGAGGGAATGGCCGCGCGGTTGGAGAATGCCGTCCGCCATGGCCGGGTGGCCGAGGGCAAGATCGCCGAGCGCGCCGGTCATGTCCCGCCGGCCGCGATGGACATCGAGAGTGCTGCCGCCGTGGCCGACCGCATCAAGTCGCAGTTCCTGCCCGAGGATCGGTCGCCGTTGCTGGGCGCCGGCCGTCTCGACCTGCGCGCCGATCGGCAGACGGAAATGGTACCGGCCGGCGTGCCGAATCGCTTCACCGATCGACTGCCGGACGGGTTGCTTGAGAATCTGCCAGACCGGCTGGCCGAGCGCGTAGTGACGCCGGATGCCGGTTTGGTCGCGGTCCCTCCAACCGCGAAGGGTCCCGTTGCGGTGTCGACCTCGGCGTCTCCCCCGTCTCCCGCATCCACTCCCCTTTCTGCTCCGGCTGGTTCGGCAGCGCGCGCCAGTCGGCCGGCACCGCGCGGCGCGGCTCCCGCAGGAGGGTCGTTGGGGGCGGCTTTGGCCCGCGATGGCGGGGCGTCGGTCGCCGCAGCCCTGTCGGGCGAGGACGATGGCCGTTCCGAGGCCGAGCGGGAACTGCTCCGCGCCTTGCAGTCCGTGCGCTAGGGAGGGGGAATGATGACCAAGGGTTTCAGAGTTCCCCGACTGCGCCTTCTGCCGCTCGTGATATTCTCTGCGGTGCTGATGTTGTCGGTTCGCCTGAGCGGGTTGTGGCACGATTTCGAATATCTGGTGGTGCCGCAGATGTCTGTCGGGCAGACCACCGCCCGCGCGGTGGGCGAGGGCGCCGACACCGCAACCGGCATCGCGCCGCCGCGCAATACCGCCCCGCTCATGGCGGGCGAGTCGCAACTGGCCGAGGCGCCGACCGCGCCCGAAGCGGTGCAGATGGCCGCCGCCGACGAAGAACCGGTCAATCCCAACGTGAATTTCGGTGCGCCGACGACGGGGGTCGATCCCTTGTCCGACCCCACCAGCTTTACCCAGAACGAGATCGATCTGCTGCAACGGCTGGCCGAACGCCGCGAGACAATTGAAACCCGCGAGCGCGAACTGTCCACCCGCGAGGGGCTGCTGCAGGCCGCGGAGGGCCGGATCGACCGCAAGATCGGCGAACTGCGGCAGCTTGAGGAGACCATCAACGGGCTTCTGAAGAAACATGACGATCAAGAGCAGGAAAAGATGGCGCAACTGGTGCGCATCTATGCCACCATGAAGCCCAAGGAAGCGGCACGCATCTTTGATGCTCTTGATATGCCCATCCTGATTGCCGTCATGGAAAACATGAAGGAAAGCAAGTCCGCGCCTATCCTCGCCTCGATGAGTGTGGAAAAGGCGCGGGCGCTCACGGAAGAACTCACCCATCGGCGGCAATTGCCCGCCGTCGGATCGGAGGGTGGCTGACACTGCTCCCAAAAAGCGATAAAGGGTTGCGCCGAAGGGCATTCGTCCTTTAAGAACAACGCGTGACCGTCCGCTCTTTCGGATCAGGGCTTGCCGCCTTCGGGCTGTCGTAAACGGAGTGACAGATGGCTGTCGACAAGAATATGCGCGTCCTGATTGTGGATGATTACAAGACGATGCTTCGCATCATCCGCAATCTCCTGAGGCAGTTGGGCTTCAACAACATCGACGAGGCCAGCGACGGCAGCGCGGCGCTTCAGCAGCTGCGATCCGGGACGACCTATGGTCTGGTCATTTCCGACTGGAACATGGAACCGATGACCGGCCTTCAGTTGTTGCGTGAAGTGCGGGCCGACGCGAAACTCAAGGCTATGCCGTTCATCATGGTGACGGCCGAATCCAAGTCGGAGAACGTGATCGCCGCGAAGGAAGCCGGAGTCTCGAACTACATCGTTAAGCCGTTCAACGCCGAGACCCTCAAGGCCAAGATGGTGAGCGTGCTGGGCGACTTCTAGTTCCGCCTCGGCACGTCCCCCCGGCAAAATCCAGCGGAGCCGTGCCATGGCAGCGGAAGACAAATCATCGCAGGATAACGGTGTGGACCACGGCGGAGACTTCGCCGCCGGTTCGCCTGGGGCGGCGGGCACTGCCCGACCGCTCGCGGCGATGATAGAAGACCGCATCGCCGAGATCCGCGCGCGCCAAGGGGATACCGTGCCGCTTGGCGACGTCGCCGGAGTCGTGCGGGCTTTGCTCGGTAGCCTGAGCGGCGATCTGACGGCCGAGGATATTCGCCTCTACCGCGAGGTTGAGGACCTGGCCCGCTACATCCAGTCCGCCAAGGCGGAAATCGCCGCCCTCAATCCGGCTGACATCCGCGAAGAATTCCTGCCAACGGCCGCCGATGAACTGGATGCCATCGTCCAGTCAACCGAGGCCGCGACCGGCGAAATCATGGATGCCGCCGAATCGATCGAGGACCTCCTGGTCGGTTTGCCGGACGACGCTGCAGAGCGGTTGCGCGCGGCAACCACGCGCATATACGAAGCCTGCTCATTCCAGGACATCACGGGTCAGCGCGTGACCAAGGTGGTCAGGACCCTGAAAAGCATCGAGGAACGGGTGGATGGGCTGGTAAGGGCGTTCGAGCCTGAACGCCACGGTATCCGCCTCGAGTCGCCGGGCCGGCCGGCTGGGACCTCCACGGCCCAGGCTTGGTCTGGAGTCGCCGCGACGGGCGACCGGGCGGAGGATGTCGATCTGCTCAACGGTCCTCAGGGGCAGGGCGAGGCGATCAAGCAGGATGATGTCGACGCCTTGCTCGCAAAGTTCGATTGATCACACATAACGCCGAACCTCTGGTCCTGATGCGGCCTGACGCGTGACGGCGCTCAGGCTTTTCGCGTGTTTGATGAAGTGGTGGAATTCACGCTTGGAAGCGTTTACGTTTCTTGCACATTTGCTGTCCATTATGGACCCGCAGATAGACAATCTTAAGCGCCCGACCTGGGTGGTGTGTGAGGGATGACCGGCCATGACGGCAGGGGCTAGCCGGGGCGCGAAGGTGCCCGGTGAGTGGGCGTGAAGATGTCGGCGCGTGAATGCATCGGCGTCCGGC
>Ga0172382_10007191_pt1 | contig 15885 bp, 18 predicted proteins | sample Leawel138RmetaG_FD_122245 | JGI IMG/M metagenome (GOLD analysis project Ga0172382, IMG submission 122245) | Leachate microbial communities from a municipal landfill in Southern Ontario, Canada - Leachate well 138R metaG | ecosystem: Engineered > Solid waste > Landfill > Unclassified | place...
AGCGTGACGACGGCGAACGCGGACAGGAACACCGGCGCACTGAGGCGGGCCAGGACGGTGCGGCCCCTGCGCCAGGCCAGGCCGCTGGCGAGCAGCCCGATCAGGCAGGCGACCTGCCCGACGGTGGTCAGCGCGTGCAGCTGGTTGGACGAGTTGTAGGCGGGCCACTCGACGCGGGCGATCGCGACCAGGCTGACCGTCGCGACCGCCACGGCCACCACCGTCGCAACGAGCATCTGGCCGGCCACTCTCACCGGCGCGGCCAGGGTGTCACCTGCCCTCAATTCCCGGGTCGCTCCGCTCCTGCCCACCGGACTCAGATAGGCAGCTTGCGGAAGATGGGGCGCGGGATGTGGCGCAGCACCATCATCACGAACCTGAACGCGCCGGGCGCCCAGATCAGGTCCTTGCCCTTGTTCGACGCCGTGACCGCAAGCTCCGCGACGTCTTCCTTGTCGACGGTGAAGGGTGCTTCCTTGGCGCCGGTGGCCTTCCAGTGCTCCATCGTCGTCGTCGTGCGCACCTGGCCTGGCCGGATGACCAGGACCCGAACACCGAACTCGCGCAACGCCTCTCCGAGGCCCAGGTAGAAGCCGTCGAGGCCGGCCTTGGTGGAGCCGTAGACGAAGTTGGAGCGACGGACCCGCTCCCCGGCCGCCGAGCTCATCGCGATGATGCGGCCCGAACCCTGCGCGCGCATCTTCTCGCCCAGCAGCACACCGACGGAAACCGCCGCGGTGTAGTTGATTCCGGCGATCTGCACGGCCTTGCGCTGGTTCTGCCAGAGCTCCTCGGCGTCACCGAGCAGGCCGAACGCGACGACCGCGACGTCGACATCGCCGTCACGCCACGCCGTGTCGATCACCTTGGGGTGGTTGTCGGTGTCGAGTGCGTCGAAGTCGATCCAGTCGACGGCCTTGGCGCCCGCGGCGCGCATCTGTTCGACGGCCGCGTCCTTGCCGGGGTGGTCGGGCAGATCGGCCAGCACGATCCGGGCTCGGGCGTTGCGCAGATAGCGCTCGGCGATCGCCAGGGCGATCTCCGAAGTGCCGCCGAGAAGCAGGATCGTCTGCGGGTTACCCGTCGCGTCGAACACCATCTAGAGAAGCTCCAGTCGTCGGGCCATGTCGGAGGCGAACACCCCGTCGGGATCGACCTTGCGGCGCAAGGCGATCCATTCGTCGATCCGCGGATACATGGCGTGGAAGGTCTCGGCGGTGGTGCGGGAATCCTTGGCGGTGTACAGCCGGCCGCCGAACTCGAGCACCCGCTTGTCGAGACCGTTGAGGAACTCGTTGAGCCCAGGGTTGATCTGGAAGTCCACGCAGACGTTCCAGCCGGGGATCGGGAAGCTCAGCGGCGCGTCGTTACCGGGGCCGAAGAGCTTGAACACGTTGAGGAACGAGTAGTGCCCGGAGCGCTGGATGTCGTACATGATGCGCTTGAACTCGTCGACAGCCTCGGTGGGCACCACGAACTGGTACTGGGCGAAACCCACTGAGCCGTAAGCGCGGTTCCAGTCGCCGACCATGTCGAGCGGGTGGTAGAACTGCGTCAGGTTCTGGGCCTTGCCGCGATAGGTCTTGCCCAGCCGGTACCAGACCTCGGTCATCGGGCCGAAGGTGTACTTGTTGCCCAGCCCGTTCGGGAAGATCTCGGGCGCGGTGAAGTATTGCGGCGCATCGAACTTCAACGGGTTCTTCTGCAGTTTCCTGGGCAGCTGGTCGACCGTGGCCAGCGAGCCGCGGGAGATGACCGCCCGGCCCAGTTTCGGTGGGGCGCTGATCGCGTCGAACCAGGCACTGGAATAGGTGTAGTTGTCCTCGGTGCCGTCGCTGTGGAAGGCGATGGTCTCCTCGAGGCCGCTGGTGACGTCGCCGTCGGCGATGAAGTACGCGGTCTCGGTGGGCGTCATCTCGATGGTGGCCCGCAGGATGATGCCGGTCAGCCCGTTGCCGCCGACGGTGGCCCAGAACAGGTCGGCGTCCGGACCGGACGGGGTCAGGGTGCGGACTTCGCCGTCGGCCGTGAGCAGATCCATCGAGCGCACGTGGTTGCCGAAGCTGCCGGCGCTGTGATGGTTCTTGCCGTGGATGTCGCAGGCGATGGCGCCGCCGACCGTGACCTGACGGGTCCCGGGCAGGACGGGCACCCACAGGCCGAGGGGCAGCGCTGCGCGCATCAGCTGGTCGAGGTTGACGCCGCCGTCAACATCGACGAGGTGGCTGTCGGAATCCATCGAGTGGATCCGGTTCAGCACGCTCATGTCGACGACGAGGCCGCCGCCGTTCTGGGCGTTGTCGCCGTACGAACGGCCCAGTCCCCGCGCAATGACACCTCGACCGTCGCCCTTTCCGCTTTCCGCGGCTCGGGCGACGGCCTTGACGATCACCTCGGGATCGGGGGTGGCCAGCACCTGGGCTACCGACGGGGCGGTGCGGCCCCAGCCGGTCAGCCGCCTGGCGGTGGTGGGAAACTCCGTGCTCAACATCGTCACAGAGGGTACCGCTTGAGGCGGAACGGTCAGCGCAGCCGGAAGATGACCGCGCGCTGAACGATGAAATTGATCACCGTCGCGGTGCCCTGCGCGATGACGAACGCCACCGGAACCCGCCACGGCTGGTCCTCGAACTCCATGTAGAAGACGTAGTTGATGCCCACCTGCACGGCGTAGGTGACGGCATAGAGCGCGACCACCGCGATGAACCGGGCCTTGCTCGGCGCTGCCTGGAACGTCCAGCGCCGGTTGATCAGGTAGGCGGTGGTGGTGCCCGCGACGAAGCTGAGGGTCTTGGCGATGTTCACGTGCAGCCCGGCGGCCAGCAGCGCCACGTACAGGCCGAAGTCCACGACCGCGGACAGCCCGCCGGTGACGACGAAACGCCAGATCTGCGTTGTCAGACTCAACTGCGGTGACATCGGGGGCTCGGCCACCCGCGCAGCTTACGAGACGGTGCCGAGCCTGCATTCCACGCGGTGATTTCTCGGGCAGGGAGTCACAGACCACTGGCCCTGAGTACGTCGCACAGGGCCGCCACCGCCGCGGAGAACGCGTGTTCGGGCGGTGCGGCGAAGCCGACGATCAGGCCGTCGACGTCGGCGGGGCCGGCCATCGGGTGGCGCATGATCGACAACCCCGAAACCGCGAGACCGGACTCCCCCGCCCGGCGCATGACTTCCGGTTCCGCGCCGTCCGGCAACGTAACGAGCAGGTTCACCCCGGCGGCGAGCCCGCCGATCCCGACGTCGAACGGTGACAGTGCGGAGACCAGCACATCCCGGCGCCGCCGGTACCTCATCCGCATGCGCCGGATGTGCCGGTCGTAATGGCCGCCGGCGATGAAGTCGGCCAGTGTCAGCTGGTTGATCGCGTCGACGTAGAACTGCTGGCCGCCCGCCGCGGCCAGCACGGCGTCGATGAGGTTGTCCGGCAACGCCATCCATCCCAGCCGCAGTGTCTGGGACAGGCTCTTGCTCGTCGAACCGAGGTAGGCGACCCGGTCGGGACGCAACGACTGTAGTGCGCCGACCGGTTGCCGGTCGTAGCGGAACTCGCCGTCGTAGTCGTCATCGAGGACGAATCCTCCTGTGCGCTGGGCCCATTCGATCACCGCGGTACGTCGCGAGGAGTGCAGGGGCATTCCCAGCGGGTTGTGGTGCGCCGGGGTGAGCAGTACCGCGGGAACGTCGAGGCCGTCGAGTTCGTCGACGACGGCTCCCCTGTCGTCGACACCGATGGGCACCGTCGACGCGCCCGCGGCCGCGATCGCGTCGCGAAAGACGAACAGCCCGTAACTCTCGACGGCGATCGGGCCTCCCAGCGCCCGGGTCAGAAGCTCCACGGCGTGCCGGACACCCGCGCAGATCACGATCGACTCGGGGGAGGTGCGCACCCCGCGCGCGCGGGCGAGGTATTCCGCCAGAGCCGAACGCAATTCGGGCCTGCCGCGGGGGTCACCCATCCGCAGTGCCTCGGTGGGCGCGCCGCCCAGCGCCCGGCGCGTACTGGCGAGCCACTGGCTTCGCGGGAACTCCGCGACGTCCGGTGAGCCGGGCATCAGGTTGTGCGTGGGGGCGACGCGGACGCCGTGGGGGCGCGGCGGCGTGTGGGCCGGGGTGGTGACGTCGGCGACCCACGTTCCCGCGCCCTGGCGTGAGGCCAGCCAGCCTTCGGCGACCAGTTCGGCGTACGCCTCGGCGACGGTGTTGCGGGCCAGCCCCAGATCCGTGGCAAGGGTGCGGGACGACGGCAGCATCGTGCCTGCGGTCAGCCGTCCCGACCGTGCCGCGTCACGCAGCGCCGAGATCAACGCGTCCTTGGTGCCGCGCGCACCCGGGACGAGGGCGTCGCGCAGGTCGAGATGCAGATCGCGAGTGGCCGAATTGGCCCATGAAGTCACGCAGGAATTGAACCATCTTCGCGGTCCAGTCGGGGCTAGCGTCGAAGACATGACACAGACTCTGACCACCCAGGACCGCCTCAAGATCTACAAGGCATCGCCCGAGCTCTACGACGCGATGATGACGCTCTCCACGGCCGCGGCCAAGGACGTCGACCCCGAGCTGGCGGAGCTCATCAAGATCCGTGCCTCGCAGCTCAACCACTGCGCGTTCTGCCTCGACATGCACACCCGCGACGCCCGCAAAGCCGGCGTCGGCGAACAGAAGCTCGACGTCCTGGCCGCGTGGACCGAGGCGGGGGAGCTGTTCGACGAGCGGGAACGGGCCGCGCTGGCACTGACCGAGGCCGTCACCGAGCTCGGTCGCGACGGCGTCCCCGACGACGTGTACGCCCGGGCCGCAGCGGTGTTCTCCGACCGGGAACTCGGACAGGTCATCGCGATGGTGGTGACGATCAACGCCTGGAACCGCATCAACGTCGCGGTGCGGATGCCCATACCCCGCCGCTGAACCCCACTCGCGCCGCCGCGCCCACGCGGTCGTCTCGGGGATTTCACCGTGCTCTGTGTGATCTCGGTGTGGAGGGGACCTACCGTCGACTCGTGCAGACCCGATCCGGTGCGGACATCGTCGTCGACGGCGACGTCGTCCACAAGCTGCACCGGATCGGGACGAATCCGCGGTACCTGGCGCAGCGCCTGCGCATCGCGCGGGAGTCACCGGCGCTGCTGTCGCCGCTTTCCGTCGTCCCCGAGGCGGTCGGGCCGCGCTGGCGGTCGTCGTGGCCGCGGGTGGACACCGTCGCCCCCGATCCGGAACATGCGCCGTGGGTGGAAGCGGGTGCGCTGCTGGCCGCGCTCCACACCGAACCGGTGACCGCCCGCGCACCCGGACACGGGTGGCCGCAACGGCTTCGGCGCACGGTCGAGCGACTCAGGTCGGAGCGTGGACCGATCCATGCGGCGGCCGTGGCCCTGCCCGCCGTCGTCTGGCGCACAGGGACGCCGGGACGACCGGTGACACTCGTGCACGGTGACTGGCATCTCGGGCAGCTCGGCCGCCGGGGTCCGGCCGCGGCGTGGCAACTCATCGACGTCGACGACGTCGGCGTCGGCGACCCGGCGTGGGACCTGGCGCGGCCCGCGGGATTCTGGGCGGCGGGCCTGATCCCGGACGTCGACTGGCAGACCTTCCTGGAGGCCTACCGTGCCCGTGGGCCGGGCCTGCCACCCGGAGACCCGTGGCGGGTGCTCGAACCGTTCGCGCGCGCAGCAGTCGTCCACGCGGCGGCGACCGGGCTGGCGCACGGCGACACCGACGACACCCAGCAGGCGCTGCTCGACGCGTGTGAGCGAATGCGCTAGCTGGAGAAGAACAGCCGGCCGAAGCCCTGTTTGCGGTAGTGCTTGCTCCCGCGGTGGCCCCAACCCGGCCCGTAGCCGTAGCCGGACTGCGGGGGTGGAGGCGCAGCGGCCTGCATGAACCGGTTCTCCATCTGCGTCAGTGCCTCCAACTCCCCGAAATCCAGGAAGATGCCGCGGCAGGAGTCGCACTGCTCCAGGTGGATACCGTTGCGGTCGTAGGTCTTCATCACGCCCGAGCATTTCGGGCACAACAGGGTGTTCCCCGCGGCCGACGGCGGGGTGGGTGGCTGGTAGGGCGGAATGCTCATACCTGCCCAACGGTCGGCGGGGCCGGGAAGTGCCATTGGACCCTAGGAGATGCACTCCGCGGTGACGACGATGAAAACCATGGATGCGACGACCTCATCTGACACACCGGTCACCGAGCTCACCGAGACCGAGAGCTGGCAACTACTGGGCAGCGTGGCGCTCGGAAGGCTGGTGACCACCGTGAACGGGTGGACCGAGATCTTCCCCGTCAACTTCGTCGTTCAGAACAACACGGTGCTCTTCCGCACCGCGGAGGGCACGAAGTTGCTGACCGCCGCGCTCAACGAGTACGTCCTGTTCGAGGCCGACGACCACAACGTCGCCGAGGGGTGGAGCGTGATCCTGAGGGGCAAGGCCAGGCTGCTGGCGACCTCCAACGAGCTCGCCGAGGCCCGCCGTGCCGGGCTCTATCCGTGGATCGCCACCCAGAAGGAGCGCTTCGTGCGCATCACTCCGCAGTCGATGACGGGCCGCCGCTTCGTCTTTGGTCCCGAACCGGACAACGGCAGCGAGCTGGCCACCTGAAGGTCACACCCAGTACGGGACGCGCGCACGGTACTGCCGCATCGCCAGCGCGGCGAAGGTCCACCCGACGACGGTGAGCACCAGCACCACCACCCAGTGACGCAGTTCCTGGTCCGCTCCCAGCAGCGGGGCGCGGACGATGTCCAGGTAGTGCAGCAGCGGGTTGAGCTCGACGACCTTGGCCCAACCCCCGGCACCCTGGGCCTGCAGCGTGGACTCGTTCCAGATGATCGGGGTCATGAAGAACAGCAGCTGGACGAGGCTGCCCAGCAGCGGCCCGATGTCCCGGTAGCGCGTGGCCAGGATGCCGAAACACAGTGCGACCCAGACACAGTTCGCCGCGATCAGCCCCAGTGCCGGGATGACCGCCAGGTCGGCCCAGTTCCACGGCTTCGGATAGACGATCGCGATGATCACGAAGATGATGATGTTGTGCGCGAACAGGATCATCTGCCGCCACACCAGCCGGTAGACGTGCACCGACAGCGGTGTCGGCAGCTGCTTGATCAGTCCCTCGTTGGCGATGAACACCTCGGCGCCTTCGAGGATCGAGGCGTTGATCAGGTTCCAGACGATTAATCCCAGCGTCACGTACGGAAGATGCTCGGACAGTTCCAGTTTGAACAGCATCGAGTACAGGCCGCCCATCGCCACGGCGGTGGTCCCGGTGGCGATCGTGATCCAGAACGGTCCCAGCACCGATCGCCGGTACCGCTGCTTGATGTCCTGCCAACCCAGATGAAGCCACAGCTCGCGCTTGCCGAAGCCGGCGACCAGATCGCCCCACGCCCGTGCGAACGTCCTGGACTGCGCCGCGGCATCCATGATCGTCATCGTCGCCTACCCATCCCGTTGCTCCGCTCGGCCAAACCTCTCGCGTCGACCCAGGCGTCGTAACCGGATCCACTCGCCGAACCCTGCGGGGTCGCGCCGGGAGATCAGGAAGTACCAGCCGAAGCGCAGCCACTCCTGAAGCAGCAGCTTGCGCATGCCCGGCTGGGCCTGCAGGTAGCCGCGGTTGCGGTAGGTGAAGAACCGCTTGGACGCGTTGTCCGGGTACTGGGCGTGCATGCGGCCGCCCAGGATCGGCTTGAATTCCTCTGTGCCGCAGGGGTGCAGGTACACCGCCTGTAGACAGGTGCCGAACGGCAGCCCGGAGCGCAACAGTCGCCGGTGCAGTTCGGTCTCGTCGCCGCGGATGAACAGCCGAAGGTCCGGCACGCCGATCGCCTCGAGTGTCTCTGCACGGAACAGCGCGCCGTTGAACAGGTGCGAGATGCCGGGCATCAGATCCGGAAGTGCGGATTCGACCAGCAGCTCGTCGACCCGACGGCGCCAGGACAGGCCGCGTCGCAGCGGGAAGGCAAGCTTCTCGGGGTGGTCGAGGTTGCAGATCATCGGCGAGACCTCGGCCAGGTGGTGCCGCTCGGCGCACGCCAGCAGGGTCGCAAGCACCTCGGCGTCCCCGGGGCGCCCGTCGTCGTCGGCGAGCCAGATCCAGTCCGCGCCCTGGCTCAGCGCGTACAGCATGCCGAGCGCGAAACCGCCTGCACCGCCGAGGTTTCGGCGAGATCCGAGGTAGGTCGTCGGGATCGGTTGACCGTCGACGAGGTCACGCACCCGGTCGTCGTGATCGTTGTCGACGACGATCAGATGGTCCGGTCTGCGGCTCTGAGAGCAGACCGCATCCAGCGACTTGGCGAGTTCGTCGGGTCTGCGGTGGGTGACGACGATCGCGACGACCACCGCGTCACGGTCGTCGTGCGCACGCTCAGTGCTCATGCGTGTGTGCCGTCTCCTCGAGCACCTCGCGCACGTGCCGCGCGGCGTCCTCGCCTTCGTAGCCGCGCACCACCTCTTCGATGCCGCCCTCCATCTTGATGGTGCCGTGGTCGATCCACATCGCGGTGTTGCACAGGCGGGCCAGGAATTCGTTGGAATGGCTGGCGAAGACCAGGATTCCGGAGCGTTCGACCAGGTCGGCCAGCCGGGTCTGCGCCTTCTTGAGGAACTCCGCGTCGACGGCGCCGATGCCCTCGTCGAGCAGCAGGATCTCGGGGTCGATGCTCGTGACCACGCCCATCGCCAGCCGGACCCGCATACCCGTCGAATAGGTGCGCAGCGGCATCGACAGGTAGTCGCCGAGCTCGGTGAACTCGGCGATCTCGTCGACCTTGCTCATCATCTGCTTGCGTGTCTGCCCCAGGAACAGGCCGCGGATGATGATGTTCTCGAAGCCCGAGATCTCGGGATCCATCCCCACGCCCAGGTCGAAGACCGGCGCCACCCGGCCACGGACGGTCGCCACGCCCCGTGTCGGTTCGTAGATGCCCGACAGCAGCCTCAGCAGCGTCGACTTGCCTGCGCCGTTGTGTCCCACGAGGCCGACCCGGTCACCCATCTTGAGCGACATCGTGATGTCGCGCAGGGCCTCGATGACGACGACGTTGGACTCGTTGCGTCCGATCGCGCCGCCGGCCTTGCCGAGGAAGGCCTTCTTCAGTGACCGCGTCTTGGCGTCGAAGATCGGGAACTCCACCCACGCGTTGCGGGTCTCGATATAGGGCTCGTCAGGACTCACACGACTCTCACAGGTATTGACCGGTGCCGTGCCCCGGTCCGCCACGCTGGCCCGGGACCACCACACCGGGGGGCAGCGCCCCCTGCCGCATCTGCTCCAGCTGCTGGCGGGCCGCCATCTGCTGGGCGAACAGCGCGGTCTGAATTCCGTGGAACAGACCTTCGAGCCAGCCCACCAACTGGGCCTGCGCGATGCGCAACTCCGCATCCGACGGAACCGCGTCCTCGGTGAAAGGCAGCGTCAGCCGCTCCAGCTCGTCACGCAGCTCGGGGGCGAGCCCGTCCTCGAGCTCGCGGATGCTCGTGCGGTGGACGTCGCGCAGCCGTTCCCGGCTGGCGTCATCCAGCGGCGCCGCCCGCACCTCTTCGAGCAGCTGCTTGATCATCGTCCCGATCCGCATCACCTTGGCAGGCTGCTCGACGAGGTCGGTCAGCGACTTGCCGTCGGCCTCACGCTCGACGTCCACCTCGTCGCCGCCGATGATCTCGATGTTGTCGTCGTCGGAATTGGTAGCCATGTCCCTAAGAGTGCACCAGCTTTTCTCACTTATCGCGGGCGGGCTGCCCGTCCCCGGCGGAGGCGGGGCCGCGCCGTCGACGTAGATCTTCTCGCACGGGCGGGATTTGTCCAGCACGGCGGGTCGGCGGGGCCCCGGGGCAACCACCTTCGTGTCGGCGGCGTGCACGGTCGGCAAACCTCCGGCGGCACCGCGGGACGATCGGTCAGCTAACGGAGTCGGCCGTCGTCGCGATGCTCGTCGGGGGCGCGGATCTGGCAATGCCGTGTTCGTGGCTGCCTGCGGCGTGGCGACGGCCGCCGGCGGGCGAACTCCATCACGCATCGCCCGAATTGCCGTGGGCGTCACCAGCAACGAAGAGGCCACTAGCCCTCCGCATCCAGAGCCCACTCGACTAGTATGGCTGCCCAGACGGCCTGTGCCGGTTAAGGCATGGGCGCAAACAGCGAGGTCGGCAGCCGCCGAGACGCCTCGAATTCGGGCGGAACGGCGAAGTTCCAAGGCGCACTAAGGTGGTCTGGCATGGCATACGACGTCGCCCGGGTGCGTGGATTGCACCCTTCACTGGGCGATGGGTGGGTGCATATGGACGCCCAGAACGGCATGTTGCTGCCCGACTCCGTGGGCCGCGCCGTCTCGACCGCCTTCCGCGGTTCGATGCCTACCACGTCCAGCGCGCACCCGGCCGCCCGGCGCAGTGCGGCAGTCCTGGCCGCCGCCCGGCAGGCGGTGGCGGATCTCGTCAACGCCGACCCGGCAGGCGTCGTGCTCGGTGCCGACCGGGCGGTGTTGCTGACGTCGCTGGCCGATGCCGCGTCGGGCCGGGTGGGGCTGGGTTACGAACTCGTGGTGAGCCGCCTCGACGACGAGGCCAACATCGCGCCGTGGCTGCGCGCGGCGAACCGCTTCGGGGCCAAGGTGAAATGGGCCGAGGTCGACATCGAGACGGGCGAGCTGCCCACCTGGCAGTGGGAAGGTCTGGTGACCCGGCCCACCAGGCTGGTCGCAATCACCTCCGCCTCATCGACTTTGGGCACCGTGACGGAGCTTCGCGAGGTGACCAAGTTGGTGCACGAGGTCGGCGGGCTGGTGATCGTCGACCACTCGGCGGCAGCGCCGTACCGCCTCATCGACATCGACGAGATCGACGCCGACGTGGTGGCTCTCAACGCCCTGGCCTGGGGTGGACCGCCGATCGGGGCACTGGTCTTCCGTGACCCGGCGGTCATCGACGCGTTCGGGTCGGTGTCGCTGGACCCGCACGCCTCCGGTGCGGCCCGCCTTGAGCTCGGCTCACACCAGTTCGGGATGCTCGCCGGAGTGGTGGCCAGCGTCGAATACCTTGCCGGCCTTGATGATTCGGCCCAGGGCACGCGGCGGGAGCGGTTATCGATCTCCATGCGGTCGGCCTCGGCGTACATGAACGCGCTGTTCGACTACCTGTTGGTGTCACTGCGGTCGCTACCGACGGTCACGGTGATCGGTAGCCCCGAGGTCCGGATCCCGGTGCTGAGTTTCGCGATCGACAACGTGCCCGCCGAGCGGGTCGTGCAGCGCCTCGCCGACAACGGCATCCTGGCCATCGCGAATGCGAGCTCGCGGGTCCTCGACGTGATCGGGGTCAACGACGTGGGTGGCGCGGTGACCGTCGGGCTGGCGCACTACAGCACGTCCGCCGAGGTCGATCAGCTGGTGCGGGCGCTGGCCTCGTTGGGCTGAGGTCCGCTAAACATCAACGCGCAGAAGCACTTTTCCGGATACATCGCCGGACGCCAGTAGTTCGTGGGCGGCTTGCGCCTCGGCGATCGGAAACTCCGCTCCGATCACCGGGCGGACCTGTCCGTCGGCGACCAGCGGCCAGAGTTCGGCACCGACCCTGGCGACGATGTCGGCCTTGCCGCCGCGTCCGTGGACGGGCCGCGAACGCAGCGCGGTCGCGATGACACTGCCGCGCTTGGTGAGCAGCTTGCCGATGTTGAGCTCGGCCTTTGCGCCACCCTGCATGCCGATGATCACCAGGCGCCCGCCGTCGGCAAGTGTCTCGATGTTGCGGTCCAGGTAGGCCGCTCCCATGATGTCGAGGATCACGTCGGCGCCGCCGGCGTCGCGGACCACGCCGACGTAGTCCTCGTTGTGGTAGTCGATGGTGATGTCGGCGCCCAGTTCGGCGCACAGGTCGAGCTTGTTGCGCGAGCCGGCCGTGACCGCCACGCGGCAGTTCAACGCCTTGGCCACCTGGATGGCGTGGGTCCCGATCCCGCTGGCGCCGCCGTGCACGAGGAGGAGTTCGGGCGCGGTCAGGCCTGCGGCCATCACCACGTTCGACCAGACCGTGCACGCGACCTCCGGCAGCCCGGCGGCGTGGGGCACCGGCACACCGTCGGGAATCGGCAGCACCTGACCCGCCGGAACGGCGACGAACTCGGCGTAACCACCGCCGGCCAGCAAAGCGCAAACCGGTTGCCCCTGCGACCACTTCGTGACGCCTTCGCCGATCGCGGCGATCGTCCCCGACACCTCAAGACCGAGGATGTCGCTCGCGCCGGGAGGGGGCGGGTACTTTCCGGCGGCCTGCAGCAGGTCGGCCCGGTTCACTCCGGCGGCCGCGACGCGGATGAGCACCTCGCCGGGAGCAGGGGCGATATCTGGAACAGACTGCCAGGTCAGCCCCTCCGAGGACGGTTGCGCCACGATCGCATGCATTGGCCCCACGCTACTACGCTGGGGAAACTCCGAGAGTTTCGATCTCCGGCAACCCTTTCGGGTCCTAGTATGTGCCCATGGAGGGGATCATCGGGGGGCGCACGGCGAGCGATACGCCAGGCCTGGATATTGCTGAGCAAAGGGCATGGCAGAACTTTCTGGATGCTGCGCTGAGGTTGTACGCGACCATGAACAGGTCGCTGTCAGACGAGCATGGGCTGACATTGAATGATGTGCGACTGCTCGACCTGTTGGCGAAATCGCCGACCGGATCGGCCCGGATGGGTGATGTGGCGGAATCGCTGATGTCGTTGCCCAGCCGGGTGACCCGGCAGATCCACCGTCTGGAGGTGCAGGGGTTGGTCAGCCGTATCGCCAGCCCCGACGACGGACGCGGTGTGCTGGCGAGCATCACGCCGGAGGGGCGATCGGCGCTGGCCACCGCGATGCAGACCTATGGGGTCGCGGTGCGCAGCCACTTCCTGGACCGGTTGAGCCGGCCGCAGGTCACCGCGATGGGGGAGAACTGCCGCCGGATCAGCGTCGCCCTGAAGAACGGCGGGCCGTCGGCCAAGATCGGCCGCGTCTAGACTGTCCCGCGGTGGCGTGGCAGAGCGGCCTAATGCACTCGCCTTGAAAGCGAGAGACGGCTAACACCGTCCGGGGGTTCAAATCCCTCCGCCACCGCTCATGCCCTGCTGCGTGATCGGCTACTCGCCGGTGAAGCTCGGCGGCCGCTTCTCGAACATCGCCTTGATGCCCTCGGTGAGGTCCTTCGACGGCAGGAACGCCGAGTTCCACGCCGCGACGTAGCGCAGGCTCGCCGACACCTGGGCGGTGCGCTGCTCGTCGAGCACATCCTTGATGCCGTGCACCGTGTGCGGCGGGTTGGCGGCGATCTCGGCGGCAGTGGCCCGCGCGGCCGCCAGCGACGCCTCGGCATCGGGGTAGACGTCGTTGACCAGGCCGATCTTCTCGGCGCGCGCGGCGTCGATGTCCTTGCCGGTGAGCGCAAGCTCGCGCAGATGCCCGTCGGACAGGATCATCGGCAGGCGCGCCAGGGAGCCGACGTCGGCGACGATCGCGAGCTTGACCTCGCGCACCGAGAACTTCGCGTCGCTGCTCGCGTAGCGGATGTCGACCGCGGAGATCAGGTCCACCCCGCCGCCGATGCACCAGCCGTGCACCGATGCGATGGTCGGGGTGCGGCAGTCGGCGACCGCCGTGATCGCCGACTGCATGGTCTTCAGGCGGGCGTGGAAGTCTGCGCGCGGCTTGGACGTCGAAGCGTCGGCCATCATCGAGCCCAGCGTGTCACCCATCGCGATCAGATCCAGGCCGTAGCTGAAGTTCTTTCCCGAACCGGTCAGCACGATCGCGCGCACCTCGGGGTCGGCGTCGAGTTCGTGGAACACCACCGGCAGCTCGGCCCAGAACGCCGGGCCCATCGCGTTGCCCTTGCCGGGTCCGATCAGCATCACCTGTGCGATGTGATCGGCGATGTCGACGGTCACCGATTCGTACGAGTTACCCATGGGTAGAGAGGTTAGCCCCCGCCCAGAAGCACGTCGGCGACGACCGCGCTGGGCAGGAACTGGCAGGCGGCGTCGGCCAGGATCTGCCCGACGAACTCGCCGTCGGGCCCCAGCGGGTTGCCCTCCTGGGACAGGATCTCGCGGACCACGGCGACACGGGTGGGCTCGTCCAGGTCGGTGAACTCTTCGCAGGTCATCGTCATCGCGTTGGCCGGGGCCGGCACCTCGGGGACGTCGGTGTTGCGGGTCGGCAGAGGCAGGTTCGGGATCTGGATGTCGGGTATGCCCGGGATGCCCGGCGCGCGGCTGGAGGTGGTGGGAGCCGACGTCAGCGGCGGACCCGGCTGGGTGGTCTGCGCGACGGCGCCCTCGGTGGTGCGCTGGCACGCCGTGGTCAGGCCGAGTACGACGCCGAGGGCGACCATCGTCGCGGCCGTGAACCGCGCGTGCGTCTTCATCCTGGCCACGATATGCGGCTGGGCCAGTTCGAGGTAGAAGTGCAGGTGGGCGTCACCGCAGCCCGTCCCAGCCGCGGGCGAATTCGAGGAACGCGTCGTTCTCGTGGGGTGCGGCGATGGTGACCCGGACGCCGTCCTCGCCGTAGGGCCGCACGATGACGCGGCTGTTGGCGGCATCGGCGGCGAACTGCTGCGCGCGACCGACCAGGGGCAGCCACACGAAGTTGGCCTGCGACGGCGGCAGGTCGTAGCCGGCCTCGCGCAGCGCGGCGCTGACCCGGGTGCGTTCGGCGACGACGGCGTCGGTGCGCTCCAGCAGCTCGTCGGCGGCGTCCAGGCACGCGATCGCGGCGGCCTGGGACACGCTGGTGGCCGTGAACGGGACGTAGACCTTGGACAGCGCGGCGATGATGTCGGGGTCGGCGACGGCGTAGCCGATCCGCAGTCCGGCCAGCCCGTATGCCTTTGAAAAGGTGCGCAGCACAACGACATTGCTGTGGGCGCGGACCAACCCGAAGCTGTCGGGCGCCAGCCCGTCGCGGATGTACTCCACGTACGCCTCGTCGACCACCACCATGATGTGCGGCGGCACCGCCTCGACGAACCGGGCCAGCGCGTCGGGGTCGACGACGGTGCTGGTCGGATTGTTCGGGTTGCACACGAAGATCAGCCGGGTGCGGTCGGTGATCGCGGCGAGCATCGCGTCGAGGTCGAAGGTGTGGTCGGTCAGCGGCACCTGCACCGGGGTGGCGCCGGCGGTGCGGACCTGCAGCGGGTAGATCTCGAAACTGCGCCAGCCGAACAACACCTCGTCGCCCACGGTGGAGGTGATCTGGATCAACTGCTGGCACAGGCTGACCGACCCGCAGCCGACGGAGATGTACTCCGGGGCGAAGTTCACGTGCTTGGCCAACCGCTCCCTGAGTTCGACATAGCCGTTGTCGGGGTAGCGGTTGATTCCGTCGATCGCCTTCTCGATCGCGGCCCGCACGCTGGGCAGCGGGCCCTGGACGGTTTCGTTGCTGGCGATCTTGATGGCCCCGGGCACCGTCTTACCTGGCGCGTAGGCGGGCAGATCGGCGAGTTCGGGGCGCAGGCGGGCGGACACCTGGACAGTTTATGGCCCGGCTCTGGCTGCTTTGCTTCCCGCGGTGGGGCCTGTGTACTCTGTCGCAGCGGCGGTAAACGTCGGGAGGCGTGCCAGAGCGGCCGAATGGGACTCACTGCTAATGAGTTGTCCCCCTTACAGGGGACCGGAGGTTCAAATCCTCTCGCCTCCGCGCACGAGGCCGGCTCGCCGGCGTCACAACTGAATATGCAGTACACCCATGCGCCCGTAGCTCAACGGATAGAGCATCTGACTACGGATCAGAAGGTTAGGGGTTCGAATCCCTTCGGGCGCACTTTCATATCGAATTGCCTACTTTCGGCCCTATTCTCCGGAGCGATCGGCGGATTGACTGCCGCTGTGGCCAATCGCTCATTACAGTCG
>Ga0172382_10007192_pt1 | contig 15885 bp, 14 predicted proteins | sample Leawel138RmetaG_FD_122245 | JGI IMG/M metagenome (GOLD analysis project Ga0172382, IMG submission 122245) | Leachate microbial communities from a municipal landfill in Southern Ontario, Canada - Leachate well 138R metaG | ecosystem: Engineered > Solid waste > Landfill > Unclassified | place...
AACACTGGCGAAAAAGACGATTACCCATGAAAAATATCAGCATCGTGAAATGGGATTGGTGTTTTTCATGACTTATTCAGACGTTCCTGAAGTAAATCTTCTTGTACGGGCAGCCGCTGATGCACATGCGCCAACCACGGCATTTTTCCTGGTCGATGAGGACGATGCCGTCCTCCTCGCGCTTGTAGATCGCCCCGCTCGGGCAGGCGGCCGCGCAGGCCGGGTTGAGGCAGTGTTCGCACAGGCGCGGCAGATACATCATGAACGTGTTTTCGTACTCGCCGTAGATGTCCGCCTGCACCTGGTCGAAATTCTTGTCCTTGCGGCGCTTGGCGAATTCGGTCCCCAGGATCTCCTCCCAGTTCGGGCCCCACTCGATTTTCTCCATACGCTGGCCGGAGAGCAGCGAGCGCGGCCGCGCCACCGGCTGGTGCTCGCTCAGCGGTGCGGTGTGCAGATTCTGGTAGTCGAAATCGAACGGCTCGTAGTAGTCGTCGATGGACGGCAGATCCGGATTGGAAAAGATGTTGGCCAGCACCCGGAACTTGCCGCCGATGCGCGGATCGATGCTGCCATCGGCATTGCGCACCCAGCCGCCTTTCCACTTCTCCTGGTTTTCCCACTCCTTCGGGTAGCCGATCCCCGGCTTGGTTTCGACGTTGTTGAACCAGGCGTATTCCATGCCTTCGCGGCTGGTCCAGACGTTCTTGCAGGTGATCGAGCAGGTGTGGCAGCCGATGCACTTGTCCAGGTTCAATACCATCCCAACTTGTGAGCGAATCTTCATGACATCAATCCTCAGAGATCTTGCGGCAGGGACTGCGGCAGGGCATCGCCACCCGGACCGCCGTGTTCGGGACCATCGAGCCAGTCGACCTTGGCCATCTTGCGGACCACGACGAATTCATCGCGGTTACAGCCGACGGTGCCGTAGTAGTTGAACCCGTAGGCTTGCTGGGCATAGCCGCCGATCATGTGGGTGGGCTTGAGCACCACGCGGGTCACCGAGTTGTGGTGCCCGCCGCGGGTCTTGGTGGTTTCACTGCCGGGTACGTTCACGATGCGCTCCTGGGCGTGGTACATCATCACCATGCCCTCCATGACCCGCTGACTGACTACGGCACGGGCTGTCAGGGCACCGTTGGCGTTGAAGCACTCGATCCAGTCGTTGTCCTCGATGCCGACCTTTTCTGCGTCGATCTCCGACATCCAGACGATGGGGCCGCCGCGGCTCAAGGTAAGCATCAGCAGGTTGTCGGTGTACGTGCTGTGGATGCCCCACTTCTGGTGCGGGGTGATCCAGTTCAGGGCGATCTCCGGGTTGCCGTTGGATTTCTTACCCTTGACGTACTCCACGGTACGGGTGTTGATGGGCGGCCGATAGCTCATCAGCTGCTCGCCGAAGGCCTGCATCCAGGGGTGATCCTGGAAGAACTGCTGGCGGCCGGTGAGGGTGCGCCACGGGATCAGTTCATGGACGTTGGTGTAGCCGGCGTTGTAGCTGACGTGCTCGTCTTCCAGACCCGACCAGGTGGGACTGGAGATGATCTTGCGCGGCTGCGCCTGGATGTCACGAAAGCGGATCGCCTCATGCGCCTTGGGCGTGGCCAGATGGGTATGGTCGCGGCCGGTGAACTGCGACAGCGCCGCCCAGGCCTTCACCGCCACATGGCCGTTGGTTTCCGGCGCCAGGGAGAGGATCACCTCGGCGGCATCGATGGCGGACTCGATCCTGGGCCGGCCCTGGCTGACGCCGTCCTCGCGCACCCGGTGGTTGAGCCGGCCGAGGAACTCGACCTCATCGTCGGTATTCCAGCCGATGCCCTTGCCGCCGTTGCCGAACTTCTCGAGCAGCGGGCCGAGAGAGGTGAACTTTTTGTAGGTGGCCGGATAGTCACGCTCGACCACCACCATGTCCGGGCAGTTCCTGCCCGGCACCGGGGCCGTGCCCGCGCTCTTCCAGTCCGTGCCACCAAAGGGCTGCGCCAGTTCTCCGGGGCTGTCGTGCAGCAAAGGCACGGTGACCAGATCCTGCTCGACACCCAGATACCCCGCGGCCATGGACGAGAAGGCCTTGGCGATGCCCTTGTAGATATCCCAGTCCGAGCGCGCCTCCCAGGCCGGATCGATGGCGGCCGAGAGCGGGTGGATGAAGGGGTGCATGTCCGAGGTGTTCATGTCGTCCTTCTCATACCAGGTGGCCGTCGGCAGGACGATATCCGAGTACACGCAAGTGGAGGACATGCGGAAGTCCAGCGTGGTGACCAGGTCCAGCTTGCCGATGGCGCCTTCCTCGACCCACTCGGCCTCGGTGGGTTTGAAGCCATCGGCACGCTTGCCCAGGTCCTCGTTTATCACGCCGTTACGGGTACCGAGGAGGTACTTGAGCATGTACTCGTGACCCTTGCCCGAGCTGCCCAGCAGGTTGGAGCGCCAGATGAACAGGTTGCGCGGGAAGCTGGCCGGGTTGTCGGGCTGCTCGCAGGCAAACCGCAGGCTGCCGTCTTGCAGCGATCGGGTCACATAGTCCACCGGCGACAGGCCGGCGGCCCGGGCCTCCCGGCAGATCTGCAGTGGATTGCGGTTGAGCTGCGGTGCGCTGGGCAACCACCCGGCGCGCTCGGCGCGGATGTTGTAGTCCAGGGCGTGTTCGGGAAACTGCGCTTTGTCCGCCAGCGGCGAGAGCACCTCGTGCATGCTCATCTTCTCGTGCCGCCACTGGGAGCTGTGGTGGTAGAAGAAGCTGGTGCCGTTCATCTGCCGGGGCGGCCGGCTCCAGTCCAGCCCGAAGGCCAGCGGCAGCCAGCCGCACTGGGGGCGCAGCTTTTCCTGGCCGACGTAGTGGGCCCAGCCGCCCCCCGTCTGGCCGACGCAACCGCAGAGCATGAGCATGTTGATCAGCCCGCGGTAGTTCATGTCCATGTGATACCAGTGGTTCATCGCCGCGCCGACGATGATCATCGAGCGGCCGCGGGTCTTGTCGGCGTTGTCGGCAAACTCCCGGGCGACCTGGATGACCTTCTCCCGCGCCAGGCCCGTGATCTTTTCCTGCCAGGCGGGCGTACCCGGCACGCTGGCGTCGTCGTAGCTGCTGGCCACGTTCGCCCCGCCCAGGCCCCGATCGATACCGAGATGGGCGGCCATCAGGTCGAACACCGTGGCCACCTTGGTCTGGCTGCCGTCCGCCAGCGTGATGGTGCGCACCGGCACCTGGCGCAACTGGATGGCCTCGCCCTCGGCGTGGCGGAAGTACTCGTGCACCTGGCCACCGAAATAGGGAAAGGCGACTGCGGCGCACTCACCGCCATCGATCAGGCTCAAGGCCAGATCGGTCTCGCGGCCCTGCCCACCTTCACGGGCTTCAATATTCCACTTGCCCTTCTCCCCCCAGCGATAGCCGATGGAGCCCTGCGGGGAGACCAGCTCGCCGCTCGGGCCATCGATGGCGATGGTCTTCCAGTCGGGGTTGTTGGCCTGGCCCAGGTTGTCCGCCAGGTCCGAGGCGCGCAGAAAACGGTCGGCGACATGACGGCCGTCCTGCTCGGTCAGGCGCACCAGCACCGGCAGATCGGTGTAGCGCTTGGCATAGTCGCGGAAGTAGGCACTGGGATTCTCCAGGTGGAACTCCTTGAAGATCACGTGGGTGAAGGCCTGGGCCAGGGCCGCATCGGTGCCCTGCTTGGGGTTGAGCCAGAGATCGGTGAGCTTGGCCACCTCGGCGTAATCCGGGGTGATGGCCACGGTCTTGGTGCCCTTGTAGCGGACTTCGGTGAAGAAGTGTGCGTCCGGGGTGCGGGTCTGCGGGACGTTCGAGCCCCAGGCGATGATGTAGTTGGAGTTGTACCAGTCGGCCGATTCCGGCACGTCGGTCTGCTCGCCCCACACCTGCGGCGAGGCCGGCGGCAGGTCGCAGTACCAGTCATAAAAGGACAGGCACACCCCACCGATCAGCGACAGATAGCGGCTACCGGCGGCATAGCTGACCATCGACATGGCCGGGATGGGTGAGAAGCCGACGACCCGATCCGGGCCATGCTGCTTGACGGTGTAGACGTTGGCCGCCGCGATGATCTCATTGACCTCATCCCAGCTGGAGCGGATGAAACCGCCCAGGCCGCGCTTGCTCTTGTAGGATGCGGCGCGGGCCGGGTCCTCGACGATGCTGGCCCAGGCCTCCACCGGGGGCAGGGAGCGACGCGCCTCGCGCCAGAGGCGCAGCAGCGGCGTGCGCACCTTGGGGTACTTGAGGCGGTTGGCGCTGTAGATATACCAGCTGTAGCTGGCGCCGCGCGGGCAGCCGCGCGGCTCGTGGTTGGGCAGATCGTCGCGGGTGCGTGGGTAGTCGGTCTGCTGGGTCTCCCAGGTGATCAGGCCGTTCTTGACGTAGATCTTCCAGGAACAGGAGCCGGTGCAATTGACCCCGTGGGTCGAGCGCACGATCTTGTCGTACTGCCAGCGGGAGCGGTAAACGTTCTCCCAGTCGCGCGACTCGATGCGGGTTTCACCGTGTCCGCCGGCGAACTCACCTTGCTTGCGTTTGAAAAAGTGCAGCTGGTCGAGTAAATGGCTCATGCTGTTTTCCTCTCAGGCTGAGCGGCCTTATGACACGACGCGCTCTATCCAACGGTTTAAAGGTGCTTGTGGCTGCGAACTAGCAAGGCCTTGCTGCGCCGCGCCGGGCGTACCACCACCAGGTGATCGCGATGCAGCTCAGGTAGTAGGCGATGAACACGTACAGGGCCGCCTCGGCGCTGCCGGTCAGGGCCAGCGAGGTGCCGAAGGCCTTGGGGATGAAAAAGCCACCGAAGGCGCCGATGGCGGCGCTGAAGCCGATCACTGCAGCCGACTCGATGTTGGCGTTCTTGGTCGTCTGCTCCTCGCTGAGCCAGTCCCGCTGGCGGCGCTCGGCCCACTCGCCGTGAAAGATCGACGGAATCATGCAGAAGGTGGAGCCGTTGCCGATGCCGGCGAAGAAGAACAGCAGGATGAACGAGGCCAGGAAACCCCAGAAATTGCCGCTGCTGCCCGCGTCCGGCAAAAAGGCGATGACCGCGAAGACAAACACGATCATCAGCGCGTAATTCCACAAGGTGATGCGCGCACCGCCGAACTTGTCCGCCAGCAGGCCGCCCAGGGTACGGCTCAGCGCACCCACCAGCGGGCCAAGAAAGGCGTACTGCAACGGGTTGATGTCCGGGAACTGTGTTTTGCTGAGCATCGCAAACCCGGCCGAGAAGCCGATGAACGAACCGAAAGTGCCCACATACAGCCAGCACATCAGCCAGTTGTGCTTGCGCTTGAAGATCACCGCCTGCTCGCGCACCGAGGCCTTGGCGTCGGCGATGTCATGCATACCGACCCAGGCCGCGACCGCCACGATGAAGATGAAGGGTACCCAGATCAGGCCGGCATTCTGCAGCCACAGCTGGCTGCCATCCTCCAGCAGCTGCGGCTCACCACCGAACGGGCCGAACAGCCCACCGACCACCGCCAGCGGTACGCAGAACTGCATTACCGACACGCCCAGGTTACCCAGGCCGGCATTCAGGCCCAGGGCGGTACCCTGCTTGGCCTTGGGGAAGAAGAAGCTGATGTTGGACATGCTGGATGCGAAGTTGCCGCCACCAAAACCGCACAGCAGGGCAATGACCGCGAATACGCTATAGGGCGTCTCCGGGTTCTGTACCGCAAAGCTCATCCAGATGCAGGGAATCAACAGCGTGGCGGTGCTCAGGGCCGTCCAGCGCCGTCCCCCGAACAGCGGAACCATGAAGGAGTAGAAGATGCGCAGCGTCGCGCCGGACACCGAGGGCAGCGCGGCGAGCATGAACAGCTGCTCGGTGCTGAAGTTGAACCCGATGCTGTTCAGCCGCACCGCCACCGTGCTCCACACCATCCAGACGGCGAAGGCCAGCAGCAGCGCGGGCACCGAGATCCAGAGATTGCGGGTGGCGATCCGTTGCCCGATCGAATCCCAGAAGTGGGGATCTTCCGGCTGCCAGTAGTGGATCATCGGGCCGCCGACCGGCACCAGTTCGCCCGTGGGGCGTATATACGTAGACATAGTTATTCTCCTCGGGCTAACGATTGGTCGTGGGCGTCCCTGCCCATAAGTGGGAATTGGCGGATTTCGCTGAAGTACATCCAGATCAGGGAGACCCAGACCACGCCGTACAGCAGCATGAAACTGGAGGAGCGCACGCCGGTGAGGTCCACCAGGGCGCCGAACATGATCGGCAGGATGAAACCACCCAGGCCGCCGGCCAGGCCGACGATGCCCGAGATGACGCCCATGTTGTGCGGGTAGTCATCGGAGATGTACTTGAACACCGAGGCTTTGCCGAAGGCGAAGGCGATGCCGATGACGAACATCAGCCCAGTGAACAGCCATTCATTGAGGCCAAGGTGAAAGGATTTCGGGCCCGTGACGGTGTGGATGGTGAAATCGGTCGGGGGGTAGGAGAGCAGGAACAGGCACACCCAGCTCACCCACAGCACCCACCAAGTCATCTTCTGCGCGCCCCACTTGTCTGACATCCAGCCGCCGATGGCGCGCAACACGCCACCGGGCAGCGAGAAGCAGGCGGCCAGCAGCGCCGCGGTCTGCAAGGTAAAGCCGTACTCGTCGACGTAGTACTTGGTCATCCACAGCGACAACGCGACGTAGCCGCCGAAGACGATCGAGTAGTACTGGCAGTAGCGCCATACAGCCGGATCGTGCAGCGCCTGCAGCTGCTGGCGAAAGCTGATACTGGTCGAGGGCCGGCGCCCTGTGTCCTCGCTGGTGAAGAACCAGAACAGCAGCGCCGTGACGAACATGATTGCCGAGAAGATTTTCGGCACCATCTGCCAGCTGGCTGCGGCGATGATGGCCGGAGCGATGAATTTGGTCAGTGCCGCGCCGGCGTTGCCCGCGCCAAAGATGCCCATGGCAAAGCCCTGGTTGTGCCGGTCGAACCACTGGGCGACATAGGCGATGCCCACCGAGAAGGAACCCCCCGCCAGGCCGACGAACAGGCCGAGAAGCAAGAACTGCCAGTAGGCGCTGGCCTCGCCGACCAGGTAGATGGGCAGCACACAGACCAGCATCAGCACAAAGAAGACGATGCGCCCGCCATGTCTGTCGGTGAGCATGCCCAGGGGCAGCCGCACCAGCGAGCCGGTGAGCACCGGCGTGGCGGCCAATAAGCCGAATTGTGTCTCGTTAAGTTGCAGCAGCTCCGCGATCGGGACTCCCAGGACCGCGAACATCATCCAGACCATGAAGCACACGGTGAAGGCCAGGGTGCTCACCCCCAGTACGATGCCCTGCTGCCTGTCGGGACTGCTCATACCCAACTCCAAAGACGATGATTTGGCAGCCATCTTGGATTCGGCAGCGGCAGCGACCTTGACCCGCATCAAATACCTGCAGGGGCCTACCTCCCTAAGCTGTCAGCCTCTACCACTAAGGGAGTAACTCTTTTTTACGACTGTTTTTGTCTTGCTATCAGTGTTTTGTATGCTGGACACTAGTCAGGGACAGACGCCCGCGCAGGTATCCGAATTCTTTGGAGGTAGTCGCGCATGTTCCACTGGTTGAAAGCCTCACTGCCGGCCCGCGCGACCCTCGCCGTGTCAGTGATCGTGATCTTCGCGCTGGCCAGTGCCCTGAGCTCAGGGCTGATCGCCTCGCTCAGCAAGAGCGATGCCGGAGCGATCAATATTGCCGGCTCGCTGCGCATGGCCACCTACCGGATCATGCTGCAACTAGAGTCCGGTCACGACCGGCAGCAGCTGCCCTCATTGATCGACAACCTGGAGCGGCGCCTGCAAAACCCGCAGCTGACCCATGGGCTGCAAAGCAACCGGCAGCTGCACGCAGCCTATGCCGCGCTCCAGCAGCGTTGGCAGGGCGACCTGCGCCCAGCGCTGCTCCGTGGCGATAGCCAACACTTCCGTGAAAATGCCGAGGATTTCGTCGAGCAGACCAACGCCTTCGTCCTGCTGCTGCAGCAGAACAATGAATCCAAGCAGAGTTGGCTGCAGGCCATTCAGGGGCTGGCGCTGTTTGTCACCATCATGGTGCTGATGGTCGGCCTCTATCAGTTGCAGAGCACGGTGCTGATGCCACTGGAGAGCGTGATCCGCGCCAGTGAGCGCTTTCGTGCCGGCGACCTGAGCGTACGGGTGGACTACGAGGCCATTGACGAGCTGGGACAGATGACGCGCAGCTTCAACGCCATGGCCGAGGCCGTCGAGCAATCCCATCGAACGCTGGAGCGCCGCGTCGCCGAAGAGACCGCCAACCTCGCGCGCGCCAATGGCGCCCTGCAACTGCTCTACCAAGGTAGCCGCCGACTGGCCAGCCGCACCACCAACGCGGACAGCCTGGGGGATTTGCTCGACAGCTTTCGCGAGCATCTGCCCGGACTGCACCTGTCGCTGTGCCTGCACGGCGACTCGCCCCGTCCCACCGAACAACGGGTGGCCCTGCACGGTGGCGTGCTGCGGGAGATATGCTCGCCGGGCGCCTGCGCCGGTTGCGTATTGCGCAATGTCACTAACCAGTTCGCCTGGCCGGTGCTCCGGAAGCACACCGAGCTGGGCCAGTTGCGCGCCGGCTTCGCCAGCGGCCGTGAGCCACAGGACTGGGAAAAGGAGCTGCTCCAGGCCCTGGCCAATCTCATCGGTGCCAGCCTCTCGCTCGAGCGCCAGCGAGAACAGGAGCACCGCCTGCTGCTCTTTGAGGAGCGCGCTATCATCGCCCGGGAGTTGCACGATTCTCTGGCCCAGGCACTGTCGTATATGAAACTGCAGATCAGCCGCCTGCAGACATTGATACGCCGCCGTGCCGATGCCGAGCACCTGCAAACGGTGAGCGAAGAGATGCGCGATGGCCTGAACAGTGCCTACCGGCAGCTTCGCGAGCTTCTCACTACCTTCCGCCTGACCATCAGTGACGGCGGCCTGGAGCAGGCCCTGCGGGATACGGTGCGGGAGTTCGCCGAACGCGGGCGATTCGAGGTACGGCTGGAGCTGCAGCCGCTGGCCTTCCCGCTCTCGGCTAACGAGCAGGTCCACTTGCTGCAGATCGCCCGGGAGGCGTTGTCCAACTGCGCCCGTCATGCAAGGGCCAGCACAGTGCTGGTGGCCCTGCTCCAGCAGGGCGAGTGCGTGGAACTGCTCATCGAGGATGACGGTTGTGGCCTGTCCGCTGATTACGACCAGCGCCAGCATCATGGCCTGACCATCATGCGGGAGCGCGCCCGCAGCCTGGGCGGAGTGCTGAGCACCGAGGGTAATCATCCTCACGGTACTCGCATCGGCCTGCGGTTCCCCCCTGCATTCCTCGGCCACCCCACCCACCAGGCGCAGGAGCTGCCGACATGAATGCCCCAAGCACGCTGTTCTTGGTTGATGACCATCCCATGATGCGCCGCGGCCTCCGCCAGATCCTCGAACTGGAGGATGACCTGCAGGTCATCGGCGAAGCCAGCAACGGCGGGGAAGTCCTCGCGCTGCTTGCCGAGCGGCAGCCCGATCTAATTTTGCTGGATAACAACATGCCGCAGATGAGCGGCGTGGAGGTACTGAAGCAAATCCGTCAGCAGGGCTATCGCGGCAAGGTGCTGCTGTTCACCGTATCCGACGCTGAAGAAGACGTCAGGGACGCCCTGCGTTTCGGTGCCGATGGCTACCTGCTCAAGGACATGGAGCCTGAACAGTTGCTCGAGCAATTACGCGCGGTGCTGCGCGGGCAGATGGCGGTCAGTCCGGCGCTGACCAGTGTTCTGGCCCAGGCCCTGCGCACTCCCGCAAGCGCCAGCAGGGCCGACCTCACCGATCGTGAGCGACAGGTGCTGAGGATGCTCGCCACCGGCCAGAGCAACAAGATGATTGGCCGCAAGCTGGGCATCACCGAAGGCACCGTCAAGGTCCATGTGAAGAACCTGCTGCACAAACTCGGGCTGCGCACCCGGGTGGAGGCCGCCGTGTGGGTGATGGAAAACGAACGGGCGCGCGGCTAGGTGATTCGCAGTCGCGGACAGGGGTGTCTCAATGTCCCAAACGCGTGCAGCGAGGTGGATGTCATCGCCTCATGGTGCTCAAACACCGTGTGTAGACCCACGACCAGCACGCCTTGCCTGGCGAACAGTTCGTGGACGGCCTTCATTTGAGGAATGGTGCGGGAGACACACCCGGGACACAGCATCTGGAAGGCGCAGGCGACCACCACGCGGCCGCGTTGCGCCTCCAGATCAATGGGCTCCGGTGTGTTCAGCCATGCAGAGATGCGCCAGTTCGGCGCCAGTTGCGGCTGAACCATGGTCTACCTCACTCCCTTAGCGTGCTGAAGGTGTAGTCCCGGGCCTTTTGCGGCACATGACAAGCGAAGCAGGCCGAGGCTGCGTTCGCGCCCACGACCCGATTGGACCGGTCACCTCCGCCGAAACCTTCAAAGCCCCAGCCACCCGTCGCTGCGAACTTCTTCGAATCCTTGTGCATCACGCCCACCACCTTGCGCTGGCCCTCGGTGATGGCATGGTCGGCGGCGACCGCTTCAAGCAGGTCGAAGATGATCACGGACCCGTCCGGGAAGTGCTCACTCCGGTAACCTTCCAGGGCCTTGTCGTTGGCATAGAGATGGTGAATGCCGCCGAAAGCAGCGTACAACGGGTGACCTTCCTCGATCACCATGCTCTTTACATGATGCCAGTCACGATAACCCTCGGGGTAAGGAACCTGGGGATCAGCGGCCAGTACGGCTGTCGATGTTGCCGCGCAAAGTGCGGCCAGGATAAGTTGCCTCATGGGTCTATCTCCTTATTTCAGATCGGCGATGGCTGCGCCGAAGTTGATGTGAAACGACTGTCCACCGATGACCAGCGCGGGCACTGACGGCACCCCGACTGATTCGGCTTCACCGATACGCGATGTGCGCTCACCCAGGTGCACGCTCTCGACATCGAAACGCGCAGAATCGATGGCTTCGGCAAGCTGCTGCTCGGCAGCAACACAGACGGGACAGCCGGCGTGGTAGAGCACTGCCCGCTCTTTCATATAAGGACTCCTAACTATTCGGTTTAATAAAAACCCCGTTGCCGGGAACGGGGGTCCATAACCGCCATCAGGCGGCGGATTCGTGCTCTGCGCAGTCGACGCGCAGATGTCGCTCGGCCATGGGCGCGCCTACGAACGCACAGAAATGCGGTGTGCTCGTGCCCGGCGCGACGTTCTCGCGGAAGTGTCGGCAGCTCACACAGGTGCGCTGTGGGGCGATCAATTGGCGCTGCTGCAATTGCCGGATCATCTTGATCACCAATGCGAGCATTACTTCCTGCTCGCTCTCCGACAGGCCTTCGACCACCGGTACGAAGCTGGCCGGCCATTCTCGAGCGATCCGCAATCCTTTCGTCGTTGCTTTCAGCATGATCGCGCGTCCATCCGAGATATCCGCTTGTTTGCGCAACAGCGACTTGCGTTCCAGGGTAGTCACGGCATCGCTGGCCGTGGCCTTGCGTATCCCCACATGCGCTGCGGCTGCGGTGAGACGAACCCCCTCGGTTCGGTTGGCGACGAACCGAAGGATGTCGGCCTGGGTGGGGGACAGACCGGCTGCCTCGGCTGCCTGCCAATCCAGCTGCCGCGCCACCGCAGCGAGCCGGGTCAACCCGTCGGCGATGCGGCGTTCCAACGGTTCCGAGATGTGGTCGAACTTCATAGTTAGTAATCCTAATCATTAGTTCCGGGTTGTCAAGCCTCGGTGCAACCTTCCACCGGGGTCGTGGCGGGAATGCCGTGCCTGCTGGCGCCGGGACCTCGTAGGGTGCGTCGGCGTCAGCGACGCACCGGCGGTGGTACGAACCCCGGTGCGTCAGGCTGCGCCTCGACGCACCCTACCAGGCGCACCGGAAGAGGTTTTGAGGTAGGAGCGCCATTCCCGGCGCGATGATCCGGGTCCGCCATGCCCATGACCAGCGATATGCCGCTTCAAACCCGGTTCCTGTTCGCGTAGGGTTTATGGGACAGCCGTGATGTGGCATTTGTTTGCGAGGTGAATACGATGGGTGGCTGGGGTTGTCCACACGATAATAATGGTCGGTGCATGAAGGTGCCGGGTCGTGCATGCGATCCTGGTATGAAGGGCTGCGTATTGTTTGGCCGTTTTACCTTCAGCAACGAGGAGAAAAACCGACCCGGTGGGGCGAGGCAGCGGCGGCAAAAGCAGGATGATAAAAAAGAATAAGTGACCAGCTCTCTGGCATCCTGCAAAAAAAGTCGTTCTCGCCCGTCGGGAGAGAGAGGGGGATTTATTCAGCGGTTGTCGGCGGCAGGCCGGGCAGGTCCTCGGCCTCAGTCATCAAGTGCCAGGCCAAACCACGTTCTGGTTGCGACGTCACCCCGTCGAGAAACAACGGGTGGAAATGGACAGACCCGGATGACGCACCCACTGGAGACCGGGCTGCGCAAGGATAGCAAGATCGGCAACCAGGGTGCGTTCGCGCGCGCAACGGCCACCAGCCGCTGACAGGCCACCGGGAGCGATGCGACGGCTACCCGGCGGTCTTTGCAGACGGCCGGGGAGGGCCGTCGGAGCACGCTCTACTGGTTGACCGGGGACTCCGGGTCCAACAGATAGGCCATCACGTCGCGGATCTGCTCCTGCGTCAACACCCCGTTGCTGCCGAAGCGCGGCATGCGCGTACACGGAAAGTAGGCATGGGCGTTGTAGATCATGTCATAGGTGTATTTCAGGATCTGCTCGCTGGTCCCGCGGAGCTTTCCATAGTTCTTCAGGCTCAGACCCACGGTACCGAAGGTGAACTCCTGTGGGTCCATCTCATGGCAGGCGTAGCAGTTGCCGCCGGGCGCTTCCTTACTGTGGTCGTCGACCCGATGGCCGATCCGGAAGCCATAACCGGAGCGCGCCACTTCGTTGCCCTTCTTCCAGTCACCGAGCTTGATGCCATCCTCCGGATAGACGATGGACGCTTGGGCCAGCCCGATCACCTTCGCCTGAGTCTCGCTGTCCAGAGGCGCATCCTTGGACGCCGAACAGATCTTCTGGATCTCGTCCTGGATCATGCGATCCCGCGAGACCCCGCCCTCCTGGGTCTTGGCGTCCAGCACGAAGCCGTTGGCGTCGAAGATGAGGTAGTCGGCCAGCTGTTCGGGCGTCATCGCCGTGTAGTCGGCACCCTTGGCCGGGTCGGTCTCGGCTATGGCACCGCCGCCGATGATGGAAACGAAGGGTACGAGCACGGCCAGCGCCGCCGCGTGTGTCTTCAGGTTTGCCATTGTAGATTCTCCTCTGGTGGGTACGGCTTGCGGCCGGCGCTCAGCGCTTCATATCGGGCAGGATGGCCGGCTGGCCACGGGCTGCATCCGTCCAGAACGAAATCACCGCAATCGATGCGTCAGAACCCGCGATGACCTGTGCCTGGCGCATCTGCCAATAGCAACCGCGCAGACGGTGCTGGCTGCTGCGCACCTCCTGATGGCCCACCCGGTAGGCCGGCCAGGAGACTGCCTTGGTCCATTCCTCCGGTATCTTCAGGTTCGGCAACACCGAGGCCCGGATGCGCTTGCCGGTCTGGCCGTGACAGGTGTTGCAGCTGAAATCCATGACCCCGGCTCGACGGTAGAACATGACCTCACCGGCGTCACGCATCGCCTTTTCCAGCGGATGATCCAGCGGCGGGTTCCACGCATAACCGCTCGACTTGCCGCCGATATAGGTCTGCAGCTTCATCATGTCGGAAGAAGAGCCGTGCAGCTTGGTGACCGCGGGGTCATCGGCGGGGAAGCCCTGCAGGGTCGTCATGCAGTAGATCAGGCGGTTCTGCAGGTCCATGACCTTACCGGTGTCTTCGAAATAGCGCGGCATCTCTGCGTAGGCACCGTCCAGTACACCGGGGCCCTTGCCGAAGTCACATCCCTCCAGTGACACGTTTTTCGGGCCACGGCGCTCGTGAAACAGCGCCTCGCCTTCCTCCGCGACCCAAAGGGCCGGGTTGTCCGGCATCATCATCAGGTTCTGCTCGCTCTGGGTGAGATAGGCATCATCGGGGTTCTTGCTGATGATGCCGTTCAGGACATCCTCGGGTGGCTCGTACGAATCGTAGGATTCTGCAGCCGCCGCGCCCACCAGGGCCAGCGTTGCAGACAGCACCCACGTGATCTTTTTACGCATGGCTGTTCTCCTCATCTCCTGATCGACTGGTCGTCGATTAGTGTAATGATGCGGCACGACCGACGGCACCGGGCCGCGTGTGGTATATCTAGCGTAGTGAGCGCTTTTACTTGCGTCAATCGAAGACCGGTTGCGGAAGAATGTTGGTCCGAGGCGCACAAAACCCCGGGAATAAAAACCGCCGTAACCGCGCCGGGGCCGCCTGACCTGGCAGCACACCGGGCCTCTTCTCAGCTGCGCCCGCCAGCAGCGCTGGCATCCCCGATTCGGCGTCGTCTCAGCGGCAAAAAACCGTCACCTTGCAGTGTGCGCCGTGTAGCACGCCTCCTGGCGAAGGTGTTTCACAGGAACGGCCATTAACGACCGGATTTCGGGCAGATAAATCCGGTTCCAGCCATCTCACGGCCATATGCCCGATCGATAGCGGGTGGCAATTGGTGCCTTTCATTCGCCGCCGGCGACCGGCGCATCTGCCAGCCGCTGTGCAGATGCCGACGCGAGGGGGTGTTAGCATCACCCGAAGCGGCCCGCGAATCCGCGGCGCCGGCATCATCCACCCGTGAGGAGCTATCATGAATACGCCCCGATTTTCCGCTATCGGCGTGCACTCGCTGCTGGGCCTGCTGCTGTTGGGCAGCGTCATCACCGGCCTGTCGCCGCCAACGGCCCGGGCCGCCGAGGTGGCCAAGGTCGTCTACCATGCCGATTTCGCCGACCCACGTCGCTTCAGCGCGATGCTGACCAGCATCAACAATATGGTCACCGTCTACCAGAACGAGCTGATCGACTACGATGTACGCATCGTGTTCGTCGCCCACGGCATCCGTTTCGTCACCGACAACAAGCTCAGCGGTACGCCGTTCGAGGAAGACGCGGCGATGGCCGAGCGTCGCGCCAATAACGCCGGTCGTCTGAAGGCACTGCGCAGCGTGCAGGGGGTGAAACTCGAGCTGTGCAACATCACCCGCAGCGAGATCGGACTCGCCGAAGACCAACTGTACGAAGGCGTGACGCTGGTACCCTCGGGGGTGGTAGAGATCGCCCAACTGCAGAACGATGGCTTTGCGTATATCAAGATCGAGTGACCTGTCCGGGAGCGCCCGCCAGCGGCCATGAAGGCCTCTGCGCGGGCGTCGCTGATCGACGCCAGCCGCTGGCTGCTGACCTGACAGCGCGATATCGAGTTGAACCCGGTGCGCGCAGGCATGGTAAATCGAGCGGGGCAGCATCGCTGGTCGAGTTACCGCCACAATGCGTCGGTGGGGGTGGAAGGTCACTGGCCGGGCGGTTTGATCAGTCAGGTACTGGGTCTCCTCGAAAACCGAATAGGCCATGCCGTGGAAGCCCAGGGCGGTGTGATCGGCGGGGACCGCGTCATTGGTCATCGTCGAAGCCAAGAGGTCGGCGTCCACGGGCCAGGTGGCCGGAGGGGAGGCCGAAGCCTATATCACCCTCGACAGATTCGTGCAGGCAATACGCCGGTTGTATTGCGACATGTAACAGTCGGGTACGGATGACGTCGCCAACGCCAGAATTGTGGAAGTCATCGAGCTGTTGAGCTGGTCTGACGCACTGTTTTGGACGATCCTCCTGCCCGGCTCACCCGCTGAATTTGCGCCGGCCAACCTATAGACGACCAACGCCCTGCCGATACGGGAAAGGCTGAACCAGGCACACTCGTACACTGTGACCCAGGTGAGGAGAGCATC
>Ga0172382_10007195_pt1 | contig 15884 bp, 12 predicted proteins | sample Leawel138RmetaG_FD_122245 | JGI IMG/M metagenome (GOLD analysis project Ga0172382, IMG submission 122245) | Leachate microbial communities from a municipal landfill in Southern Ontario, Canada - Leachate well 138R metaG | ecosystem: Engineered > Solid waste > Landfill > Unclassified | place...
GTCGGCCATGATCCCGTAATAGAACACAAACATGTGGACCGCGATCAGCGGAATCACCATGCCGCTCTGGGCGCCGAGTTCTACCACCACCGGCGCCATCAGGGTGGCCATCAGAATATAGTTGGCGGTGGTTGGCATGCCCAGGCCCAGCACCAGGCAGACGGCAGCAGTGAAGAACAACATGACCAGCACGTTGCCCATGGACACCATTTCCACAAAGGCCGTCATGCGCAGACCCAGACCGGTCAGCGTGATGGCACCCACGATCAGGCCGGCTGTACCGCAGGCGATGGCGATGCCCACCATGTTGCGCGCCCCTTCCTGCAGGCCGACGATGGCTTCGCTGAAACCCTGGCGCAGGGGCTCGGCAATGGATTGACGCCGAAAGAACGCGATCAGGGGCCGCTGCGTGACCATCTGAAACAGCATGGCCATCACCGCCCAGAAGGCCGACAGCCCGGCGGAAAGCTGATCCACGGCCAGACACCACACCAGAATGCCGATGGGAATCAGGTAATACAGCCCCGCGCGAACCGTGGGCCATGCCTCAGGACGCACCGGATTTGTAATATTGATATCGGTGGGCAGATCAGGGTGCTGCGCCGAAATGCGCAACAGCCATAGATACAGCGCCAGCAACACTAACAGCAAGATAGGTGTGGCCGCCGCGCCCGCCACGGCACGCACACCCAGACCGACCCAATAGACCAGCCCCATGACGACCAGGGTGCCGGCTATGCCCATGCCCCAGCCGGCCAGTTTCTGCAACGGCGTCTTGGGTGTGCCGGCGGACATCATGGGGTTGATACCCAGCTTGAGCGCCTCAAGGTGGACAATATAGAACAGCGCCACATAGGAAATACTGGCAGGCAGCAAGGCATGCCGGATGATGTCCGTATACGGGATACCCACATATTCGATCATCAGGAAGGCGGCTGCCCCCATGACCGGCGGCATGATCTGGCCGTTGACCGAGGATGCGGTTTCAATGGCACCGGCGCGCACACCGCCGTAGCCCGCCTTTTTCATGAGCGGAATGGTGAAGATCCCGCCCGTCACCACGTTGGCAACCGACGACGCAGAAACAATGCCGTTGACCGCCGAGCTGACCACCGCCACCTTGGCCGGGCCGCCCCGCAGGTGCCCCAGCAAGGCGAATGACACCTGCATCATGTAGTTGCCCGCACCGCAGCGATCAAGCAGCGAACCAAGCAGCACAAAAATGAAGATATAGGAAACCGAGACCCCAAGCGCCACCCCATAGACGCCTTCGGTGGTGAGCCACATGTGCGACACCAGGCGCTCGATAGAAGCCCCTCGGTGCGCCAAGGCTTCCGGCAGCCAGGGCCCCAGGAAGACATAGGCGACGAATATGACGCCCAGCACCGCCATGGGCGCACCCAGCGCGCGGCGGGTGACTTCCAGAAGCAGCACCAGGCCGATGGCCGCCGTGGCAATGTCCATGGTGGTGGGGATGCCCGGCCGGGTGGCCAGCTCGGCATAGAAAAAATACAGGTAGCTGGCGCAAAACCCGCCAACCAACGCCAGTACCCAGTCATGCAAGGGCATGACATCTCGTCGCGAACGCTTGCTGGCGGGATAAGCCAGATAACCGAGGAACACGGCGATCCCCAGATGCAGGGCACGCGCCTCGGTATCATTGAAAATGGCGAAATTCAGCGTGAACGGCAATGGGGAGGCATACCAGAGCTGGAACAAGGACCAGAACAGCGCCCCCAGAAAGAGAACTTTGCCGGTCAGGCCGCCAACCGTCCGGCCACCCCTGTCGACATCAGCGACAAGTTGTTCGAGTTTGGCGTTGGCGGCTTGCTGTTCCGGAGACAGCTCGGGCTTTGAGGTCATGCTTATTCCCCAGTGCGATGTAAGGATCCCGCTACGTCATCAGCAATGGGTCTGCGTCGTGCGTGCAACGGTATCCGGGCGAAACGAAAGACCGGCGCTTGTAGCGCCGGCATGCAGGCTGTGAGGCCTGCAGATAACCCCAGCCGTGTAGCCGGAGCATTCTCAGCCTCGCTGTAGTGAACGGCGAGGCTGGTGCTGAGGCACATTATCAGAGCAGGCCTTTTTCCTTGAAATACTTCTCGGCGCCCGGATGCAGCGGAGCCGACAGGCCGTTCTTGACCATATCTTCTTTTTCAAGCAGACCCAACGCCGGGTGGAGCTTCTTGAAGTCGTCGAAGTTTTCGAAGACTGCCTTCACCACGGTGTAGATTGTTTCTTCAGGTACATCGATTGAAGAAACAAAGGTGGCCAGTACGCCGTAGGTGTTGGTTTCTTGAGCGTTGTTGGGGTAGAGCCCGCCAGGAATGGAAACCTTGGCGTAGTAAGGGTAGGTTTCGACAAGTTTGTCGACCACCGGCCCCGTCAGGGAAATCAATTGGGCGCCGCAGCTGGTCGTTGGGTCTTGAATGTTGGCGGATGGATGGCCGACTCCATAGAAAAAGCCGTCGATCTTGCCGTCGCACAGCGCGCTGCCGTGCTCGTCAGGACGAAGCTCGGAAGCCAGCGAGAAAAAGCTCAGCTCGCGGCCCTGGGCCTGTAGCAATTGCTCCATGGAAGCGCGCGTACCGGAACCCGGGTTGCCCACGTTGAAACGCTTGCCCTGGAAATCGTCAAAGCTCTTGATGTTTGCTTCTTTGCGTGCGACCACGGTGAAGGGCTCGGGGTGCAGGGAGAATACCGAACGAAGTTTTTCGAACTTGCCGGCGTCCTTGAACTGACCTTCGCCGTTGTACGCATTGAAACCGACATCAGACTGGACCACGCCCAGGTCGAGTTCGCCCGCCTTGATCGTGTTCACATTGAAGACCGAACCACCGGTGGACTCCACCGAGCAGCGGATGCCGTGATCGGCGCGATCCTTGTTCACCAGACGGCAGATGGCACCCCCGGCAGCGTAATACACGCCTGTGACACCGCCCGTGCCTATGCTGACGAATTTCTGCTGCGCGGCCGCGGGCAGCGGTGCCATTAGCGCGGCGAACATCGCTGCGGCACCGGCGCTCACGGCAAGATGCCTGCCAAATGTGGACTTGATTTTCTTTTGCATACGAACTCCTTGGGGCTGGCCTGAGATTATCTGGCTGTTGTAACCGTTGCGTGGGCGAATGCCCATTGCAATGACCTGAGTATCCTACCGCCACAGCGGCCATGGTAGCGCCCCAATTTCCTTGGGGTTTGCCCTAGAAAGCACGCTTTTAGCCCTAATTTCATTGATTTCGCGCTGTCAGACGCCCAAGATGACGCGCGACACTGGCTTGTGCCGCCTGATCAAGCGCCGTTGGCGCGGGCAGCTTCAGCCCAGCGCGGTATCCAGCAACATCATGATCACGAAGCCTATCATCAGCCCCCCGGTCGCCCACGATTCATGGCCTTTCCGGTGTGATTCAGGGATGATTTCATGGCTGATCACGAATAGCATCGCACCCGCAGCCAGTGCCAGCCCCCAGGGTAGCAGCGCCGCTGAAAAAGCCACCACCAGCACGCCGAAGATCGCCATCAGCGGTTCAACCAGGCCCGAAAACACGGCCACGCCGACCGACAGCCCTCGCCCGTACCCCACGCCACGCATGGCCAGGGCGACCACCAGCCCCTCCGGTATGTCCTGCATCGCAATGCCGGCAGCCAAGGCCCGTGCACTGGCGGCGTCCGGCCCGGCAAAAGCCACGCCTATGGCCAGGCCTTCCGGCAGGTTGTGCAGCGCGATGGCAATGACAAACAGCCATACACGCTTTATCTGCAACGAACGGCTGCCCTCTACGCCCTTGATGAAGTGTTCATGAGGCAACATGCGGTCGATCAACAGCAGCGCAGCCGCGCCAATCAAAATACCGGCGCCTATCGTGGAACTTGCCGCCCATTTCCCCGCACCCAATGATGTCGCCGCGTCCAGCCCGGGAATGATCAACGAAAAGGCACACGCTGCCAGCATGACGCCTGCGCCAAAGCCCAACATCGCGTCGTGCATGCGCTGTGAGGGATTCCAGGAAAACAAGACCGGTAAAGTGCCCAGGCCCGTGGCCAGCGCCGCGGCCCCGCCCCCCAGAACCGCGCCGGACAAGGCCGGCATGTCACCTTGCATGGCGGCATAGATGGCGGTGGCCACCAACACGGACGTGATCAGGGCAATCGTGAGAAACAGCCTTTGAGATAACTGTGGATGAGAAAGAGAAGGCATATTTTCGCGCTGCGGAATGGACGACACAGTAGGCTCCAGAAACCAGGACTGTCGGATGAAATTATTCTACGCTTCAGGGAATCAGGCCCAGCCTTTCGTTTTCGATTTCGGCCACCACGGGTTGAAGATCCGGCATTTTGCGGTTGGCACGCGACGAGAGTTCGCGAAACCGCGATACCTTCCCGTGCAGACCCTGCTGGCCAGCGACTGCCGTCACGGTGCTGTTGTAGTTCCGGCTGACGGTTTCCAGAGCATCACCCAGTTTTCGCAGCCTTTCCGCAACCAGCGCCACCTGGTTGTAGAGGTCCCCCGCCCGGTCGGCCAAGGCCTGTGCCTGTTCGTTGCCCCGGGCGATCATCCACAGGTTGGACACTGTCTTCAGGACCGGCATCAAGGTGCTGTGTGAAACCAGCACCACATTGCGCTGGCTAGCATAGTCGACTAGATCTCTGCCATGTCGCAAAGCCTCGATATAGGCGGCCTCGATGGGCATGAACATCAGTACAAAGCCGGGGCTGCCAATGCCCGGCAAACCACTGTAATCCTTGCGCGACAAGTCATCGATGTGATTTCGTACGGCCCGCACATGGGCATCCAGAAACGCCACCTGATCTTCGTCGGTGTCAGCGGTCAGCGCCCGGTCATAGTCGACCAGGGACACCTTGCTATCCAAAACCAAATGCTTGCCATCAGGCAGCTTGAGTATGAAGTCGGGCACTTTCAGATCGCCATGCTCATCCTTGAACCGGGCCTGCGACTCGTAATGCAGGCCGCGCTCCAGGCCGGCCATCTGCAAACCATGTTCCAGCTGGACTTCGCCCCAGTTTCCCGCCAGCTTCTTGTCGCCCTTGAGGGCGCGGGCCAGGGTCTCGGCCTCGCGGCTCATCTGCAGACCGACTTCAGAAAACCGTTTGATCTCCGTTGCCAGGGACACGTTACCCCGCAGCGATTCGTCATGCACTTGGTTGACCCGATGCTGAAACGCCTGCAGTTGCTCGCGAAAGGGCTGCAGCAGTGCCGATAGCGTATCCTGGCTGGTCGCGCGGAAATCGTGTTCCCGCGCCTGTAATACCTGGGTCGCCAACTGCTGAAAGTCTGCCTTGAGCCGGTCACGCGAGGCGGTGAGTTCTTCCTTCATGGTTTCGAAGGCCTGTAGGCGCTCGTGCTGCGCGGCTTGAAGACGCGCCAACTCCAGTTCGGCCGCATGTTTTTCGCGCAACAAGGCTTCGCAACGCAAGGCCTGTTCGCCCGCCTGCAGGCGGGCTGCGTCCGTCGTCTGTCGTAGCAGATCACACTCGCGCTCCAGCCCGACGGCTCGGCCTTGCGCACGCCGCCAGGCTATCGCCAGGACAATCACAACAAGCCCCAGAACCGCTGCCATCAGAACGTATTCAACAGGTGCACCCCTTAACGCTTCCATCCTGTCCCCACCTCGCTGAAATTCCAGTCAGCAAGCATGATACATTCCCAATGTAAACGACACGTATTGGCATGAGCATGCGGCGATTGGCGTCCGGGGCAATCGGGCTGATCCTTCTTCTGACTTTGTCGGTGGCTGCCGCCACGGCCCCGCAGTGGCCCGACGCCGGCCGCAGCGTACAGATCATCGTGCCCGCACAAACAGGCTCGGGGGTCGGCAACATTGTTGCCCGACTTGTCAGCGATGCACTGGCCACCCGTCTGGGCAACCGTATTGCACTGCATACATTCACCAGCAGCAATAGCTTCCCCGGCATGCTCAATGCCATCGACGCCAGCACCGACGGGTATACGCTGCTGTTTGCGTCCATGGAAACCCTGGTCATCGAACCCACCCTGCAGCGTTCGCCGTCATTCGATCCGCTAGAGAACTTCACCCCCATCGCCCTGGTGGCAGAAATCCCCCATATTCTTGTGGTGAACAACGGCCTGCCCACGCATTCGGTCGGTGAGCTCACCGACTACATCAACAAATACCCCGGCGTGGTGCACTTTGGCTCGTCAGGCAATGGCAGCGCACTGCATCTGGCGGGCGAGTACTACATGAGCGCCACCGGTACCAACATGGTGCACGTCCCCTACAGCGCGGCAGAACCGGCGACCAATAACCTCGTAAGCGGCGACATCCAGGCCATGTTCCAGGTGGTATCGGGCGTCCTTAATTACGTGCGCACTGATAAAGTGCGCGCGCTTGCCGTCATGTCTGGCTCCAGAAGCCCCGCCTTGCCCGATGTGCCCACCATGGCCGAGGTCGGCTACCCCACACTGCAGGCTACGCGCTGGTATGCCCTGCTCACCCTGCGCGGGACCCCAGAAGACATCATCACGCATTACAACACCGCGCTCAACGAGGCGCTGGCGTCACCCGAACTACGCGAACGACTGCTGGAACTGGGCGCAACACCGCTAGGCGGCACCCCTCAGGAACTGGATACCTTCCTGACAAAAGAAACCGTCAAATGGCGGGAAATCATCCAGGACGCCCACCTGCAGCCGCGCTGATTCCAGCCTCACACAACTACAATGAAGGCACCTGCAACGAAACGGAGGGGCGACAATGAAAACAATAGGCTGGGTCGGTCTGGGCAATATGGGCCTGCCCATGGCACAGCGCATTCTCGCCGCAGGCCATCCACTCTGGGTGTGGGCCCGCAACCCGCAGCAGGTCTTCGACCTCAAGCGGCAGGGCGCCCGGGTGGCGACAGACCTGATGGAACTCGCCCAGCGGTCGCAGACCGTGTTCACCATGTTGCGCGACACGGCCGATGTCGACGAAGTCTACGCCGGCATGCGCATCGGTATACAGCCCGATACCCTGTTCATCGACATGACCACCGCCGCCCCTGCGGTCGCCCAACGGGCAGCCGCCCTAGTTGCCGAACGTTCTGCGGGTTTTCTTGACGCCCCCGTCACCGGCAGTGTCGCAGACGCTCGCGAAGGCCAGCTTACCAGCTTTGTAGGCGGTGACGAACACCTGCTGGAAGCCTGCCAACCCGTCTTGTCCTGCCTGGCCGGCCATGTGGTTCATTGCGGCGCCACCAGTGCGGGCTACCGCATGAAGCTGGTGAATCAAACGGTGCTGGCCGGAATCTTCCTGGGGCTGGCCGATGGCCTCGCCCTGGCACGACGCGACGCCTTCTCTACGTCCTTGGTCCTGGATGCCGTAGGCAGTGGCCCAGCCGCCGGCGCATTGTTCCAGACCTACGCCGGCCGCATGCTGCAGGGTTCCGAAGATCGATCCTTCACGGTCGGCCTATTGCGCAAGGATCTACGTCTTGCACAGGCCGAAGCCCAGGAAAGCGGGGTGTCATCTACCTTGCTAGACCTGATTCTTGAACGCTTGAACGCAGCCGCAGAACGTTTCGGCCCCCAGGCAGGAGTACATGTCCTAAGCCGCATGGATCTTTGAAAAGCAAAAAGCAAAAAGGGGGACAGACCACGTTTTTTAAAGAAAAAACGTGGTCTGTCCCCCTTTTTACGGCCAGGCTACGGGGGCGTCGTCCCCGCCAGAGGGGTCGTCGTACATGGACAGCGCTTGTGGGTCAATGAGAATGGGGATGCCTGTGGTGTCGCCCGGGATAAGTTGCGGGATATGAACGAAAGCATAGTCGCGCACGGCATCGATGATACGGCTGGCTTCGGCCGCAGGCGGGCGTTCGCTGTGCGTGAAGGCACCCAGCATGTAAGGCACATAGGTATCCAACGGCCTGTAGATGACACCAGCCTGAGAAAAATTCATTGCCACGCAAGGGTCCACCAATGCGACCCCCAGGCCAGCCTGGACCATCATCACCGCACTGAGGGTGGATGTCGTCACGATCTGCCGCTGTGAATGGTCACGCGACGGATGCAGCAATGCCGTGGAAAGCCGATGACGCATCCGGGATGCGTTTGACAATGTGATGACGGTTTCATCCCCCAGCTGGGCGGCACTGACGGAAGCCGCAGTCGCCAGCGGGTGCGATGCCGGCAAAGCGACCTGGCACGGCGCCTGGGCCGACCAATGCAGTTGGCAGCGGCCCAGTTCCAGAGGCAGGCTGCTGATGCCGAGATCGGCATCGCCATCCTGCAGAGCCTGCACAATGCTGCCGGACGGCATGACGTTGACCTGGAGCTTGTATTCGAACCCGGCGCCGTCACGTTCCATTGCCGCCAGGACTTCGGGCAGCAAAGTGCTGCCGAGAGACATTGAGCAGGCGATGCGTACCGGCCGCGTCAGCCCTTCGGCAATTTCTCGGGAGCGCGCTTCCAGATGCTGCAGGCCGGTCAGCACATTGCGTACTTCTTCCAGAAACTGCCTGCCCTGGTCGGTAAGAGTGACCTGAGGACGCGTACGGACAAAGAGTGTAAAACCGAGCTTCTGTTCAAGGTCTTGCAGCTGCCGGCTGACGACAGGCTGCGAGCGGTCAAGCAAGCGCGCTGCAGCTGTAACGCTGCCGGTGGTATGTACCGCCGCAAAAGCCTCGAATTGGCGAATTTCCATTATGCAGGTGCTCATATATGGCAGAGCATAACAATAGCAGACGTAACATGCTTATGACAAATCTTAACCATAAGTCATATTCACGTAACGAATAATCGAGCTTTGCAGTCACCAAAAAATCGTAACAAGAGCGACATATAATCGGCTGTCTTGCGAAGAATCACCCCGCATGCGTGCCGGTACAGGCAGCATGCGCATCAACAGGAGGTCGAATGACTGACATCCCGCAGATCATGACATTCCACGACGGTCGTAGCGCCCCGACGCTAGGGCTCGGCACCTGGCAGATACCCGACGATTCCGTGACTCAGGTAATACGCCAGGCCGTGGAGCTGGGCTATCGCTCCATCGATACCGCCGCCTTTTATCACAATGAAACCGGCGTAGGTCGCGGCATCAAGGAATGCGGCATACCCCGCGAAGAACTCTTCATTACCACCAAGCTCTGGAACGACAGTCATGCGCATGGTCTCTCGCGGCCTGCATTCGAGTCCAGCCTGAAGCACCTGGGGCTGGACTACGTCGATCTCTACCTGATTCATTGGCCGGCACCCCAGGCTGGTCTTTTTGTTCAGGCGTGGGAATCCCTCATACAGTTGCGCGACGAAGGCCTGGCGAAGTCAATTGGTGTGTGCAACTTTGACACCGCACAGTTACAGGAACTGCTGGATGAAACCGGGGTGCTGCCGGTCCTCAATCAGGTGGAACTGCACCCCCGCTTTCAACAGGTTGAATTACGGCAGTATCACGCCAACAACGAAATCATCACTGAAGCCTGGGGCCCCATTGCCCGCGGCTCACTGCAAGAAAACGCGGTGCTGGGTGACATTGCCACCCGGCTGGGCCGTAGTGTCGCGCAAGTGATACTGCGCTGGCATGTCCAGCTGGGCAATATGATCATTCCAAAATCCACTCGCGCCGAGCGACTGCGCGAAAACATGGCCGTCTTTGATTTCGAACTGTCGGAAGATGACATGGCAACCATTGCGACCCTCGATTCCCCCGAAGGCCGCATCGGGCCCGACCCAGCCACCTTCACCTGACCTGGGGTCGGCGCTCTTCCACCCCGACAGACGGCGGGTGCGCCGCCCGCCCGCTCAGGCATCTTTTGCCCGACGCGCGCCTTTGGACATCAGGCCAGCCCCCGCCGGAGCCAGGGCAAAGATCAAGAACAGCATCAAGGCCGCCTGACGCGCGCCTTCGATGCCACCGGGCTCGGCCAGCCCTGCGAGGTTGGCCACCAAGCCAGCCAGGCTAGAGCCCAGCGCAATGGCGTACAGCTGCAGGGTGGTGATGGCCGCCGATGCAATGTTTTCCTGCCCCTGGGGCGCCGCCTTGAAAATACGGGTAAGCATATTGGGCCAGCACAAACCCACGCCCAGCCCGACCACGAATAGCGGTACGGCCATTGCCCAGACGATGGCATGGCCGCCGCTCATGGGCATCATCACGGCCAGCGCAAACAAGCCCGCCGCGGAAACCCATGGCCCAAGCACAATCATGCGGTCCGCCATTGGCTTGGCCCGCCCCGAGCTCATGAATGACCCGGCTGTCCAGCCTGCCGACATCAGCACCATCCAGTAGCCAGCCAGCAACGGCGACTGCCCATGTATGGTCTGCAGGAAGTACGGGATATAGATTTCCGTGCATACGCCTATGCTCAGCAGGGCAACACAGGCATACAGGCTGGAAAAGGCCGAACCACGACGATAGGTGCCCTCTGGCATGAGGCGGCGGGTGGCATGACGGTCGGCAAAGGCAACCCAAAAAGTCAGGATGCTGCCCGCCAGCACGGACAGCAGGTTCCACACCCATGAAGCGGAAAGACTACCGACCGACACCAGCAGCACGGTCACAACCAGCACCGCGATCTTGCCGAAGGGCGCTGCGACGGGTGGCCCATCGCGTCTTCCCGATACGGCGACCTGCGTCACCACCAGCGCGGCCAGGCCCGCTGAAATCGGCAACATGGCCCAGAACGCGCCGCGCCAATATCCGGCCTGCGCAAATATGCCACCGATGGCCGGACCGGCAAGGGTGGCGACCCCCCACATACTGGAAACCAGCACCATGGCGCGCGACCATAGTCTTTCCTCGAAAAGCAGCCGTACACAGGAATAGCTAAGCCCCAGCATCAGCCCCCCGCCTAGCCCCTGCACACTGCGGCCCACCAGCATCCAGGGCATGGTGGGCGCCAGTGCGCAGCCGATGCTGCCAGCGACAAAAATGCCGATCGCCCATAACAGCGCATTGCGCGGCCCCAGACTGGACAGCAAACGCGGCGTGATTGCTGAACCGAAGATGGACGCCGCCACAAACAGCGTCATGTTCCACGCGTAGTAGGAAAGACCGCCAATGTCGCGCACCGCCGACGGCAGGATGGTCGTCACCATGTAGACATTGATGGCGTGCACGGCCACCCCGCCCGCCAAGGCCAATGAACGCAGCCCATTGCGCCCCGAAAGCAGCTCGCCCCAGCCGCCTGGTACCCCTGTCGTCATGCTTCAGGCCTCCAAAATGCCGCCTGAAAACAGCCATGCGCCGACAGGCCCTTGTTCAGGCATGCCGGGACACGACACATGCGACTGTCGACCGAGTCAATAATGCGGAGGACGTTCATCAGCATGCCCTGTGTAGCTGCTGCCCGGCCCGGTGCCATCGCTCTCTGCCTGCCGCTGCAGCAACAAGCGGCACAGGGCGCGCAATTCGTCGAGCTGCTTGCGCTGCTCATAGACCACAGCATTGAGCTGCTGCACGGTATCTTCCAGACTGATGAGTTTCAGCTCTATATCAACGAAACGCTGTTCCATTGTGGATTCACACGGCACTTGATAAAAGTGCTAGTGTAAACCCTTAGAAAAAACTCCCTGTCATTATCCGGATCAAGGAAAGAAAAGGCAGATCGAGTAAGCTTTCAATATCGACGATGTTCCCGGAGCCAGCATGTCATTGCCATCTTTTTTCACCCGCCGCAGAACCTTCCTCACCACCGTAAGTGCCGCAGTGCTTGCCGTCGCCCTGGCCGCTTGCGGCAAGTCCGAAGCCAGCCTGCAAGACATTCACGGCATTGATCTTTCCGAAGCCAGTTTCGGCGACGGCTTCCAGCTCAAAGACCCGGACGGCAACGTCCGTAGCCTGGCCGACTTCCAGGGCAAGGTCGTGATGATGTTCTTCGGCTTCACCCAATGCCCCGACGTCTGCCCCACCGCGCTGGTGAAGGCTGCCGAAGTCAAATCCCTGCTGGGCGAAGACGGCGACAAGCCGCAGGTGCTGTTCATTACCGTCGACCCTGAACGCGATACCCCCGACGTACTGCGCGAATACGCTCAGGCTTTCGACCCGAGCTTCATCGGCCTGTATGGCAGTGCCGAAGAAACCGCGGCCGTCGCCAAGGCCTACCGGGTCTACTACGCCAAAGTGCCCACCGGTAGTTCCTACACCATGGAACACACTGCGCTCACCTATGTGTTCGACCGTAACGGCACCCTCCGCGTGGCCCTGCGCCACGAGCAATCCGCCGAAGAAAGCGCCGAAGACATCCGCAAGGTCATGGCTCTCGGCTAATCACACCAGGGATGCTCTGATTCAGAGGATCCCTAGGTACCGACAGTAGCGCCTTCTGCAGGCAGACTGGTGCCGTGCCCTCCCGAAACCTCGGCATCCAGCAACAGGTCGAAGCTTTCGGCCGGCACCGGCCGCGAATACAAGTACCCCTGTGCATAATCGCAACCAGCCTGCAGCAGCAGCTGGTGTTGTGCCAGCGTCGAGACACCTTCGGCGACGACTTTCAGGCCCAGCCTATGAGCCATGACGATAATAGCCTGGCAGAGCACCAGATCATCATTATCCGGGGCGATATTGCGCACGAACAACTGGTCGATCTTGATGAAATCAATATCGAAACGCTTTAAATAAGAAAGCGATGAATACCCGGTGCCGAAGTCATCAAGCGCGACCTGCACCCCGGCATCGCGAAAGGCCAGCAGTTTGTTCTTTGATTCGCCATCAACCTCGAGCAACAACCGTTCGGTGATTTCCACCAGCACGGCGGAACCAGGCAGGCCGTGACGTTCCATGCAAGCGATCCAGCCAGCCGGGTCCAGGCCTTCGGCGGCAAACTGCACCGGCGACACATTCACACTCACCTGAAAATCAGCGCTGGACTGCGCTCGCCAGCGAGCCGCAAGCATAGCGGCTTCACGAAGTATCCAGTCCCCCAGAGGCACGATCAGCCCGGAATCCTCTGCGGCCGGGATGAATTCCATGGGTGCCACCAGGCCTCGCCGTGGATGCCGCCAGCGCAATAATGCCTCTGCCTTGCAGATACGATTGCTGGACAGTTCGATGATGGGTTGAAAATACAGCTCGAACTCGCCATTAGCCAACGCACCCTGCAACTCATTGAGAAGCAGCCGACGCTCGTGGGCTTCGCGCTGCATGGAGAAGGCAAAGTAGCGATGCTGATTGCGCCCCCCACTCTTGGCGCTATACATGGCCAAGTCAGCATTTTTCATGAGTTCCGTGACATTGACGCCATCACGCGGATAGAAGGTGATACCGAGGCTGGCCGTAATGCTTATCATCGAATGCCCCAGTTCACAGGGCTCTGCGACCGCTTCCAGAACACGCCTGCAAACGTTTTCGACAGTATCAGGCCGGTCTTCCCGCCCCAGTATCAGCGTGAACTCATCGCCACCCAGCCTGGCCACGAGATCATCCCGCCGGACAGACCGTGTCAACCGCCGGGAAATTTCCTTCAGCAGTTCATCGCCCCTGTCATGGCCCAGTGAATCGTTCACTTCCTTAAAGAGATCCAGATCAATGCAGATCAGGGCCAGGCTATAACCGCCCTGGCTCGCTCTTTCCATAGCCTGACGCAACTCTTCATGAAACATCTGCCGGTTTGGCAAACCGGTGAGGTGATCGAAATGAGCCTGCCGCCAGATGGTTTCTTCCTTTTGCCGCTGTGCCGTAACGTCGGAAAACACGCCGATATGGCAATTCACCGTGCCATCCTCGTTGTAAGTCGTGTCAATGATGAGGCGCTCGATATATTCTTCGCCATTCTTGTGACGATTCCAGATATCGCCCGCCCACTTGCCGGTTTCCTGCAGGCTGGCCCACATTTCGTAATAGAAAGACGCGTCATGCCTGCCGGACGACAACATGTTCATACCCTTGCCCGCCACTTCGGACAAGGCGTAGCCCGTCACGGCACTGAAGGCCGGATTCACATCCACAATGAAGCCGTTGGCATCCGTCACGACCACAGCTTCGCTGGTATTCGCATAGACAAGCGCAGCCCGCTGCCGCGATACCTCTGCTTTCTTGCGTTCCGTCACATCCAGAACGATACCGATCACAGCAGGCGCTTCGTCCAGCACCATGCGCGAAGCATAGACTTCGATGTCGATGGCGGTACCGTCGCGATGATGTGCGCAACTTACATAATGAGAGGTTTCAAACAGGTCGAGCGTGGTGTCTTCAGCCGCTTCCCAGCGGCCATCCGGCCCGACCGTGCTGAGAAGTTCGCCCAAAGTGAGCCTGTTTGATAGCTCTTCGGGCCGATAGCCAAACATTTCCGAAAGCTTTTGATTCACATAGCGCAGACGCATGCCACCGTCCACCATGAAAACCCCCACCACGGCGTTGCTTGCCAACCCCTGGAACATCGCATTCTTGCGGCTCAGTTCTCTGCGTTCGCGCTCGACGGCCGCCATCAATTCGCCAATCTGTCGACCTGAGTGATTCAGCGCATGCGCCAGTTCCCCGATTTCGTCGTTGGCGTCGTGCCGGGTACGCTCACCGTAGTTGCCCTTGGCCAACTCGTGGCAATGTCTGGCCAACCGCCGCAAGGGCTCGATGATATGCGTGCTGAAAGTGAGATACGCAAGCAGCAGTATCACCGCGCTTAGCGCCAACAGCAAAAGCATGTTCCCCAGCACACCCTGCTGGGTGGCCTGGGCTTCCTGGACAAGATCCTGGATGAGAATGTCGGTGCGCTCAAGCAGGATCGCAGAGAGATCCGCCAGCTGCTTCTGACCCGCCACAAGCTCGCGCAAGCCTGGCCCTGCCGCAGGGACAAGTATCCCGCGGATGAGATCCCGGTATTGCTGCCATGCAAGCCACACTGAATTGAGTGCGTTTTGGTGGCGCCGCCCCAGCGGCCTTATGGTTTCATCGAAAGCCACCCCACCGCTGCGCAGCACCAGATACGCGGCTTCGAAATCCGCTACATCGTGTTCGATGTCATCGTGGATCTCATTGAGCCCGGCACTGACCGACAAAGTTTCGTAAGCGAGCTTCTGGCCCAGCATACGCATCTTCCCTGCAACGGTTGCCGTAGCGGCGACACCGTTGAAGTTCTGCAGCATGTGATGAACAAGGCCGATATTGAGACCCGCAAATACGAGCACCCCGACAAACACCACTGCCACTTTCATGCGCAGGCCCAGATCAAGGGCCAGCCGCCAAAGCCGCATCAAGACGTGTGCTGCCACTGTTAATTCTGTTTTATTAGTCTCCTCGGCAAATTGTATCTAAATACAATTTAGACTACAACTTGTAAATAAAGAATAAAAGCGACTTCAGAAACACATCAGTATTGTGGCAAGATCAAACATCCAAGCACTAACAGTGCGTGGCATCAATAGCCATTATCTATCAATAAAATTTAAATAATAAATTTTTAATCGCAAACGAGATACATTATCATTACCAGCATACTCATTCTTACCCGGATCGCCTATGCTCGTCTTCGCACAAAAAACCAGCCAGGTTCTGCTTCATATGGCTGTCGCCTTTGGCGTCACCTACGGGTTTACGGGCTCATTGGCAGTGGGCGGGCTGGCAGCGGTGGTCGAACCTATCTGCAATGTATTGGTCCTGCCTCTGCACGACCGGGCCTGGGGCCGGCTGCGCCGCAGTTTGAGCGACGGCAACACCCCAACAATGCGCAGGCGCACAGTAAGAAATGTGTCTCAAGCCGCAGCAGCAGAGGGCTCGGTAGCTTAAAAGTAAAGTCAGCCGGCTGGCTGGCCGGTGCAAGCCAGGCCAACTGCAGCCGGGCGTCTGTTCAAGAACGCCGGGCCTGGCGCAAAACCAGCCCAAGCAGCAATGCTGACCACCCCTGAAAGAGCAGGTCGAGAGCCAGTAAAAGACCCAGCACCCATACACTATTGCCCGGCCAGTTCATGGCGATAAGCATCCCGACCAGCAAGGTCA
>Ga0172382_10007200_pt1 | contig 15879 bp, 13 predicted proteins | sample Leawel138RmetaG_FD_122245 | JGI IMG/M metagenome (GOLD analysis project Ga0172382, IMG submission 122245) | Leachate microbial communities from a municipal landfill in Southern Ontario, Canada - Leachate well 138R metaG | ecosystem: Engineered > Solid waste > Landfill > Unclassified | place...
GCAGTAAAAAAAGATCATGGCGACTTTGATCAGTTTGCTGGTGCAACCATTACCCCGCGCGCCGTGGTGACTGCCGTGCATAAGGCGCTACAGTATTTTGACCAGCAGCATGCGCAACTTTTTGCGCCATTAACTGCAACGGAGGCAGAGCAATGAGTCCATCATTTCGCGACATTACGGTCAATGGTTTATGGAAAAACAATCCTGGTCTGGTGCAATTACTCGGCTTATGCCCGTTGCTTGGCACCAGTAACTCAACGGTCAACGCACTGGGTTTAGGCATCGCTACAGCACTGGTACTGATTTGTTCCAACGCTGCTGTTTCACTGATTCGTAATGCCGTGACCAATGCTGTGCGCTTACCTGTCTTTGTGATGATTATTGCTGCGCTGACCACCTGCATTGAATTACTGATGCAAGCGTTCACCTATGAGTTGTTTCAAATTCTCGGTATTTTTATTCCACTGATTACCACCAACTGCGTGATCCTCGGCCGTGCTGAAGCCTTTGCCGCAAAAAACTCGATAGCGCGCGCAAGCTATGACGGCCTGGTGATGGGTGTTGGTTTTGCTTTAGTTCTCGTCATGATCGGCGCAACCCGCGAACTGCTCGGCACGGGTATGCTATTTACCAATATGCACTTATTGTTTGGCAGTATCGCTGAGCACTGGCAAATTATTGTCTTCGAGGATTACAAAGGCTTTTTATTGGCGATTTTACCGCCCGGTGCATTTTTAGTCTTAGGCCTCTTGATTGCCTTAAAAAACTGGATCGATCTGTACTATGCAGAGCATATTGCTAGCAAAACAGTCGCTGCCGAACCTGCCGTGAGTCGCCGTGTGCGCGTTACTGGCGCAGTGGACTAAGGCAGAATTCATGGAGCAAAAAGGCATATTACGCAGCTGGAATGACGATAAAGGCTTTGGTTTTATTCGTGCGGACAACAGTGATTTCTTTGTACATATTTCCAGCGTACGCGGTGAACGCCGTCCATTGCAGGGCGAGGCCGTTTACTTTGTAAGCGGTAAAGATGAAAAAGGCCGTTTGCGTGCGCAGCATATGCGCAGCGCTGAACTAAGCATTGACCGCCCAGCTATTCGCCGTAAACCTAACAGCGTACCAACTAACGACGCAGCACAGCCTAGCAAATCCAGACACAGACAGCGGCATCAGTCCTCTACTAACTACAAAGCAACAGCCATCTTGTTGATTGCCGTCTGTGCAATTCCCGTTATGGGCGCCTGGCATGTTTTTGCACACAATGCTGTATTCTGGCCATTACTGCTCTACATCAGCATGAGTTTATTGAGTATCTGGCAATACTCACGCGATAAGCACAACGCGCAAACGGGCGTTTGGCGCATCTCAGAAAACCAGCTGCATGCGGTTGAGTTATTCGGTGGCTGGCCCGGTGCTCTATTAGCCCAACAACTGCTACGCCACAAAACCAAAAAAGTCTCATATCAAGCTGTGTTTTGGCTGATTGTTTTAATGCATCATGTGTATTGGATCGATCAATTGGGTTTTGATGGGCAGTTGCTACAACAGACTCTTAACACACTCTAAATCTCGGCAGCGCTTACAGACGCATACTTAAAACTCGCGCACCCAGAACAGTTCATGGCGGCGCACCGCTTTACGCAGAAACTCATTCTCACCAGTCTTTGGCCAGCGCCGTCCGGTTAACAGTTGCTGAATCAGTCGGCGCACACGCTTTTTAAACGGTTGCGCTGGTTGTAAATCATGCTGCATCAATAACGCCATGGCTTTATCCAGTTGCTGCTGTTCGCTCAAGACAAAACTGAATAACTCATCGGCCGGCAGCTCAAGCATTGCTGGTGGCAGCGCCACACCCGTATTGGCGTTGCCCATCGGCCAGCGGTCATTGTCATGTAAATGATTGGCATACAAAAACAGTCGCTTAGGTTGCCAGTCGCTCTGCTCCAGCGCTTGAAACAACGCCTGTGTGGTGGCAATATGATCCGCATGCGGATCCAACTCTGGGTGCGGCATCACCACCACATCAGGTTTGAAATGCATGAGACAGGCAGCTAAATCAGCAACCAAATTCTGCCAAGTCGGCAGTCCTGTGGCATCTGCCGGTAATTGCAGCGCATTGAATTGACGTGCACTGCGAATATCCGCATCACCTGACTGTTTGGATGCAAAGGGCACATCCGGCTGCTTGGCCATATTCGGTAACTGCATGCAGTAATAGCCCAACTGCACACAATTGATTTGCGGCACACCACCCCACAGGGGAATTGCCATGCTATCCCAGCTACGCAAACGCCCTTTTAACTGCGCGGCGTGCTGTTGTGATAAGCCTAATGTCTGATAATGCTCCGCCTCTATCTCGCCTTGAGTCAAGGTGACAATGCTGACATTTTCGGCACTGCTGTACAGGCCAAACGCCGCCAACTCAGCATCATCAGCATGCGGCGCGAGGATCATAATATTTTCAGTCACCGGACTCGATTGCGCGAATACATACAATTCAACATCGTTAGCAACACTGCAAAAACGCCCCTGCACCGGTAGGCCTTCAGCCACTAAAGCTTCAACCTGTCCAGTTAGATTGAGATAACGCATACCTTGCGCGCCGCGCTCAAAGGTTTGTTGATCATTACCCACGCAAATACTTGGATCAAACCAGCGTCCCAACCAAGAACTTTTGATCTGTACTTTGGCAACCACAGTCGCCTGCTGATGCGGCACTGACCCAGCATCCAGCTGCCAGTGACTGTTAACAGCGCGCAGACTAACCGGCTCAATATGCTCTGGAAAACGGTATTGGTAGTCATCTTGCGGCGCATAAAACAAATGATCAGCAAACCATGCTTCATGCACAATCCATAACAGTAATAATGCCAGCGGCAACAGCCAAAGTGGTGCAGTCAATCCAAGCACCACCAAACACGCAACAATCACCAGCATTGCTACGCGTTTATTGCGGCGGTGTTGTTTAAGTAAGTGCTGTTTACGCACCGACATCAGGACACCTCATACACAGCAACGCGATTACACCAGCGGTCTTTATATTCACGATCAGCACGACCAAAGGAATAGCGCAACGGCTTGTTTATCTCGCGCGCATGCTGCCATTCATTTTGCGTATTTACAAAACTCAAAACGCTACCGGGACTGAGCGAGTTGTAATCAGTATCAACGCCACCATTGATGTATTCAAGACTGATCCATTCTGGCGCTTCAACGCGGTACAACACTTGAAACGCTATCGGAATATCGTTAATCGTAATAAAACTGCCGGTCATAAACTGAGCTAATAAAATAAACACTTCGGCGAGATAATCTTTTCCTGGCACCGCAAAACCCCAGCGTTTTTCAAACAAAGTGGTATACATCTGCGCCTGCTCAGCCGGCGTGAGTGCGCCGATCGGCGTTATCACTCCGCCCTGCTCTTCAAGCAAGCGCTGTTCGCGACGCTGGTTATAACGAAACTTCTTGCTGTACTGCTCAGGCTCACGGGCCAGCGCTAAACCTTCTTTTTGCTCTTTAAGCGTGGAAATCCGCTGCGCATGCAACTCAGAGACATAGCGTGCTTTATGGCGTAACGCGATAGACGCGTCTGGCGCTTGTGGAAGAATAATTTCAGCATTGCCTAAGTCAAACACGCCACGTTTTCTCTGCTGCTTAAGCACAGCTTTCGAGAGCGCTATATGACGTCCCCACGTCGGCACAGCAGCCTGCAGTTCACCCTGCTCAGAACAGCCCAAATAACGTACCGCAATACCTGCCAAATCCGATAAACGTTCCACCACATCAGGATGTGTGGCGACACTACCACCCCAACGCAACCAAACTGCACGATACTCTTCAGCACTGATGGGATGCCAGCCACGCTCACGGTACAGACGAAAATAGCTCAACATAATCCCAATGGCTCCAGCCGCACAATAATAAGTTAATTCTAGCACAGGCAACCGAGAGGCCTGCGCGGATCACTCGCCAATCTATCTTCATAGCCTAACGCTCTGTTAAACTGCTTGATCATTTATCAGCAGATTGGCTTTTGCAGCTGAACACTTCATTTATAGGGGCTAGGTTTGTATGCGGGTTTTAATCACTGGAGCACAGGGCCAAGTTGGCCAGGAATTGATGCGTTCTGCACCACCTCTCTGGGACGTGCACGGCCTTGGCTCAAGCGAACTCGATATATCTGATGCCAGCCAAGTGATGGCAAGCGTGCAAGCACTGCAACCACAACTGATTATTAATGCGGCTGCTTATACGGCCGTGGATAAAGCTGAAACTGATAGCGCATGTGCCCATGCTGTCAATCATCTTGGTGCTGAAAACCTTGCCAAAGCCGCGCAGAACTTGGACTGCCCGCTGCTACACATCTCCACCGATTACGTTTTTTCCGGTGAACACACGCAGCCTTATGCAGAGCAAGATGCCCCTGCACCTAATAGCGTGTACGGTGAAAGCAAGTGGCTGGGCGAGCAAGCAATTAATGAGCTTTGCACCCAACACATCATTTTACGTACCAGCTGGGTATTTGGCCTGCATGGTAATAACTTTGTGAAGACCATGTTGCGCCTTGCTCAAGAGCGCGATGCGCTGAGCATCGTCAGCGATCAAATCGGCGGCCCCACGTCAGCACGCAGTATTGCCCAAGCGCTATGGCAGATCGCCCAGCATTATCAAACCAATGGCACATGCGCCTGGGGCACCTACCACTTCAGCGGCGCACCAACGTGCAGCTGGTACGATTTTGCTACAGAGATTTTCAGCCAAGCTGCGACGTTACAGTTAATTACTAAAATACCGACACTAAAGCCAATCAACACCAGCGACTACCCTACGCCAGCCCAACGCCCTGCTTATTCAGTTTTAGATAATACAAAACTCAATCAGCAATTAAACATTGCGCAAAGTGACTGGAAAAACGAACTTAACCTAATGTTATGTGCACTCAAAGATACTCAATAATACTGTTTCAGGTAAGATCGCAGCTCAACTATTAAGGCCATTGCATGCACAAGCTCGACCATAACGACTATTTAGCCCTGCGTGATAACTGCAAAGTCATTGAGCAAGATGGTTTTGGTGATAAAGTCATGATCTTACAAGACGGCACGTTTTTAAAACTGTTTCGCCGCAAACGCTTGATTACCTCAGCCGCTATCTGGCCTTATGCACAGCGCTTTGCCGATAATGCAAAAAAATTAAAAGCGTTAGGCATTCCCTGCCCGAAAATAATTCAGGTATACCGCATTCCTAGCATTGAGCGTGACGCCGTGCATTACCATCCGCTACCAGGACGAACCTTACGTGACATCTATCGTGGCGATATTGAATACGCTGATGATCTACGCGAGCGCTTTGCAAAATTTGTCGAGCACATCCAAGACCTCGGCGTGTATTTTCGCTCGATTCATTTGGGTAACGTGGTACTCACCCCTGAGAACGAACTGGGCTTGATTGATATTTCGGATATGAAGATTTTCAACAAACCACTGAGTACATGGCAGCGCAAGAGGAATTTTGAGCATATGGTCAGGGATGAAAGGGATAGGGACTGGATGAGTGGCATTTTCAAGTAAAAGCTAACAACACTGCCCCTATAAAATTATTTATTTAGCAATGCACCTTCAAACATATCTTGAAGTAAGTCAGAGCCCCGCATATTTAAATGATCATCATCATAATATATTGGAAGGCCATCGAGATCTCCGTAACAACGCTCACCATCACATAAATAAGGCACGGGATCTAACAAGTTCACATTGCACTTATTCGAAACATCATTTAAAAGACGCAGTGCTACCCTATTCCGCTCTTTATACTCAACCAAGCTGATATAAACTCTCTTTTCTTCTCCTTTAATAAGAAGAGAACGTCCCATAGTATTTGGCACATTAAGTTTTAGCTCAGGAACAGGTTTTAGAACATATATATCATTCTTCTCTGACAACTTGCATAACATATCAAAATAACCATTATATATTTCATTTGTATAAGAATCTGAAAAACCCTTATAAGGTTTAGTTAAATATATTGTGGGAGATTTAGCACTACTTAATTCTTCGTTAACACCTATAAGGTGAGCTGAAAACCTATTGGCGATCAAGATAGGCACATCTGAATACTCAGCTAAATCACTTAATCTTGATGATAAAAAGTCACTGCATCTAGACGGCTTTTTACCAATAGATTTTATATTTTCAATTGTTGCACACCCGCTTTGGGTCCAATCCATAACTTGATTCCCTTCTAAACTATTTGTAACACTTCCCAGTATAGACATAGCATGACTATCACCAATAACTATGACGCCTAATTCTCCATTGCCATAGACACAATCGTTCTCGACTCTTCCTTTTTGACATTTAACCATCTCATGGAACTTATTATTAGCTTGGTTGAAAACAGCAAAGACATGCTCAGGTAATCTATCAATAAAGCCTTTGTTATGCCTGATGTTTTTTGCCACAGCCAATATAAACACAAGAGAAATTAAAATTAAAACAAATACAATAAGTCGGTTTTTAGAGGCCAATACTTTACGGGCAGGATTTTCAATATAGAAAAAAGATAGCGCACCTAAAATAACAGACAATAAAATAAGTCCTACTATGACAATGAAGCTGCCTTCAAGATCAATTATTAAAATAGCAACTGCTAACGGCCAGTGCCACAAATATATCGAATAGGACCAATCACCAAGCTTCTGAAAAACATAGTTACTGGTAATAAAAGAATTTACACCTGAATAAATTACCAAAGCAGCTCCAATCGTTGGTAACAGTGCAGGAAATCCAGGCCAAACCGTAGAAGGATTATAAATAAGTATAGAAATACCAATAAGTAAAAAACCCAAATAATTACAAAACTTTTTATTCACAGTACTTTTATCATATCTTACAGAATAATATACTAGCCCTCCCAAAAACATTTCCCATGCTCTAGATGGCAATATATAAAACGCATAACTTGGATCTGAATAGCTCTTTAAAACTGAGCAAGCAAATGATAAAACGAAAAAAACGAAAATTATTTTTGGTACTGCTTTTATCCCGGCCTGTTTAACAGCAAATAGAAGTATTGGATATAAAATATAAAACTGCCATTCAACTGACAATGTCCATGTATGCAGCAATAACCGCTCATGAGATTCAGGATCAAAATAACCTGACTTCTTATAAAAATAATTATTTGATAAAAACAATACCGACCTATCAACTTCTCTTGCAAGATTATAATAGTCGTCAGGAGAAAAATAGAACCAAGCAATAACTAACAAAACTATAGTTAGAAAAAACAACGCGGGAATTATTCGTCTAGCTCTTGCCAAGTAAAAGTCAAAAAAACTAAAGCTATTATTATCCAGCCCTCTCATGACTATTGATGTCATTAAGAAACCAGAAATCACAAAAAATACATCAACCCCAATAAAGCCGCCTGAAAAACCAAAAACACCAAAATGGAAAAGAACAACGGAAATAACTGCAATAGCTCGAAGCCCATTTATTTCTTTTCTAAAAGAAGAAGTACTCATTCCTAGCCTCTAATTCTTAAAACCGTAATCAATAAAATATACAACAAGTGCAGCACTTGAAAACTTAAGCAGAGACCTAGCCTAGAAAATCACAGACCCTCAAATAAAATAAGAGCATAGCTCTCGAATTAATCAGCAGTTAATCTACATATAACATTATCAAAATCAAGCAGATTTAGCTTGAACAAAATCACAAATCACTCTTAAAAACAAAACACACACAGTCTATTAACCCCTCATAAACCGATTTGAAAAACATGCCAAGCAGAGCCTATTCAGGCCAAACATATCAAGCCAAACCTCAATATGCTTTAAGATAGCTTATAGAAAACGGCACCCTTACCTGCTAAATTAAAGCGGCTGAAAAGCAGCCAGAAAGGAACACAAAAACCAGCTTATTTGACTATATACCAACCTATTTTGTAGCACAGCTAACCAGCACAGTATATACTTCTACAGGTATCTTAGCGGTATAAACATATTGTTAACTTTACAGCGTTCACAGCATTAAATTCAAGCCAGAAAAACTCACTCAATAGTTTTATTAAATTACAAGAACACGACAATTCACATCTAAGCCAAACATAAAGATTAATTAATTTTGTAGTTTACAATTATGTATAAAAACCGGAAAACAAAATGCTAACCGAATATAATAAAAAAAACCTTGAGGAGTGGCTTGAAAAGCCATTAGCCTTAGGAATATTTTTTATATTAATAGGTTTACCCTTACTACAAAAAACATCTCATTATCAAACCATATACTACATATTAACAATTCTTCCGTTGATTTTATTTCTAGCTGTTCGCCCTAATAAAATTATCAGCAAGATATCAAACATAACTAAAATATTTATTTATTTTGCCTTATGGTCATCTGTGACGATATTTTGGAGTGACACACAAGAACCCTTAGCAACACCAATAACAAGATCAATATATATACTTTCTTTATTTCTTTCATTCTCAACAATCACAAGAAGAAACGAAAAAACAATATTAAATATATTCATTGCGTCTGGCCTTATAGTTGCAGCATTATCAACTTACGAACTATATAATTTTGTAATCTCATACCATCCTGGCAGTCGATTTATTGGTACGGGAGCTTTAAGCAACCCATTACTTAGCTCTCATGTATTTGGCTTGTTTTCAGTTCTATTTTTTGCCATAACTATAACGGCAGAAAACAACAAAACTAAATTTATTTATTTATTATTAGCTTTAATTTTTCTCATAGCTGTTACTTCTACAGGTTCTAGAACGCCTTTGCTTGCATTGACAACAACCGCTATATGGATAGCATTTATACTAAACAATAAAAAATCTTTTATAATTATATTTTCTTCAGTCATGCTATTAATTATTATATACGCAATATACCCAGAAGCAATTATTAGCAGAGGTTTTTCATATCGCCCAGAACTATGGGATATCACCATAGATAAAATAATATTAAAACCAATAACAGGCTACGGTTTCGATTCAAACTCAGGCTTTTATATAAGTTCTTTGGACACGACTTTTCGAGAGCCTCATAATATCCACCTAAGCATATTATACTTCACAGGCATAATTGGTTTTTCATTATGGTGTGCAATGCATGCTTATGCATTGTGGGTATGCTGGAAAAACAAATTAGATCCACTATTTATAATTGGAAGTGCATTGTTAATCTACGGAATAGCAGCAGGAATGACTGAGGGTGGAGGCTTATTGCCTAGACCTAAGGAACACTGGTTTATCACATGGATTCCATTAGCTTTTATATCTGCTTTATTAACAAATAAAACCATAAACGCAAAAACTAAAGAACATATTTCTCATAATATTTAAACAACTCCTCTGTATCTCCACTACAAAGAATAGGAACTGCTGAAGAAATTAACTCCACCGGCCAATTCCACCACTCTAGTTTTAAAAGTTTTAGGCGATCATTTTCTTTGAATCTATAGCGTATATGGCAAGCTGGGTTGCCTGCAACAATAGAATAAGGCTCAACATTTTTAGTCACTACAGCACCAGCAGCAATCACTGCACCATGGCCTATATGCACGCCAGATAAAATAACAGCTCCTGTACACAGCCAAACATCACTGCCAATAATTACATCGCCTCGACTGAAGGCATAACCTTCAATATGTGATGCTGACTTAATAAAAGCAGGAAAGGGAAACGTTGTAATCCACTTAGACTGATGGTGACCACCTAAAAACACATTAACATTTTCAGCTATTGAGCAGAAAGAACCTATTTCCAAAGTAGAGCCTTCTTGCCAATCATGAACTAATGGAAGACCATAGCTTCCGTATCCCATTTTATAGTTCGGGTACTTTCTATTAAACTTTGCAACACCCTGCTCTAACTTAGGCAACGCTCTAATTTTTTTCTTTTCTTTTTTTGCAGAAAAATAGTTTAAAAGGCTCATACTCAACATTCACTGTTCTAAAGGATAAAAAAACAAGCGAAGGAGACCTCTCCATGTCTTTTTATTCCACTTATCAAATGGAATATCTTTCAATAATGCTCTGGCTAGCTCTCGATCTCTATTGGAAACTTTCAAAAACATTGAATTTAAAAATTTGTATTTAACATATTCATAGTCTGGGTGATCTGAAAATCTCGCATACGTATCCAGTATACTTTTAATCATAAATTTATGGTTTTTATAAGTATTGGTAGCGTGCTTCCTATATTTAGCCAATACAACTGGAATACAATCAATGTAATACCCTGCCTTGGTTATTTTCAGCTCAATCATAAGGTCTTCTAAACGATTGTCCTCATCAAAGCCGCCTACAGCTTCTAGCGCCTCTCTACGAATGAGTAACGTTGTCGCTGGCACGTAAGGTTTTCTTTCTAAAAAAACATCTTCAAAATTTAATCGACGAAAAGGCACATCTCTGCCTTGTCTACTCTCTGGATATAACACTCCATCCGAATCGATCAGCTCGATATTCCCACCACAGATGCCTACTTCAGGCTTGTCTTTAATATACTCAATTTGAGTTGATATTCTATGTGGTAGCATCACATCATCTGAACCTAAAGGAACGATATACTCTCCTTTTGATTTAGCGATTGTCTCATTTAACGTTCTAGTTAAGCCTTTATTTTTTTGTGCTAAAAAGTAAAAATTATATTTTTCTTTTAATCGTGTTATAACATTAACGCTTGTATCACTCGATCCATCATCAACAACCAGCAACTCAATATTATTATAGTCCTGATTCAGCACACTAATAATACACTCTTCAATATACTTATCGTGATTATAGCAAGACACAATAACTGAAACTAAAGGATTCTGACTATTCATTAGATTTTAATCCATCCTCGATGAGCTCAAGATACTTAATCTTAAACTCTTTTATACTATGATTATCTACTAAATACTTATAAGCATTCTCACCCAGTGCTAATCTTTCTTTATCACTCTTATCCAAATATATTATAAGTGCATCTGAGATACTCTCAACTTTATGAGGATCAATAACAATCCCACCTGCGCCAGTAACTAAAGGAAGCATAGCTGGTACATTAGATGCGATAATAGGAAGCTTTGCGCACATACCTTCCAATAAAGCTAATCCCAGGCCCTCTTTAAATGAAGGCATCACCCAAATATCAAATGCTTTTGCTAATTTTATAGCATCTGGTTGAAAACCCAATAAATGAACCTTTTTTTGTAAGTTTAGTTTTTCAATTAAGCCTATAAGATTATCTTTCTCTCGCCCATCACCAATAATTGCCAAGTGCGTATCAGGGTAATTATTGCTGATTGCTGCGAATGCTTTTATTAGATTGGCATGCCCCTTTAAAGGTACAAGACGCCCCAATGCACCAATGATCTTAATTGACTGATCAAGCCCTAACTGAGTCCGAGCAGCAGCTTTACTCAAAATAAGAGCAGTCGCCTTTTCAGTATCAATTGCATTAGTAATGGCGACTGTATTTTTTTCTGTAAAGCCTGATTTCAAGCCTAGTAAATAATCTTTAACTGCAGGAGAAACACCTACAAATCTCCAGTTTTTATTAATTTTTTTCTTAACTTGTTTACGTCGATAAGCTCTATCATAATCTCCGAAACCATGAGCAATACCAATACATAAAGGTATATTTATAAATTTAGATAATGTTAACAGCATATTAACGGGCTTATATCTATTACAAATAACCACATCAATTTTTTCTTTCTTTAAATACTTATAAAGCGTCCATAATGCATAGATGCGCAATCCCTTGAGCTGCTTCTCTTTAAACTCAAAATATATAGATTGATCTGCACAGCTCACAGGCTCGCCCTCTATTGGTCGTCCCGAAAAAAAGCCATTAATCGTTGTATAGCGCTCTTGAGGTAATGCTTTGAAAATTTGCTCACCCAGGTCTGAAATATCAATCTCTTTGATATTGTATTTAGGGTGCAATTGCAGGACTTTAACTTTATTCACAGCCACTCACCGCTCTAATCCCTTCAGAAGAAAACTCATAGGTCACATCTGATCTGATATTCTCTATTCGACTCGACTTATCGCCTAGCCAGTCATTTTTCTTCCAAACAGCGAAATGAAAATACGGATAATAAGAGCCCTTATCTAAATCATTTGTAATTAATCCATCTTTCCAAAACCATCTCTTAGGAAAATTGTAACTTCCATCACGCCAAGCAATACAACCATTCGGAGTTGTGTAACTTTCAATAAAATTACTTTTACGTGATAGCGGATAAATATAACTTAGTAAGCCTTTTAATTGACTAGGCAGGTTCTTATGTTTTACAAAAATTTTACTGAAAGCTCTTTCATCAATAGCCATGTGTGACTGATTAGAAAATTTCTCTTTCCAGTTTGGTATTTTTCTAAACATATGCCGCATGCTTTCTGTATTTCTAATGAGGCATAAATGACCTGACACACGAGTTGCATGATTTGAATATAGATCATACTGTGCTAAATATTCGCTAGTATAAAGAGTACGTAGATCACCATAGACCAAGTCTAAATCACCAAACCCCCAAAAATCATAGCCCTTTATTAAATTCTCGTGGATAAGTCCAAAAGCGGGCCTGATATCACATATTTTATAAGCATTATCAGGGTTGAAATATATAGATAATCGAGAAGAAACTAAAGCATTGTATTCTTGAAAGCTCATTTCTTGATATTTAATATTTTCTGGAAAACTATCTAACTTCCCACAATCACTTAAGAAATACCAGTCAATTGTTGGATTTTTCCGACAGCTTTCTATAAACAATTCAATCCAAAAAGGCCACTTGCCAAAATAAGGCATAAGTATAGCTATTGTTGGTAAATCACCACTATGACTCATACTAACTCTCTTATTTTAAAAGCCTTTTATACCAAACTACAATACAGAGTCTGTTACTACACTTTACTATTAATCATTGAATTGATTAATAAACTTATCTCTTTTAGAATACTCAACACTAGAGTACTTCTTAGAAAAGACTCACAACTTTTCTAAGTATTTAGCAAAATATTTTACTTCTAACTCCGTTTAGTTGTAATTCTAAAGCGCTCTACGGCTCTAATCAAAAAACATAGATTTTATTTCTATGTACTTCTGTCTTGCCACTGCGTCAGAGAAGACCGTTAAATCAAACGTTCTTGTATCACTTACTTTGCTAATCTGTATAAGCAAATCTGACAGTCCTTCTATATCCCCCAACTCAAACAAACACTTAGGCTCATTTACCACTTCCTTTGCTCCACCACAATTCGTAGCTATAACCGCAACACCAGCAGCCATGGCTTCTAACAAAACCATACCAAAAGGTTCGTGGTCTGAGGTGAGCGCAAAGAGATCAAGGGCTTTGAAGTAACGCCGACCATGAGCGACTTGGCCAAGGAAGCGCACATTTGTAGCGATGCCAAGCTCAATCGCCAGCTGTTTGAGCTTCTGCTCTAAGCGCCCGCTACCCATAATGGCGAGCAAGCTGCCTGTTGGTAGTTCTGGCTGTGCTTTGGCAAAAGCTTTAATTAGAGTGGCTTGATCTTTATCTGGATGTAAACGCCCAACGTTGCCGACAATCCAAGCATCCAGCGGCAAATCAAGAAACTCGCGGGCAGCTTCTCGACTGACTTGTTCAGCCTGTACTGCTTCGACATCAATGCGGTTGTACAGCGTCTCGATATGCTCTGTTTTAAACTTGGGCAAACATGCTCGCATGTCATCACGTACGGCATTGGACACGCCAAGCAAGCGCAGGCGGTTACGAAAATGATTAGCCAGCCACTGCCTTGAGCGACGCTTATAATCGCCAAAAGCGTGGTGCACGCCTATAACTGGAAGTTTAGAAGCAAACAGGGCGATATAAATTGGTTTAAAGCGGTGCGCGATGCACAGCGTAAAGTTACGACTGCCAACGATCTTTTTAAAGTCTTTAATTGCAGCAAGCTTGAGGCCACGTACTTGTTTACTGCTGTAGTTTAAAAAGATGACTTCATCTGATGCACTGCCTTGTCTCACTTCATCGCTGGGCTTACCGGTTAGATATACCGTGCAGACTTTATACTCGGTATCCTTGAACAGCACAGCATACTGACGTGCACAATCCAAAAACGGCCCATCATAGCCATGACTAAACTGCAAAACCCATTGCTCTGCAGTGGCAGGCTGGGAGCTAGACATCGTCAGCAACCACAGTATCCTTCACTACCAAAATATCCTCCATAATCAGATACTGCAGGTCAGATCCATAGAACATATCCAAAGCATCTTTCGGTGAGCACACCATGGCTTCACCGCGACGATTAAGCGATGTATTCAAGGAGACGCCGTTGCCCGTCAATTTTTCCAACTCAACCATCAAGTCGTACCAACGCGGGTTGTATTGACGCTCCAGTACTTGCGCACGCGACGTGCCATCTTCGTGGACCACTTCAGGCACACGCTCTTTCCACTCATCACTGACTTCAAAGGTAAAGGTCATAAAAGGTGATGGGTGGTCGACTTTCAGCATCTGCGTCGCGACAGTGTCAAGCATGGAGGGACAGAATGGGCGCCAGCGTTCGCGGAATTTAATTTGCGCATTAATCCGATCAGCGACATTGGGTATGCTTGGACAACCAATAATTGAGCGGCCACCTAATGCACGTGGGCCAAACTCCATACGGCCCTGGAACCAAGCCACAGGATTGCCATCCACCATGATTTTGGCAATATGCTCTGGCACATTATCAATTTTTTGCCACTGCGGCTGCCCAGGGTGTTTAGCACACGCAGCGATCACGTCTTCGTTGCTGTATTCAGGACCAAGATAGACATGCTCCATCCTCTCCACAGGTACACCGCGCTGCTGTGAAATATAGGCTGCAGCACCCACTGCGGTACCGGCATCACCGGCTGCAGGTTGCACGAACAGTTCTTTAACTTCATCGCGAGCAATAATTTTCTGATTAAGCTTAACGTTCAGCGCGCTACCACCAGCAAAGGCAATACGGCCAGTTTCTTTAATGATATCACCGAGGTAGTAGTCCATCATTTCCAACGACAGCTTTTCAAACAACGCTTGTACGCTGGCAGCGTAGTGGATGTAAGGGTCGTCAGCGATATCACCTTCACGCTTAGGCCCTAACCATTCAATCAGTTTAGGCGAGAAGTAATAGCCTTTGCCCTTCTCTTTGTAGCGGCGCAGACCAACAACGTTGACGTAATCAGTGTTAACCACCAGTTCGCCATCTTCAAATTTAGCTAAGCGCGATAAGTCATAGAGATCAGGATCACCGTAAGGTGCCATACCCATCACTTTGAACTCACCATCGAGCATTTCAAAGCCTAAAAACTCGGTCATAGCCCCGTAAAGGCCGCCAAGCGAGTCTGGATCATAAAACTCTTTAATTTTATGAATCTTGCCGTTTTCACCGTAACCAAAGAAGGTGGTGGCGTACTCACCTTTACCATCGATACCCATAATGGCGGTTTTTTCTTGGAATCCTGAGCACAAATAGGCACTGGCAGCGTGCGCTAAGTGGTGCTCGACCGGCTCAATTTTGACTTTCTTTAAATCAAAACCCAGTTGCACTAAGCACCATTGAATTTTCTTGTAATAACGCTGAAAACGGCGGTTGCCGACTAAAATCGCATCTAATGAACGCTCAGGAGCATACCAATAGCGTTTGGCGTAAGACCAGCGCGCTTTCTCTAAAATGCTGATAGGTGCAAAAGGAATAGCCACCACATCTACATCAGCAGGAGTAATACCGGCCTGCTCCAAACAAAACTTAGCAGACTCGTAGGGCATGCGGTTTTTTGCATGCTTGTCGCGTACTAAACGCTCTTCCTCAACAGCAGCAATCAATTTGCCATCAATATATAACGCTGCCGATGCA